>SXGS01237353.1_pt1 | contig 15569 bp, 17 predicted proteins | sample 3174681 | NCBI WGS metagenome assembly SXGS01 (sample SAMN11356861, study PRJNA531348) | freshwater metagenome | isolation source: freshwater sample F1-80 | place: China: Fuxian Lake, Yuxi | collected 2017-12-25 | reverse complement strand
CGTCAACCAAGGTTCGAATCCTTGTCCCCCAGCCAATTTAGGCAAATAAATCAAGAGGTTACCAAACGTAGCCTCTTTTTTTGCCTGTTACACACACATTCCCGGTACTCCCATGCGCTTCCGCCTGCACCCGAAGATGGGTAACGTGTTAGGGTTGATGCAGCGTCAGCCATTTTGACGTAGCCAGAAGACTGTGAAGTTCTATTATTTGTTCGCTTTTGTGTGACTGCGATGCAGTAACCCTAAAATTTCCATGGAGATAAAACAATGAATCGGTACGTTAAGGTGATGGGTTGGCTCATGTCGGTTCCGGTACTCGTATCACTGGCGGGTTGCCCGGCGATGGCAGCCATGCGAGTGGCCAAGAAGGTATCTGAATCCTCATCAAGCAGTGACAAGGAGGCTTCGGCCAAGTCTGGCACGGCGGTGGCACCCGCTACGACAACGACGAACCCGGCGGGAACGCCGTAAGTTCCCAGAGCATGGCCGGAAGGGTAAGAGTCTGCGGTTGAAGCGGGCTCTTATCCTAATCATAAGAAAACAAAATGGAAACAATGAGGTCAATATCGACCTTTTGTCGCATTTCTGGGTCATAATGTTTGCGTGTTCAACAACTCGGAAACATCATGGAATTTCTTGTCATCACGTTCATTCTCATCGCGGCAATGGCCACGGTTGACCTGCCAAACGGCGGGGAGTCCAGGTCAGAATTGGCTCCCGTCAAGGTTAAAAAGCCACGGCGCTCCCGCTCTACTTAACCGTATGGACAAACCGTTTCTCCAATGAAGAGACCCTCAAAAAACTAGAAAAGCCCCTTAATTGGGGCTTTTTTTTTGAGTTGTAGTCTGTCAGACAATCACCGATTCTCGTACCGGCCCAAGTCAAATAGCCCAGCCGTCACCGGATTGCTGAGCCGATGTTGGCGATTGAAGAAATCGGAGTATCCCCAAAAATTCGGATGGGTACGGCGTATGCCGTAGATCTCGACTAGCTGTTTTGCGTCTTCCTCCCCGCCGAGATTGAGTGCCCGGCTCACAAAGTCAGGAAGGTGAGCCAAATCCACGTCATAAAAAAAGTTGGGATAACTGCCGACGAACCCTGGCACGACGGTCAGCGTATCTTCCTCGGGCAGCCTTCGCGCACGCTCCCAGAACATAAAGGAGACGTTTGCCAGCGCTTTGTTCTGCACCAGACTATAGACAGTGCCCTGATCCAGGGAGGCTCCCACCTCATGAACGCGCAGAAACGAGAGTTCAGGCAGATAATGTATGCCGCCCCCCTTCAAGAAGGTCAACGGTTTCAGGAGTCTCTCTGCCCGGGCTGCAAAGGGCGTGGCATCGATACGGTTACAGGGAGGCTGGCCGCATCGATAGAGCGTGTTTTCTGGGCCGGTCAACGCCGCCAGTCGTGCCTGCAATTGTGCAAACACCTCCGTGGCATAGTCCCTGGTCTTGAATATCATCGCGCTGTCCTTGCCGTAGCCGTAATACGGATTGACCAGCGCCGAATTGATCTCGGATAGCAGGCCACGATTCCATTCGCGGTAAATTCCTGGTCTTGCGGAGGCGGGAAAGAAGCTGAGGAAATTGTTTTCCGCTTCCATCCGTAAATTGTCCATGTAAAGTCGGGTGGCGGCCTGATGGGTGACCGAACCGAACACATTGAATCCAGCCACCAGCAGGTAGTGAATCCGCTCGAACAATGGATAGTCAATGGCCCAGACGGTTTGCGGTCTTCCGCCGACAAATCCCCACATCAGTGACGCACTATCGAAGTGGCGAAAGGCGGTTAAAGCGGCATTAGGGTTCGTGCCATCACCGTTCCAGAGGGCCTCCGGGCTATTACGCTGGTTGTCTGGCAGTTGAGCCAGAAACTTGTTTTTGGCGGCGAGATAGCGTTTCTGTGCCTCGGTGTAAGTCACGACAAGATCATCAATCCCCACGTTATCCCCTTTCTCGCTGGGTAGACGTAGCCAGTTGGCTTCGGACTGGAGGAAGCCGGCGTCATTGCTGATCCGGTCCTTTTCGGGATCGTAAAACACGATCCAGAACTGATCGCGAATGACATTGAGCGCCACCTGGCCACGACAGACTGGCCCTTTCATGAAGCCGGAAATGAAGAAAAAGGCATCATCCAGCATGAACCGGTAACGCGACTGTGTCGGCAATGCCTCGAAAACCTGGAAAGGATTAGCCGCTATATCGGCTTGATAACCCGGCCAGGTCTTTACCTCATACTTGGGGAGAATGAACAGCTCACGGAGGCGCTGGATACGCGTATCCCCGATCTCGTACACATCATGATTCTTGTCGACGATGGTTTGCTGCAGGGGTTTCAGCCGGTAAAACATCCGTTGGCCCGGATCGTCATAGGGCCGCAGTGCCGGAATTTCTTTAATGGGCTCGCCTGGCGGTGTGGTCGAGCGTACCAGGCGAAAGAATTCTTGCGGATCGTGACCTTTGAAGTGCAAGTGCCCCATGAAAAGATGCTCGAACAGATACCGGGCGACCAGCCGTTCCTTAAGGCGGGTTCCGTTCGTGAAGGTCTCCCAGCGGGTTATGGCGGCCTGGGTCGCAGGAGATAACGGGCTTGCTGCCGTATAACGGGCCCCCTGTTTGATCCAATTCAGCAACACACGTGATTCGGTCGGTTTCAGCGCGGGAAAGCCGTAAGGCATGCCCCAACCAGGATGCTGTTGGGCGTAATCATCAAACTCGGCGAGTGTCGGGCATTCCAGTGTTCGATTAAGTTCAAAGTCGAACTCGTCAGACAGCATTCCGCTCGTTGGCAGCGGGTGCTGCTGCTTGAGCAGCAGCATTCTGGCAACAATAGAGTTGTCGAGATGGGTTTGTGGGGTGTCGTTGCCCTCATTGAGCACGGGATAAAACCCCTTTTGCCGCCACTCGGCCGTCGTCGAGGCATCCACCCCCATGCGGCTTGGTGCCATCGCTTTCAGTCTTTCGCCGTCGTAAATCAGTACTTTGCTGGCGCCGCGATCTAAAGCCTGAGGGGATTCAAGCTTAAGCTGGCAGGGGCCGTCGTAACACCCATGGCAGACCACGCAACGATTATCGATGATGGGTTTTACGTCACGCACAAACGAGACCTGCCCAGCGGCCAGCTGGCTGACATACTGTTCAGGTGTCAGCTGCCGCCCCAGGGGTGTACCCAGTCTGGCATCAGGGTCTACCCCGGTAGCCTGGGTCTGGAAAGCGGGATACCCAGCCAGGATGAACACTGCCACGGCGAGCAATGCCCAGCGGGGAACGGGCCAGAACGACATATTTTTCATTGGATCTGCTTGCGGGCAGCAGCCGGACAGTCGTCCGGTATGCGAGGGTTAGACAAAATCCGCGTCCAGTACGATACGGTAATGGGCTTTGCCGGCACGCAGATGATCAAACGCCTCATTCACCTGGCCCATGGGGAAGTGCTCCACTTGCGGCGTGATTTGGTGGCGGGCGGCGAAATCCAGCATGAGGGCGATCGCGCTGGGCGCACCGGTCGGTGAGCCGGAGATTTCCTGCTGCCCCAGCAGTAGTGACATGGCGTTCACCGGGATGGGTTCCAGTACCGCTCCAACCACATGCAGTCTGCCCTTGGGCGCGAGAGTACTCATCAATGCCTCCCAGTCCAGCGGCACATTGACGGTATCGATGATCAAATCCAGCGTGCCTGCGATGCTGCGCATGGCACCCGAGTCGCGACTGGAGATGACATGATGGGCGCCGAGTTGGCGCGCTTCTTCCCGCTTGCTCTCGCTGGATGTAAACGCGGTTACTTCGCAGCCCCACGCTTTCAGAAATTTCAGTGCCATATGGCCCAGACCGCCGATGCCAACGACGCCCACCCGCGCTGTTGGCCGGATACCGTATAGCAGCAAGGGTGAAAACACCGTGATTCCGCCACACAAGAGCGGGCCTGCCGCCCCCGTATCCAAGCCTTTGGGGATGGGAATTGCCCATGCCCAGTGACTGCGCAATCGTTCGCCAAAACCGCCATGATGACCGACGATGGTGGCCTGGCTGTGGGCGCAGAGATGCTGCTCACCACCCAGACAGATCCGGCACTGCATGCAGCTACCCGCAAACCAGCCGACCCCGACCCGCTGCCCAATTTGCAAGCCGCCGACTTGTGCACCGACCGCGACAATCTTGCCGATGGCCTCGTGTCCCGGCACGAAGGGGTAACGACTGATGCCCCAATCGTTCTGCAGAACGGAAAGGTCCGAGTGACAGATACCGCAATGTTCGACCGCTATTTCCACGTCATCCGGTCCCAGTGGCCCGGGATCGTATTCATAAGGTACAAAGCGGTTGCCAGCGGCCAGTGCGGCCCAGGATCTGATGCTGCTCATAATGCGCTCCGAAAATCAGGGGGTGAACGTGGGGGAACAGGCCGTTTATGCTATCTCATCAGAGCCTTATTTCGCCAAAAATCGGATGCTCGACCCAATTGCTGGCCTGGCTTTCCGCCCTTGTGCCCAGTCCCGGAAGGGGTGCTGCGCACGTTACAATAACGCGCATGTCCGTTGTCTATCTGTCATCTCATCCCGAAACGCCCTGTCCTGCGGTCAGCCTGATTGAGGTTCACTATGCCCTGACGGCAACGGGCGGGTTGTCGCTGTCCTACCGGCTGGCGGGCAAGCTTGATCAGCTGATAATCCCGGAGGTGAATCCGTTGTCCAGTCGCCGGGATGAATTGTGGCGTCACACTTGCCTTGAAGCCTTTATCGCCAGTGCCGGCGAAACAGCCTATCGGGAATTCAATTTCTCGCCCTCGGGTGACTGGGCAGTTTATGCTTTCGATGGTTACCGATCCGGCATGGCCGTCCACGGCATGGCGGGTGCCCTGGAGGTCGGCATCAAGCGCGAGGCGAGAGAGTTCCAGCTCGATGTCATGCTCCCGCCCGGCGCGATCAGCGCGTCCACAACAAAAAAGGTGCCACTACGCCTTGCCCTCTCCGTCGTGCTGGAAATGACACATGGCGCTCACAGTTACTGGGCACTGCGCCATCCGCCGGGCAAACCCGATTTTCATCATGCAGATGGTTTTGCCCTGCACCTCGCCGGCTGATTTGGCCTGCCGACCGTTTTACGCTTTAGCGACTCATCCTTCGAGGACACCATGAAGTTTGGCATCGACCGCCTGCTCGAAACCCCTGAACTCCGCAAACCGCTGGCCGGTAGACGTGTCGCCCTGCTGGCGCATCCGGCATCGATGACCGAGGACTTCCGGCACTCACTGGATGCCCTCGCCAGCCTTCCAGATGTCCAGCTCACCGCCGCCTTTGGTCCCCAGCATGGGCTGCGCGGCGACAAGCAGGACAACATGATCGAGTCGCCCGATTTCAAGGATCGGGCGCTGGGCATCCCGGTTTTTAGTCTGTACGGCAAGGTGCGCCGTCCCACCGGGGCGATGATGGAAAGTTTCGATGTGCTGCTGGTTGATCTACAGGATCTTGGCTGTCGCATCTACACGTTCATCACCACCCTGCGCTATGTCCTGGAAGAAGCCGCAAAACACGGTAAACCGGTCTGGGTGCTGGATCGCCCCAATCCGGCGGGTCGCCCCGTCGAAGGGCTGACGCTCAGGGAAGGGTGGGAAAGCTTCGTCGGTGCCGGGCCCATGCCCATGCGGCACGGTCTGACCTTGGGCGAACTAGGTCATTGGTTCGTTGATAGCCTGAAGCTCGACGTCGATTACCGGGTCATCGCCATGGAGGGTTGGCAGGCCGAACAGGCGCCAGGGTACGGCTGGCCGCTCGGCGAACGGAGCTGGGTCAATCCCAGTCCCAACGCCCCCAGCCTGTGGATGGCGCGGGCTTACGCCGGCACCGTCATGCTGGAGGGCGTAACACTATCGGAGGGTCGGGGCACCACCCGCCCGCTGGAACTGTTCGGCGCTCCCGACATCGATGCCGAACAGCTGATTGCCGATATGCGGCAACTGGCCCCTGAGTGGCTCGAAGGTTGCCGGCTGCGGGCCTGCTGGTTCGAGCCGACCTTCCACAAACATGCAGGCACACTGTGTGCCGGTGTGCAGATTCATGTAGACGATCCCGCCTACGATCACGACCGTTTTAAGCCATGGCGTTTACAGTCACTGGCTTTCAAGTCTGTTCGCCGCCTGTGGCCGGACTATCCGCTGTGGCGTGATTTTGCCTATGAGTATGAATTTGATCGGCTGGCGATCGATCTCATCAACGGCAGCGACCTTCTGCGCCTTTGGGTAGACGATCCAGAATCCACGCCCGCTGATCTTGAGGCGCTGGTCCAGCCAGATGAGATGGCCTGGCTGGAAGCGCGCAAACCCTATTTGCTGTATCGCTAAATAGCCTTGGTCAGGTTAGAGAAATTTGGCCATCATGTAGAACGCAACGCCGGGCAGCAAGGCCGCAGGACCCCACCAGGTTCCGAGGGCAGTGCCGATAATGGCGATGGTCAGGATGACCGCACCCAGCAGGGATAATTTGCCACTCAGCGTCTTGATCGGTGCGATGCGGGTGGTTCGGATGGGCTCGCCGCACTGGCTGCATGCGCTGGCCAGGTCGGAGGTTTGGGTTGAGCAGGACGGGCAGGTCACCAGGGCCATGGAATTCTCCTTAAGCAATGTTTTTATGAGGCCGGAGCCTTTGTTTGTTTGCTATTGATCGGTTTTACGCCCAAGGCGCACCTTCCGGGCGGGATACCGTCACGGAGCAAATTGCCCTGTTGTGTCCGCCTTGTCAATTTGTGGTGAGCCGTCCCGTTGGCCAGACGCATGGAGGCTGATCGCTTCGCCTCAATTATCCTTCTCGTACCGGTAATGCATGATCGCCTTGCAGACAGGCTGGGGCAGTTCACGCCCCGAGCCGGTTTCACAGCTGGATGCGTAGATGTTCACCGAGGCTTGCCAGGCGTCAACGCCAAAGTAAATAAGGATGCCCAGGCCGATAATGACGACGGCGGTGATAATGGCTTTGTTCATTTGTTCTCCTCGACTGCGGGCCAGAAAAGGCCTGTTATTGCACAACGCCCCTTCAGCCAGAGGCATCCAACTGCGTGATGTGGCGCTGAACCCATGGGACTCCGGAGGGTTCTCCTCCAGGGTTCAGGATGCATCGGCCACAATCCAGCATTCACATCGGACCTTCGAAACGTTAGAATGTGCGCTCGTTCAAGCGGTGCCGAGCCAACTAAGCCCGGCCCACAAGTCAAGCCGGCGTAGCTCAGTTGGTAGAGCGACTGATTTGTAATCAGTTGGTCGAGGGTTCAAATCCTTTCGCCGGCTCCATATTTTTCAACGGTTTAGCCAGGAAATTGCCTTTCCAATTTTTGGCCGTTGCTATGACATTGCCAGGTTTCGACAAAAAAGTCGTCACCTCTGCGCCTTTCAGAAAAGAAACTTCCATTTGCCGGACTCCCCGATTCTGGCAAGCGCCGGGTATCACCTCGTGCCCAACTCCCTCATCAGCTTCAGCCGAGTATCCGATCAGGTATCAGGAAGTTTTTCGAGGTGCCCATGGGCCTGAAATTCGGCTTTTCATAAACTGGAAAGCTCCTCCTCGATGAACACATCGCTCAATTGAGAGGGTTCTTTTATTGAGCTGCAACCTGTGCCGTACCCGCGACTGCTTCGTCCCGAGATTACCCGGCACGATTATGGAAGAGCGAAAGAGGGTGCCTTGATGCGGCGTGTTTGTGCGACCGTGGCAGGATTATCTCCCTCTGCGTTGGGGCGTGGGCTGTTCCGCTGATAATCTATGGAGGAGGAACATTGCGGCTTTGGCTCGCCGATCCCTCCGGCTATCACCCGCCGGTGACCCCTGTTTATGTTGGAATATAAGCTGATGGCCATCAAGAAATCCGAACTGTATTCATCCCTCTGGGCTTCCTGCGACGAGTCGCGCGGGGGAATGGACGCCAGCCAATATAAGGACTACGTGCTCGTTCTGCTGTTCGTCAAATATGTGTCCGACAAGTACGCAGGCGTCCCCTACGCACCTATCACGATTCCCGAGGGCGCCAGCTTCAGGGACATGGTTGCCCTCAAGGGCAAACCCGATATTGGCGACCAGATCAACAAGAAGATCATCGGCCCACTGGCGAACGCCAACAAGTTGTCAGACATACCCGACTTTAATGATCCGGGCAAACTGGGCAGCGGTCAGGAAATCGTTGATTGGCTCACCAATTTGATCTCGATCTTCGAGAACAAAGCGCTCGACTTTTCCAAAAATCGCGCAGACGGCGACGATATCCTCGGCGATGCCTATGAATACCTGATGCGCCACTTCGCCGCCGAAAGCGGCAAGAGCAAGGGTCAGTTTTATACCCCAGCCGAGGTCAGCCGCATCATGGCGCAAATCATCGGCATCCACGAGGCCGTCACCACCAACGACACCACCGTCTATGACCCGACCTGCGGCTCGGGTTCGCTGCTGCTCAAGGTCGGCGATGAGGCGAAGGCCAAGGTTACGCTGTACGGGCAGGAAAAAGATGCCGCCACGTCCGGTCTGGCACGGATGAACATGATCCTGCACAACAACCCGACGGCGGAAATCAAATGGGGCAATACGCTTGCCAAACCCTTATTCACCAACGAAGAGGGTCAGATCAAGACCTTTGATTACGTTGTAGCTGGAATACCGTTCAGTGAAAAGAACTGGAGCGCAGGTTTTGACCCTCTCAACGACCCGCACGAGCGCTTCAGACACTATGGCACGCCCCCGGCCAAACAGGGTGACTACGCCTACCTCCTGCATCTCATCCGCTCGCTCAAGAGCACCGGCAAAGGCGCGTGCATCCTGTCGCATGGCGTCCTGTTTCGCGGCAACGCCGAAGCCGGCATTCGCCGCAACCTGATTCGCCGGGGGTTCATCTTGGGCATCATCGGGCTACCGGCCAACCTGTTCTACGGTACCGGCATCCCCGCCTGCATCCTCGTCATCGACAAGGAAAACGCCCACACCCGCAAGGGCATTTTCATGATCGACGCCAGCGCCGGGGTCATTAAGGACGGCCCCAAGAACCGCTTGCGCGATTGCGATATTCACAAGATCGTTGACGTGTTCAACCGCCGCGACGACAGCGACCCGAAATACGCCCGGACGGTCAGCTTGGAGGAAATCGAGAAGAACGATTTTAATCTCAACATTCCGCGCTACATCGACAGCCAGCAGGCCGAAGACATCCAGGACATCGAAGGCCACCTGAAAGGTGGCATACCCAGCCGCGACGTGGGTGCGCTCGACGCCTACTGGAAAGTCTGCCCGCAACTGCGGCAGGCACTGTTCACGGCCAATCGCCCCGGCTATGTCGACCTCGCGACGCCCAAGCAGGCGATCAAATCGACGATCTACGAGCACGCGGAATTTGTCGCCTACATCGCTGACATGAACGGGCATTTCGCTGCATGGCGGCAGCGCGTCATGCAAACGCTCAAGAACCTGCAACCCGGCTGCCATCCCAAGACCGTCATTCATGATCTGGCAGAAGACCTGCTCGCGCACTACGCCGACAAGCCCCTGATCGACAAGTACGCCGTGTTCCAGCACCTGATGGACTACTGGTCGACGACCCTGCAGGACGACTGTTACCTGATCGCTGCCGATGGCTGGAAGGCTGAAACCTCCCGCATCGTCGAAACCAACAAGAAGGGCAAGGCAGTCGATAAAGGCTGGACCTGCGACCTGATCCCCAAGCCGCTGATCGTGGCGCGCTACTTTGCCGCCCAACAGGCCGCCATTAGTGAGCAGGAAGCGGCGCTGGAAAGCCTCGCCGCGCAGATGGCCGAAATGGAAGAGGAACACGGCGGCGAAGAGGGCTTGTTCGCCGAACTCGACAAGGTGAACAAGGCTAATGTCAGCGCCCGCCTGAAAGAGATCAAAGGCGACTCCGAAGCCAAGGACGAAGCCGCCGCGCTCACTGCCTGGCTGAAACTGTGCACGCAGGAGGCCGACCTCAAGAAAGCGCTGAAGGAGCCTGATACCGAACTCGACGCATTGGCCTACGCCCAGTACCCCAAGCTCAGCGAGGCTGACATCAGGACCCTGGTCGTCGAAGACAAATGGCTCGCCGCCATCGACGCCGACATTCACGGCGAAATGGACCGCATCAGCCAGTCCCTGACCCAGCGCGTCAAGGAACTGGCCGAACGCTATGAAACCCCGCTGCCAATGCTGACCGGCAAAGTGGCTGACCTTGCCGCCAAGGTGGCGGCGCATCTGAAGAAGATGGGGTTCCAGCCATGAGCGCCATTCAGTCCAATGGTGGCGAATTCGCCACATTTAAATCCCTCGAATTCGAGGGATTTGGAACTGAGTGCACCATTAACCCCGTCGAATTCGACGGGGTTGCAAACATCAGGGGCGTCCAATGAGCACCGATATTCAAAATCTCGCTGCCTCCCCGGATTACCGGAACCTGCTGGAGCAGATTTCCGACACCTATACCCAAGGCCGCACGCGAGCGATGCAGGCCGTCAATGCGCACATCACCGAAACCAACTGGCAGGTCGGGCGGTACATCATCGAGTTTGAGCAGGGCGGAAAAGTCCGCGCCGACTACGGCACGGCGCTCCTTGCCAGCCTGTCGAAAGACTTGACCCTTCGCCACGGCAAGGGCTTCAGCCGTAGCAACCTGATTCGTATCCGCCAGTTTTATCTGGCTTATCCAATTGGTGCGACAGCGTCGCACCAATTGAGCTGGTCGCACATTGTCGAGCTGCTGAAGATCGACGACCCGCTGGAACGAGGCTTCTACGAACAGCAGACGATACGTGAACGCTGGTCGGTGCGGGAGCTGATCCGGCAGAAGGACAGCTCGCTGTTTCTGCGCCTCGCGGCCAGTAAGGACAAGGCCGGCATCCTGCAACTGGCCGCGCAGGGGCAGATTGTCGAGCAGCCCACCGACCTGCTGCGCGAGCCCTACGTATTCGAGTTCCTGAAGATTCCCGAGCCGTATCAGGTGTCGGAAAGCCAGCTCGAAACCGTGATCTGCGATCACCTCCAGCCCTTCCTGCTCGAACTCGGCAAGGGTTTCACCTTCGTCGGGCGGCAATACCGAGTCACCATCAACAACACCCACTACAAGGTCGATCTGGTTTTTTATCACCGCATCCTGCGCTGCTTCGTCCTGATCGACCTCAAGCTGGGCGACGTGCAGCACCACGACATGGGCCAGATGAACCTGTATCTCGGCTATTTCGCCAAGGAGGAAAACGTCGAAGATGACAACCCGCCCATCGGCATTATCCTCTCCCGCAACAAGGACGAGTTGCTGGTCGAATACGCCACCTACGGCATGAATAGCCAGCTCTTTGTACAGAAATACCAGCTTTACCTGCCGGACCGCGAAGCCCTACGGCACGAGATGGAACTGAGCTTGCGTGAGGCGGAACAATGAGCGCCGAGAATAACTTGCAAAAAAAACGGGGCAACGCCGCCCTCTCGTCAGCGCCGACTTTTTGGTGGGGGCTTGGGCGATGAGCGCGATTCGAGCGGGCTACAAGCAGACTGAGGTGGGGGTGATTCCGGAGGATTGGGAAGCCGGCACCATGCTCGGTATTTCACGCCAGATCATGGATTACCGAGGCCGAACGCCCAAAAAGTTGGGGATGGATTGGGGAGGCGGCGACATTCCGGCTCTGTCAGCCGCAAATGTGAAGATGGGGTTTATTGATTTTCACGAGGAATGCAACTTCGGCTCGGATTCACTCTACTGCCGCTGGATGACGAAGGGCGACGTGGCAAAAGGTGACGTTCTTTTTACTACTGAAGCCCCATTGGGGAATGTTGCCCTCGTTCCTGACGACCGGAAGTACATCCTGAGTCAGCGAACCATCCTCCTTCAGGTGTTTAAGCAGAGGGTGTCGAATCGCTTCCTCTTTCAAGTGATGCGTTCCGATGGATTTCAGCGGATGCTCGCTGATTACTCCAGTGGATCGACTGCCAAGGGAATCCAGCGGAAAAAGTTTGAACAGCTATCTGTGGCCTTGCCACCGCTTATCGAACAAGAAGCCATCGCCGAGGCGTTGAGCGATGCGGATGCCCTCATCGAATCGCTGGAGCAGCTGCTCGCCAAAAAGCGCCACCTCAAGCAAGGCGCCATGCAGGAATTGCTCACCGGCAAAAAGCGCCTGCCGGGGTTCAGTGGGGAGTGGGAGGTGAAGCAGTTAGGGAATGTGTGCAGCATCACTACCGGCAAAAAGGATGTCAACGAAGGCAACCCCGTCGGGCAGTATCCATTCTTTACGTGCGCTCGAACAAATACGTTCAGCGATTCATATTCATTTGAGGGCGAGGCTATCCTGATCGCTGGCAATGGAGAGGTCGGGAATCTTAGCTATTGCAATGGCAAATTCGAGGCTTATCAGAGAACGTATGTACTGCAAGGCTTTACGGTCAATGTAAGCTATCTCTGGCAGCAGCTATCCGCCTATCTCGCTGACTCTCTTGGTATCGGCAAAATTGGGTCGTCTATTCCATACATAAAAATGGGTAACCTGATCGGATTCACATTTCGATCTCCTTGTGACGCGTCAGAGCAATCCACCATCGCCGGCATTCTCTCCGACATGGACGCCGAAATCGCCGAATTGGAATCCGAACTCACCAAAACCCGCGCCCTCAAGCAGGGCATGATGCAAAAGCTGCTGACCGGGGAGATCCGGCTGGTATGAAAGAACACCAGCACGTCGAGTGGAAACAGTCCTGGCGCGACGACTATCTGCGCTGGATTTGCGGCTTCGCCAATGCCGAGGGCGGCACGCTGGTGATCGGGCGCAATGACAGGGGCGAGGCGGTCGACGTGGCCGATGCGATGCGGTTGCTGGAGGAAATCCCGAACAAGGTGCGCGATCTGCTGGGCATCATGGTCGCGGTGAATCTGCGTGAAGAGTCGGGTAACTCTTTGCTGGAAATTGTGGTCGAGCCTTACCCGAATCCCATCAGTTGCCGGGGCGAGTATTACCTGCGCAGTGGTAGCACCAACCAGATGCTCAAGGGTGCGGCGCTGGATCGTTTTCTGCTGCGCAAATATGGGCGCACCTGGGACAGTTCACCGCTGCCGCGCTTGTCGCTGGATGACCTTGCTCCGGCGGCGCTGAAAACCTTCCGGCAACTGGCGCAGCGCAGCGGGCGACTGGACGATGATGTGCTGGCCGAGCCCGACAAGGCCTTGCTGGAAAAGCTGCATCTGACGGATGGGCGCTACCTGACCTATGCGGCGGCGTTACTATTCCACCCCGCGCCGCAGCGGTTTTTTACCGGCGCGAGCGTGAAGATTGGTTACTTTGAAAACAACGCAGATTTGCGCCATCAGGACGAAATTCAGGGCGATCTGATTGCTCAGGTGAACCAGACCATCGATGTGTTGAAGGCCAAGTACCTGCGGGCATGGATCAGCTACGAAGGCTTGTTGCGCATAGAAACCTGGCCAATGCCGATGCCCGCGCTCCGTGAGGCGGTGCTGAACGCCGTGGTGCACAAGGATTACACGAGTGGCGCACCGATTCAGATCAGCGTGTACCCCGACAAGTTGATGATCTGGAACCCGGGGCATCTGCCGCCCAACTGGACGATTGAAAAACTGTTGGGCAAGCACGCCTCGACACCGTTCAATCCGGACGTGGCGAATGTGTTTTTCCGTGCAGGGATGATCGAATCCTGGGGACGCGGTATCGAGCGCATCATGCAGGCTTGTCGTGATGCAGGTGTGCCTGTTCCTGAAGTGTTGCATGAAACCGGTGGTCTGTGGATGGTGTTTCACTACTTGCCGGAGCATCAAACTCAAGGTGAGTTCGGTGAAAATCTGGGCGAAACGCCGGTAAAATCGCCGGTAAAATCGCCGGTAAAAACGCCGGAAAAAATTCTCTCGTCACTGCAAGCGCATCCGGAAATGTCCCTGATGGACGTGGCGACGGTCATTGGCAAGTCGGTCAGTGCCGTTGAGCGGGCAACCGCGAAGCTCGTCAAGGAACAGAAACTACGTTTCGTCGGCCCGAAAAGGGGTGGCAGGTGGGAGGTACTGAAATGAGCACTATCGGCCAACCTGAACGCACCACGCAGTACCGCGTTTTCACGCAGGGCATAATGCAAAAGCTGCTTACCGGAGAGATTCGTCCGATATGAACCCCATATCTACAACTGCGAAGGATTCGACCATGACCCCCGCTGAAAAAAGTATGCAGTTTCTGGAAGAGCACATTCCAGAACTGGCGCAATCTGCCGTGACACAGGCGTACTGGCAAGCGCTGGCTGCGGGTAATAGCGTTTTGCAAAGCGACAACGGGGTGATTTACGAGATATTCCCCGATGGCACTCGCAAGGCAGTCAAAACGCTGCCGCCGGACAGCCCGGTGTTGGTGGGTGAGACACGGGAGTTACGGTGAACGAGATTCCCCGTCTGCGCATGTTTGCCGGTCCCAACGGCTCGGGCAAGAGCACCATCAAGGCCGTGATTCGACCGGAATTGCTGGGGGTGTATATCAACCCGGACGAGATCGAGCAGGACATTCGTGAACGCGATTTTCTGGATTTGTCGGCATTTCAGGTGCAAACGACCGCAGATGAAATACTGGCGTTTTTCAACTCATCCACTTTGTTGACCCAAGCCGATTTACTGGATGAGGCCGCTGGCCTGCGTTTTAACGATGACAAGTTGAGTTTTTTTGCGGTGGGAGTGAACTCTTACTTTGCCTCGGTTGCCGCAGACTTCATTCGCCATAAATTATTGGATGCCGACATTTCGTTCACGTTCGAGACGGTCATGTCTTCCCCCGACAAGGTGCAGTTTTTGCACAAGGCGCAGCAGCGGGGCTTTCGCACCTATTTGTACTATGTGGCGACGCAAGACCCGATCATCAACATTTCGCGTGTGCGCAACCGGGTGCGTCTGGGCGGTCATCCTGTGCCTGATGACAAAGTGATTTCGCGTTACGGCCGTTCACTGAGTTTGTTGCTGGATGCCATTCGCTATACCGACCGCGCCTACATTTTTGACAACTCCGGTTCAGCCAGAATCTGGCTTGCCGAAGTGAGTAATGGCCGTACACTGACCATGAAAACTGACCAGATGCCGGCGTGGTTCAAGGCGGCGGTGTGGGACAAGATGCAATGAGCACTATCGGCCAACCTGAACGCGCCACACAGAACTGCGTCCTCGCCCTGTTCAACCAGGAACTGGGCTATCGCCTGCTCGGCGACTGGACCGACCGCCCAAACAATAGCAACATCGAAACCGGCCTGCTTTCGGCCTGGCTTACCCAGCGGGGTTACAGCCCGGTGCAGATCGCCCGCGCCCTTGACCGCTTGCGCATCGAGGCCGGTAATCCGAACCGCAGTCTCTACGACAACAACAAGGCGGTGTACAGCCTGCTGTACTACGGCGTTCAGGTGCAGGCGGCCGCCGGTGAAAATACTGAAACGGTCTGGCTGATCGACTGGAACGAGCCGGCGCAGAACGATTTCGCGGTCGCTGAAGAGGTCACCCTGCGCGGCAATCATGAGCGCCGCCCCGACGTAGTGCTCTACGTCAACGGGATCGCCATCGGTGTGCTGGAACTAAAGAACAGCCGCGTGTCGATTG
>SXGS01424727.1_pt1 | contig 15571 bp, 10 predicted proteins | sample 3174681 | NCBI WGS metagenome assembly SXGS01 (sample SAMN11356861, study PRJNA531348) | freshwater metagenome | isolation source: freshwater sample F1-80 | place: China: Fuxian Lake, Yuxi | collected 2017-12-25 | reverse complement strand
TCCCCGACGAGTGCGAGGCGGTCTACACGCCGTACTGCTTCGGCCTCGGTGGTGGGGCCTGTCCGTGCGGCAACGTCTCGACGCAGCCCGGCAACGGCTGCCCGAACGCGTTGAACCCGGCGGGCGCCAACCTGCGGGCGACCGGCTTGCCGAGCGCGCAGTTCTGCACGCTGCAGCTGCAAGGCAGCGGCATGCCGCCGGCCGCGACAGTCTTGTACTTCCAAGGCACCGCCATCCAGAGCGGCGGCAACGGCATCGCGTTCGGCGACGGCTTGCGCTGCGCTTCCGGCACGGTGTTGCGCCTCGGCATCGTGACGAACGTCAATGGCGCCTCGACGTTCCCAGCCCCGGGTGGAACGCGCATCTCGCTGCTGGGCCAGATCCCGGCGGCGGGCGGCGTGACGCGCTACTACCAGGGCTGGTACCGGGACCAGAATCCGAACTTCTGCACGGCCAGCCGCTTCAACTTGACGAACGGCTTGGCGGTGCAGTGGCTGCCCTGAGGACTGGCGTCAAGATCCTTTGACAAAGGCTCCGACGCAGGCCGCCCTGCGTCGGAGCCTTCGTCGTTTGGGCGCCGATTGGCGCAAGCACCGCACGGCATGGCCGTCGGCCTGCGATGTCGTCTCGGGAGGGGCTGAAGGGGCGGAGTCCGCCTGCGCGGAATCGAGTTGGCTCCGACCTGCAGGCCGTGGGCGATCCATGCTTCAGGGTTCTCGCCCATCCACTCGCTTCCCGCATCGGAGCAGCTCGCCAACGACCATCGCCAAGTTCAGCCTGCCCCTCCTCGGTGCAGTCGCCATCGCCTGCGCCGCGGGCTTGCTCATGTCCCAGAGCGGGCAGATCTCGCCGGCCGCCCAGATCTCCGTGCCGCGCCAGTGCGTGGTCAACATCTGCCAGCTCGCGCCGGCGACCGGCGGGCAGTTGGTGCTGATCCCCCCCGGCGGGCACTGCGTGGTGCGCACGGTTCCCAACGACATGTGGTTGACGATCAGCCAGATGGAAGTCGTCAAGGACGATGCCGCCGCCGCCGCGCTCATCGCGGTGGGGGAACTGCACAACGGCGCCCTGACTCCCAAGTGCGCCTTCACGGCGCAGATCGGTCGCGATGTGGCCACGGCCAGCAATCCGGCATTGCTCAACTCTCCTGGACGCTGCCAGGCGTTGGGCTGGACGTTTCGTCCAGGCTCGTCGCTGGTGCTGATGAATCGCGGCAACCAGAGCACCATCGCCGCCATCAACGGCGTGATCGCCATGGGCTACGAGTCGCGGTACTAGCCTCGCGTGCGCCAAGTGGCGGCGCGAAGGCCGTGGCCTGCGTGGCTACTTTCCGCGTCTAGGCGCTTCCTCTTGCGCTCGCCACCAGGATCGCAGCTTCGCCACGGCGACCGTGCGCGTGGCGTGGTCGGCGGTCGGGGTCCAACCCAGCGCGTCGAGGCTGTGGCGCTGGTAGGGGCGCGTGGCGAGGAGGACCTTGGCGACCGCCTGGCCGGCGTTGGTCCGCACGAGCTGGTCCTGCGACTCGAGGGCGTCGAACAGGATCGGCAGGCACGAGTCGAGGCGGAACTCGCCGAGCACGCGCACGGCCTCGGCGCGACGCAGCCCGTCCACGCCGGCCAGCTGCCGCAGCCGCTCGAGTCCGCTGTCGTCGTCCATCCGGCGCAAGATGTCGCACACGGCGAGGAACAGCGCGTCGTCGGCCCCCTGCAACAGCCCGCGCAAGCGTTCCTTGGGCAGCCAATCGGGGCGCTTGACGAGCGCGTCCAGCGCGGCGCGAGTGCGTGCGGTGTCCTTGCCGTCGAGCAGCGTCGTCAAGCGCTCGAGGTCCTTGGCCTCGCCGAACGCTCCCACGAGTCGGATGGCAGGCAACGCGACGGAGATGTCCGCGCCTTCCGCCAAGTCCGCGATGGTCGCCGACAGTTCCGGCGGCACCCACGGCGCGCGCTGCAACAACATGTTCGCCTCGCCCAGCTTGTCCGGCGAAGCGCGCAAGAGTCGCGCCAGTTCGACGCCAGCCTGCGCCTCGCCGTTGGCGACGAGGAAGGCCAGCAGCCGCGCGCGTCCGGGATGCGTCGGGTCGACGGAGCACGCGCGCGCCAGCGGCACGGACTTGCCGTCCTCGACGAGCAACAGGAACCACAGTGCGTCGCCGACGATCTCGGGCGGCGTCTGGACCGCGAGGAGCTCGCGCACCAGCGCCACGACCGGCTCGGCGCGGATGCCGTGCAGCCGGTTGATGCAAGCACGCCGCAGCGGAATCGACGCGTCCTTCCTTCGCAAAGGTCCAGCGATGTGGGCGATGTGCTGCGTCTCGCCGGCGCGATGCAGCAACGCGGCCGCGCCCAACTCGACGAGCGGCGCCTTGGAGCCGAGCCAGTCGCGCAGCACGGGCAACTTGGCTTCGTCCGGATAGCTGGCGACGGCGTTCAGCGCTTGTCCTTGGCCTTCGACGCCGAACCCCGCGATCGCGGCGACGATGAGCGGCAAGGCGGCCGGCGGCTTCTCGCGCAACAAGACCATGTAGGCGGAGTTCGACTTGTTCCAGTCCTCGCCGCCGAGATCCGCCACCAGCTGCGCGAGCCGTTGGCGATCGGCGCTGGAGGCTTGTCGCGACACGCACGTGGCCGGTGTCGTCGATGCGGCTTGCGCAGTGCTGGGCGCCAACGCCGCGGCGATGCAGGCGAGCCATGGAGCTGCGGCGAACGCGCGCATGGGGCTGGCGAGCATGTGTACCTGCGCGTGCATGCGCCGCGTGCGCGCCGCGTTCGTCATCCGCCGGTCCTCGGACCCGAACCACCGCTCGATCCGCCGCCGCGCGCAGGTCGCGCACCACCGGTCTTGGGGTTCGCTTCGGTGGCGCCCTTGGACTTGGGTCGCACGCGCGTCTCGACCGACAGGCCGCTCCATGTCAAGTGGAAGTACGCGACGCCCGCGCGGTGCAGCGCGACGGCCCACGGACCGTGGGCGTGGCGCGACATGTACGCATCGAACTCGGCTTCGAGCAGCTTGAGCTCGGCGCGCACCTCGTCGCCGCCCGGCAAGCGTTGCGCGTGGAAGTGGTCGATGCCGTGGCACAGCGTGCGGTTGTGCCACCCCGTGCCCACCACCTTGCCGCCGCCGATGTGCGGCGTCACCTCCGGTGGTTCATAGATCGCGTCTTCGTCGAGCATCGTCGGCGCCAGTTCGCGCGACCACGCCGCGTAGAGCAGCAGGTTCGCCTTCGTCAGGCGCAACATGACGCGCGTGTAGTCGGCGATCGCGCGTTGGCGCGGCGAGCCGGCGTCCGGCGGGATCTTCGCGAGGTCGGCCTCGAGCACACCGAGGATGCGCTGCGCGTCCTTGGCGGCCTGCTCGGCCTTGGCGGCGTTGCGCGCGGGGTTGGCTCCGCCGAAGAGCATTTGCCTCCCGCTCGCGGCCGAATCGGTGCCGACGGGTTCCGTGCCCTTGGGTGGGGCCCCGCTGACGAGCCCCGCCTTGAGGCTTGCGTTCCAAGCCGCCAGGGTGGCGCGGTGCCACGGATCCGCGGCTAGTTCGCGCACCACGTCGTCGCGGGCCGCCACGCTCGGCGCGACCTCGGCCAGGCGCGCGCGCGAGTAGACCTCGATAGGCGAGATGTGGTCGCCGCTGCAGGCCACGCAGATGGCCATCGGAGCGCACATGTGGCCGCCACCACTCGCGGCCGCATGGATGTGCACGCGGCCACCTGACACGGCCGCGAGGCGGTTGAGGCCAAAGGCCGCATGGCCGGCCGGCGTCACTTCGTTGGCTGCGGATTGCTGGAACAGCCATCCGAAGGGCAGGTCGACGACGGCGCTGTCGCCGCCACGGAACTCGGTGCCCTTGGGCTTGTCCGTGTCGCGGCGCCACGCCCAATACGTGTCGGCGACGTAGGCCTCTCCGGCGAGGATGTGCAGACGCACCCCGATGCCTTGCAGGCGCGCGGCCGTCGCCTCCACGTCGTCCTCCGCATCGCCGTTGTCGAGCGTCGCCAAGAGCACCACTTTCTCGCCAGAACGCGTCGCGAGGGGGCCGACGAAGTCGCGCAACTCGGCGTAGATGTTCTTGATGCGCTCGTCTTCGACTGCGAGTGCCTGCGCCACGGCTTGCTTGACGGCTTCGATGTCGCCGGTGTCGACAAGCACCGGCTTGTCCTCGCCTAGGCGTTGCACGGTGAAGCGCGTGCGCCCAAGTTTGTCGCCATGGCGATCGAGCGCCGCGGCGAAAGCCGACTCGAAGCCACTGGACTTCAATGTGCTCGTCGTGTCGAGCAACACGGCCAGATTGCGTGGGGCGTCCTCCTTGCCGAGATCTGGCGGCAAGCAGCGATCGAACACATGCGCCAATCCGCGCCAAGGTTCGGTCACATCCGCGGCGGTGGCCTTGGCCTGTGCGTAGGCCGCGGGCATGCACAAGGCGAACAAGGCCAGCGTGCGGAGGAGCATGGCAGGCTCGCAGTGTAGCTGATTCGCCCTGACGCAGTTCTTGCCTGCTTTCCGGGACTTGCCTGCTGCCTGCGCCAGTGCGGCGATCGTCAGGTTGATGCCGGGGGATGCGGCGCAAGCCCGGTGGCGGCGCGCCTGCTCGAGCTCTGCTCCCTGCGCGCGTTTCGCCTGGCCGCCCTGCGTCCTCCTCCGGGAACCGGTCGTCCGTTGCGCGCCTTGGACCGAACCGGACGCGACGAAAGACCGCCTCCAGCCATGCCAACCAAGCAAGGAACCAAACCATGAAGTTCGATTTCAGCAACGTGGATGATGTCCAATCCTATGTCAGCGTTCCGGCCGGAACGCATGTGTGCCGGGTGACCGAGGTGCGTCCCGGCGTGGCGCGCGATGGCAGCGCACGCTGGACCTATCGACTCGAGGTGGTCGGCGGCGTGCACCACGGACGCACGGCGGCTTGGGACTCCCTGACGTGGAGCGATCGTGGCGTGGGGCGCGTGCGCCATGTGCTCAAGGGGCTCGGTGTGCCGACGCACGGGGTGGTCGAGATCGAACCCCAAGATCTCGTGGGGCGCCGCGCGCAAGTGCAAGTGCAACTCGAAGAACGCGAGAATCCGCAGACTGGGCGCCGCGAGGTGCGCACCCGCGTGCCCTACGCCGGCTATGAACCTGTCGAAGGCGCGCAAGGCGAGGACGAGCACGCCGCGCATGGACATGCCGCGGTGCATCCAAGCAAGGAGGACTGCGTTGGACATGAATGCACTGCACAGCATTTCGGGATGCAGGCTTCGCGGCAAGCGGCCAACGACTTGCGGCAGTCATGTGATGGGCGCCTCGACGCCAGAGGGTCCGATGTGCACGCCGGACGCGACTTCTCGCGTTTCCTTTCCAATTCGAGTGCGCGCGAGGATGAGTGTGAACTGGATGCTGCGCTTGAGGCGAACTCTGCGCATGCCATGAACACGGACTCCGAGAGGCAGTCCAATGACAATGCGGTGCACGATCTCGACTTTGCTCGCCCCATGGATGGCCAAGTCGGAGGAGGCTCGCCCCAATCTTGTTTCGGACGAGCCATCGCAGGCGCCTATGACTCCACGGATCGTGCTGGCATGACGCAGCGCGCCCAATTGGTGTCGGAGTCGTCGCAGTTTGCTGGCGGGTGCGGAGGATCGGCCTGGATGTCCGACCATCAAGTGCTGCGCAGTTCTGATCTGGACACCGCGTCTGATCTGGACACCGCGTCCTCCAGCGACGGAATCGGCTGGAATCATGATCCGGCCGTGTGCGCTCCCGCCCCCGGCGATCCCATCGATGGCCAGGGTGCCAAGAGCGGCGATGGCGACTCTGACTCTTGTGGGGTGCTCTCTACGGCGGGGGCGGAGGGCTTTGCCGTGCCGGTCAAGCGTCGTCCTGGACGGCCGCGCAAGCATCCTCTGCCCGTGGGTCAACCGCCTTCGTCGGTTGGTACGCGCTCCGCCGGCACGCAACCAGCCGGCACACAGCCGGCCTCGGCGCTGCCCGCTGGAACGCAACCAGCAGGCTCCCAAGCCACAGGCTCCCAAACCACAGGCGCAGCGCCCAAGCGCCGGGGACGCAAGCCGAAGCACCAAGGCCCCGCGTGATGTGCGAGCCAGCCGAGCGACGGCGGCGCAGCTCGGCTCCCCCGAACGAGTCACGAGCTGCGCAAGCGACTCATGCCACTGCTTTGAAAGGGGGGCCACGGCTTGATGATCTGCGGCGTGGACCGCCGCGCCCGTCGAGGGGAGGCGAGGCAAGGCGTGGCGGCGGTGTGTTGACAAGCCCGCCCTCTCCGTTGAGGCTCGTTTCTCCTTGGCGGCAATGTCGTCGACCACATCACCTGTGCCATCCCCAACGAGATCGCCATCCCCGACGAGATCGCTGGCGATCCGACACGACCGCCCCTTGGGTAGACGCTTGCTCAACCAGCGACCACCAACCAACGAGAACCAAGCTGCTGCCCCGCTTGGCCCGCCGAATCACGACTGGCTAAGCACAATTCGACAGGGACTGGAGGCGGAATGACCACTACGGCTCAGACCAACTAGGTATCGATGAATCCAAGAGTGTCGGGATAGGCCACGCGGGTGACAGTACTCACGAAGGGCATCGCCACCCCACAGGGCCTGAGCCGACCATTCATCGCAACTGTTCAAGACAACCCAAGGGCCACGAGCCTCCGCACCAGCCGCCTGGCCACCAATCTTGATTCCCAGGGATGCGCCACGGAGTGCAAGCCATGGTTGCATGCAGGACGGGTGCACCTAGGTTGCGCGCACACGGCATCGACACACCACGCATGAACAAGCCAAACATGGAGACACCCACAGTGGATGCCCAGCTCGACGCCGAGACCGAAAACCGTCTGGTCGCTGCCGCAAGGCGTGCGGTGCAGGCCGCGCATTCGCCCTACTCCGGCGTGTGCGTGGGTGCGGCGCTGCTCGATGATGTGGGGTGCATTCACGACGGTTGCAATGTCGAGAGCGCCAGCTACGGCTTGACGATTTGCGCGGAGCGAACCGCCCTGGTTTCGGCCGTCACGGCGGGGGCCAGGACTTTCCGTGCCGTGGCAGTCGCCTCCAACTTGCCGCGCTTGTTGATGCCTTGCGGCGCATGCCGTCAGTTCCTCTCGGAATTCGGCCCGCGGATGCAGGTGGTCGTCGTGGGACCTGGCGAGGAGCGCCACCGCACGACGATGGATCGACTCTTGCCTTCGGCGTTCAGTCCCGCGGACCTGAACGCACTGCCTTAGCCGTCGACTGGCAAGCCGCGAGGAGGGCTTGTGGCGCCTCGCACGACGACTTTTCGGGTCGAGTCGAGCTGGTTCAGGCTTGTTGAGCTCGAAACAGGTCGAAACAGGGCACTTCAGCTCAGTTCAGGTTCACACCACTCGATTGCGTCCAACCCGCAAGCGACCGGACGTCGCGGGTTCGGCGTTCAATGCTGGCGGGCCAAGTCCTGTCCGCCGCGCGCCAAGCTGCGTCCGGCAAGTCCGACATCCTCAACTTGCAGCCGAGGCGCTGTCCAACGGCCGCCTGTTTGGGATACTTCCAGCGCGTCACAGGCACTCTTCCGCACGAATCCATGGCCAAGTCTCCGCATTCAGGCAACTCAGCCCAGTCCGACGCACGCCGGCGCATGGAATCGCTCGTGCGCACCTTGCGCCATCACGACCACCTCTATTACGTCGAGGGACAGCCGGAGATCTCGGATGCCGAGTACGACGAGTTGTTTCGCGCGCTTGGCCAGCTCGAAGCGGACCATCCGGATCTCGTGTTGGACGACAGTCCCTCGCGCCGCGTGGGCGCGCCGGTGCCGGAGGGCCGAGGCTTCGCAGTCGTCGAGCACACGGTGCCGATGCTGTCGATCGATTCCCTGTTCAGCGCGGACGAGGTGCGCGACTTCGAGGCGCGCATCCTGCGCTTCTTGAACCTCGACGATGCCGACTTGGCGTGGGTGGTCGAGCCCAAGTTCGACGGCGTTTCGCTGTCGGTGGTCTACGAAGACGGACGCCTTGTGCGCGCCGTGACGCGCGGCGACGGCGAACGCGGCGAGGATGTGACCTCCAACGCGCGCACGATCCGCAATTTGCCGCTCGCCTTGGATGGCGTCACGCGCAAGTTGCCGCGTCTCTTGGAGGTGCGCGGCGAGGTGCTCATGGCCCGTGACCGCTTTGAACGGTTCAATGCCGCTCGTGCGGCGCGCGGCGAAGAGCGCTTCGCCAACGCGCGCAACGCCACCGCCGGCGCCATGCGCCGCAACGACCCGGCGGAGGTGGCGCGCTATCCGCTGGAATTCCACATTTGGGCCATGCCGCGCTGCGAGGGCGTCGAATTCACCACGCAAGAGGACGCCAGCAAGGCGCTGCGCGCATGGGGTTTCGCCGATTCGGGCCATGGGCGGGTCGTGCGCGGCCTCGCGGCTTGCCTCGCCTACCACGACGAGATCGAAGCTCGGCGCGACGAGATCCCGTTCGAGATGGACGGCATCGTCGCCAAGCTCGATCGCTTCGACTTGCGCGAGCGCCTCGGCACGACCTCGCGCTCGACGAGATGGCAATATGCCCACAAGTTCGCGGCGCGCGAAGTCTCCGCGACGCTGCGCGCGATCGAGACGATGGTGGGCAATGGCGGTCGCTTGACGCCGCGCGCCCATGTCTTGCCGGTCGAAGTGGGCGGCATCACCGTGCGCCACGCGACGCTGCACAACGCCGACTATGTCGCCGAGCTGGGCCTGTCGATCGGTGATCGCGTCTTCTTGCGTCGCGCTGGCGACGTGATCCCGCAGATCCTCGGCGTGGCCAAGGTTGCCGACGGCGCTGCGCCCGCGGATTGGGAGGCCAGCCTGCCCGAGGAGCTGCACGAGGCCGTGGCGCGCGGAGATGGATCCGTGGCGCACGATTGGAGGTCGAGCTGGAGCGTGCCCAAAGGTTGTCCCGCCTGCGGCACGGCGCCTGTCGCGGAGGGCAAGTACTGGCGCTGCCCGAATGCGGAGTGTACGCCTCAGCGCATTGGACGGACCCTGATCCTCGTCGGCCAAGGCGCCTTCGAGATCGAGGGCTTGGGGGAGAAGCAGATCGCGCAGCTGTACGACGCGGGGCTGCTCCAGGGATCCGCCGATGTCTTCGCGCTCGACGCCTCGGACGAGGTGCGCGCGAAGCTCTTGGCGTTGGATCGTTGGGGCAGGAAGAGCGTGGACAACCTGCAGGCCGAACTGGCGCAGCGGCGGCGCGTGCCGTTGGCGCGCTTCTTGGTGGCTCTCGCCATCCCCGACGTGGGCCCCTCCACGGCGCGGGTCCTGGCCCAGCACTTCAAGTCCTTGGAGGCGATCGCATCGGCGAGCGAGGACGAGCTCATGCATGTAGACGGCGTGGGGCCAGAAGTCGCGGCCAAGGTGGCACGCTGGTTCCGCGACGAGCGTTTGTCGCGCACGGCTGCACGGCTGCTCGAACTCGGCGTCGTCATCGAAGCGCCAGCACCGAAGGTCGTCGACGGCCCCTTCGCCGGACAGACCGTGGTCTTCACGGGCACCTTGGAGCGCATGGGCCGGGGCGAAGCCAAGCAGCGCGTCGAGGAATTGGGCGGGCATGTGGCCTCCGCGGTCAGCGTCAAGACCACCATCCTCGTCGTGGGCGGCAAGCCCGGCAGCAAGGCCAAGAAGGCCGAGGAACTGGGCGTGCGGGTGATCCTCGAGGACGAGTTCCTGCGCTTGGCCGAACGCGGCTGATCCAGCCTCGCGGTCGAGGTGCGCGCGTTAGCATCGTGCGCATGCTCCCCTCGTGCCGCTCGCGCAACCCCCTCCGCCTCGTCCCCGCCCAGCCCAACGCGCCTTGTCGCCGAGCCGCGAGACGCACCTGGCCCGGACCGATGGCGTCCTTGGTGCGCGCTTCGGCTTGCGCCGCCTTGGCGGGGCTCGCCGCTTGGTTCGCTGCGTGCCGAGCGACGCCGGCCGACCAGACCGCCGCTCCGGGCGCACCGACCATGCCCGTCGGCTCCGCTGGTGGTGCGTCGGCCTTCGGCGGGCGCGACTCGACTCTCGGCTCGAGCGCCGAGGCGGCCCCCGCTGCGCGGCGGGAGCTCGATTTCGATGCGCGGTACTCGAGCTCCAGCGCATGGCTCGCATCTGCCGCCTCGGATGGTGGAGCGCCGTTGCTCGTCGTGCGCGCCGCGCGCGTGCTCGATGTCGAGAAGGGCGCGCACCACGCGCCGGGCGAGGTCGTCGTGCGGGGCGACCGCATCGTCTCGGTCGGACCCGCTGGCGACACGCCCGTCTCGGCGCGCGTGGTCGATCTAGGCGACCGCACGCTGCTGCCGGGATTGATCGACTGCCACACGCACCTCGCCTTCCAGATCGACGAGCAAAGCGCCTTGCGACCCGTCCTCGAAGGACCTGCGGACGCGGCGCTGCGCGGCGCGCGCCATGCCGAGCGCACGCTCAAGGCCGGCTTCACCACCGTGCGCGAGCTGGGTTGCGACGACTTCGTCGATGTGTCGTTGATGAAGGCCATCGAGCGCGGCGACATCGTCGGCCCGCGCATCATCCCCGCCGGCCACGCCATCTCCATCACCGGCGGCCACGGCGACACGGGAGGCTTCCGTCCGGGGCTCCTCGTGCAGTCGCCCTCGTCGGGCGTGGCCGACGGTCCAGATGAATGCGTCAAGGCGGTGCGCGAGCAGATCAAGCACGGCGCCAAGACGATCAAGATCATGGCCACCGCGGGCGTGTTGTCCTTCGAGGAGTCGATCGGCGCGCAGCAACTCGACTCGCGCGAGATGCAGGCGATCGTGGAGGAGGCGCGTCGCCACGGCATCAAGACCGCGGCCCACGCGCACGGCACCGATGGCATCCTCGCGGCCGTGCGCGCCGGCGTGGACTCGATCGAGCATGGCAGCATCCTGTCCGACGAGGCCATCGCGCTGATGAAGGAGCGCGGCACCTGGCTCGTGCCCACGCAGTACTGCGTCGAGCGCCTCGAGCTGGCCAAGCTCCCGACTTTGTGGCGCAGGAAGGCCGAGGCGCTGTTCCCGCTGCGCAGCGAGTGGCTCGCGAAGGCCATCGCGGCGGAGGTGAAGATCGCGCTGGGCACCGACGCGGGGGTCCATCCGCACGGCGAGAACGCGCGCGAGTTCGCCACTTATGTGCGCCACGGCATGGCTCCTGCCGACGCGCTGCGCACCGCCACGGTCAACGCCGCGCAGTTGTGCGGCACGCCGGATCGCGGCCGCCTCGCCCCTGGCTTGCTGGCCGACATCGTGGCGGTGGATGGCGATCCGCTGCGGGACATCTCCGCCATGGAACGAGTGTCGTGGGTGATGAAGGGCGGAGTCGTGGTCGAGTAGGCGCGGGCGCGCCGCATCCGCTTGGCGGCGAGGCGCCCAGTCGACGCTGTTCGCAAGGCTCGGGTAGCCAAGCGGCGCGTCGGCGGCTAGTCTCGGTGCAGATGGCCGGCGACCAAGCAGACGACCAGCAGGGAGCCTTCGACCTGCCGGAGGGCTTCCAGGACGACGCGACCGCCATGCTCGTGGCGCGCGCCAAGGGCGGCGACACGCAGGCGTTGAACGACTTGTTCGCGCGCTACCACGCGCTCGTGCTCGAGACCGCGCGCCGCCGCATTGGTCCGCGCTTGCGCCTCAAGGAGGATCCCGACGATCTGGCGCAGACCACCTTCCGCGAAGCGACGCGCGACCTCGCCAACTACCAGTATCGCGGCGAGGGTTCGCTCGTTCGTTGGTTGATCCAGATCCTGCAGAACAAGATCCGCGACAAGGCCGAGTTCTACGGCGCGCGCAAGCGTGACGCGGGGCGCGAGCGCCACTTGGCCGGAGCCGGAGACGATCCGGAAGAATCGCGCGGCGTCGAGCCCGCCACCGCGGACATGACGGTCACGCAACACGTGTCGCAGCAAGAGTCGTGGTCGCAGTTGCGCGGCGCGCTCGAGCACCTCTCGCCCGAGCATCGGGCCGCGATCACGGCGGTGTTCTTCGAAGGCAAGTCGCTGCGCGAGGCCGGTGCCTTGCTCGGCGGCAAGAGCGAAGACGCGGTGCGCATGATGCTGCGGCGCGCGGAGGCGCGGTTGCACGACATCCTGCGCGGCACGCTGGGCAAGGATCTCGAGTAGGGCCGCGCGGCCCGTCGGTGCTGCTTGTGGCCTGGCGTCCAGCGCGCGCCCAGCGCTTTGCCCAGCGCCTTCTCCAGCGCCGCGCCGATCCGTCCACTCCGCGCCGGTCCGGTCTCCCTTGCAGGGGGCCTTCCGCGCCGGGTTGGCGCGTGGCGCGGGCCGCGCCCCTTGTTTCCCGAGGCTGCAGGCGCTATGTTCTCCGCTCCAAACTGGGCTAGTAACTCAATGGCAGAGTGCCATGTTCACATCGTGGAAGTTACAGGTTCGAGTCCTGTCTAGCCCACCAGCTCGTGCTCCGGCCGCCTCTTGCGCGGCCGGAGTCGTTGTCGCGCGTCTTGGACCGCGGCGTTGTCGTAGACCGCTTTGTCGGCGTGGATCGCGCCGTCGAGACAGCCTCGCCATGCACGCGTCGTCGAGATCGCGTTGGTGGCCGTGGCTCTCTTCGCGGGTCGATGGCCAACTCCAGCGGCGACGGCCGAACGCGTCGTGCTCGAAGCCGCATCGAAGGCCTGCAGGAGGATCCAAGTGAACGAGTTCCAAGAGCTGTCGCTGCAAGATCGCCACGCGCCGCGCAACACTTGCTTTGGTTGCGGGCCCGCCAACGACAAGGGCCTGCGCATCAAGAGCTTCGTGCAGGGCGACGAGTTGGTCGCGACTTGGCTTCCCGAGCCGCACCACGAGGCCTTTCCCGGGATGCTCAACGGCGGCATCACGGGTGCGTTGCTCGATTGCCACGGCAACTGGACGGCGGCGTGGCACCTCATGCGCCAGTCCGGCGCCGCCACGCCTCCGTGCACGGTGACCGCGGACTTCCACGTCAAGCTCAAGCGTCCGACTCCGACCAACGGTCCCATCCACTTGCGCGCCAAGGTGGTCGAGTCGAGCGAGGACCGCGCAGTGGTCGAAGCCACGCTGGAGGCCGGCGGCAAGATCACGGCGACCTGCCGCGGGACCTTCGTGGCCGTCAAGGAAGGGCATCCGGCCTACCACCGCTGGTGAGCGCGGCGCGATCCACGGCCGCGGGGCAGGGCGCCCTCAGTCCTGGAACAGCTGGCCTTGGCGCTCGTGCTTGTCGCGCGGGCGCGCGAGGCGCGCTTCGCCATCGTCCATGCCCAACCGGCGGCAGGTGAGCTGGAACAGCGACTCGACCATGCGCCAGCGCTCGCCTTCGCCGCGCATGCGTCGTCCGAAGTTCGCCTCGTTCCACCGGCCTCCACGCATCTCGAGGATGGCGTGCTCGATCTTCTTCGCGCGCTCGGGGAACGCCGCGGCGATGCGCTCGCGGAACACGGGCAAGACGCTCGTCGGCAGGCGCAGCATCGTCATGAACGCGCGGCGCGCGCCGTTCGCGTGCGCCGTCTCGAGGATGCGCGGCAAGTCGCTGTCGTTGAGTCCCGGGATGAGTGGCGCGCACGACACGCCCACCTCGATGCCGGCCTCGCTCAGGGCGCGCATGGCCTCGAAGCGCGTGCGCGGCGAGGGCGCCAAGGGTTCGACCGCGCGCGCGACCGCCGCGTCGAGGAAGGGCACGGAGATGTTGACGGTCGCGCCGCCCTCGCGCGCGAGGCGCGCGAGGATGTCGATGTCGCGTCGCACGAGCGCGCCCTTGGTGATGATGGCCACGCCGACGCCGCGCGCGCGACACACCTCGAGGCAGCGCCGCGTCAGGCGGTAGTGCGCCTCCAGCGGTTGGTAGCAATCGGTGTTGCCCGACAAGACCAGCGGCTGGCCGTCGAGCCGGTTGGTGGCGAGCTCCTTCGCCAAGACCTCGGCTGCGTTGATCTTGACTACGATCTGCGTGTCGAAGTCCGTGCCCGCCCCGAAGTCGAGATGCTCGTGCGAGGGTCGCGCGTAGCAGTACGCGCAGGCGTGCTGGCAGCCGCGGTAGGGGTTGGCGCCGAAGCGGAAGCCGATGTCGGGCGAGTCGTGCTCGACGACGAGGCTCTTGGCCTCTTCTTCGTGCACCTTGAGGTGCGCCGGCGGCGGCGCGTCGATCCACTCGACATGCGCGCCGTGCCAAGGGTTCGGCGGGTTCGCGACGACGCGCAGCGCCATGGTCGAGGCTCCATGCTCAGTCCGGCTCGCCGGCGCGCGGGCGCGGCTTGGCGGCGAGGTACTGCTTCGGCCATGGCATGTCGTGGCCCGCTTCGGCCGCCGCGCGCAAGGCCAAGTACGGATCGGCGAGGTGCGGACGCGCCATGGCGACCAGATCCGCGCGCCCAGCGGCCAGCACCGTGTTGGCGTGGTCGACGCCTTGGATGGCTCCTACGCATTGCACGAGGATCCCGGCGCCGTGGCGGATCGCGTCGGCGAAGGGCACCTGGTACATGCGTCCATGGTCGACCCGCGAGCGCGGCGAGTTGCCCGCGCTCGAGACGTCGATGCAGTCCACCCCGCGGCGCTTCAACTCGCGCGACAGGACGACCGCCTCGTCGCAGGTGAAGCCACCCTCGGCGTCGAGCCAATCGCTGGCGCTGATGCGCACGAAGAGCGGCTTGTGCGCCGGCCACGCCGCGCGCACGGCCTCGACCACCTCCAGCGGATGGCGCATGCGGTTCTCGAGGACCCCGCCATGCTCGTCGACGCGCTTGTTCGAGAGCGGCGAGAGGAAGCTCGACAACAAGTAGCCGTGGGCGGCGTGCACCTCGAGCAGGTCGAAGCCCGCGTCATGCGCGCGCTTCGTCGCCGCCACGAAGTCGTCGCGCACGCGGTCCATGTCCTCGCGCGTCATGGCCTTGGGGATGCGCCAACCTTCCTTGAAGGGCTCGGCCGAGGGCCCGATCGTCGGCCAGGCGCGCTCGTCGACGAGCGGCGCATCGCCTTCCCACGGCGTCGAGCACGATGCCTTGCGGCCGGCGTGGCCCAGCTGCAGCCCGATCTTGGCGCCGCTCGTCGCATGCACGAAGTCCACGATGCGCTTCCAGGCGTCGCGCTGCGCGTCGGTCCACAGCCCCGTGCAGCCGGGCGTGATGCGTCCGTCGCTCGAGGCCGAAGTCGCCTCGGCGATGACCAGTCCGGCCCCGCCGATGGCGCGCGAACCGAGGTGCACGAGGTGCCAGTCGCCGGGCACGCCGTCGGCGGCGCTGTATTGGCACATGGGCGACACGACGATCCGGTTGGCGAGCTCGAGTCCGCGGATCGCCAAGGGGACGAAGGCCGGCGGGGTGGTCGCTCGGCCGGCGACCACGGCGCGACCGTTCGCGCGCGCGTACCGCTCCGTGGCGCGGCGCACCAGTTCCGGGTCGCGCTTCCTGAGGTTCTCGTAGGTGATGCGCTTGCTGCGCGTCATCAAGTTGAAGGTGAACTCGACCGGATCCTGGTCCATGTAGCGCGCCGAGTTCTCGAACCACTCGAGGCTCGTCTGCGCCGCCTTCTGGAGCTTGAGCACTTCGATCTTGCGCGACTCTTCGTACTTGGCGAGCGCCGCGGGGATGTCGTGCGTGCCGTGGCGCACGAAGGCGTCGCGCAGGGCGATGGCGTCCTCCATCGCGAGCTT
>SXGS01580546.1_pt1 | contig 15584 bp, 13 predicted proteins | sample 3174681 | NCBI WGS metagenome assembly SXGS01 (sample SAMN11356861, study PRJNA531348) | freshwater metagenome | isolation source: freshwater sample F1-80 | place: China: Fuxian Lake, Yuxi | collected 2017-12-25 | reverse complement strand
GAAGTTTGACTTCCTCGGCCTCAAGACCCTGACCATGATCGCCCATGCCGAACGGCTGATCAACGCCAGGCGGCCCGAGGGACCGCTCTTCTCGACGGCGACCCTTCCGCTGGACGACGCCCAGACCTTCGCCCTCCTCTCCTCCGGCAAGACCATGGGCCTCTTCCAGCTGGAAAGCGCCGGGATGCGCGACCTCCTCGTCGGGCTCCGTCCGGACCGGTTTGAAGACATCATCGCCATCATCGCCCTCTACCGCCCCGGCCCGATGGACCTGATCCCGGACTTCATCAAAGCCAAGCAAGGCAAGATTCCCGTCACCTACTTCGGCATTCCCGCGCTGGAACCGATCCTCAAGGAAACCTATGGGGTGATCGTGTACCAGGAGCAGGTGATGGCGATCGCCAACACGATGGCGGGCTTCTCGCTTGGGCAAGCCGATATCTTGCGGCGCGCCATGGGCAAGAAGAAGCAGGAGGAAATGGACAAGCTCCAGGCCAAGTTCCTGGAGGGCGCCAAGCACCACAAGCTCTCAGAAAGCAAAGCCCAGACCCTGTTCGAGCTGATCAAAAAATTCGCCGGGTACGGGTTCAACAAGTCCCATGCGGCGGCTTACGCGTTGGTCACCTACCAGACCGCCTATCTGAAGGCCCATTACCCGACCGACTTCATGGCCGCCCTGCTCACCAGCGAAATGGGAAACACCGACAAGGTGGTGCGGTACATCGCCGAATGCCGCGAGCTGGACATCCGCATCCTGCCGCCGGACGTGAACGAAAGCGACAAGGACTTTTCGGTGACGGCGGAGGGCGTCCGGTTCGGCCTGGCGGCGATCAAAAACGTCGGAGACGGGCCGATCGAGGCCATTATCGAGGCGCGCACCAAACAGGGACACTATGCCTCCTTTTTTGATTTCTGCCACCGGGTGGATACGCGAAAAATCAACAAACGGACCATCGAGTGCCTGATCAAAGCCGGCGCCTTCGATTCCACCGGCGCAAGGCGGGCTCAAATGGCCGCCGTGCTCGACCGCACCGTAGACCAGACGGCGGCGGCCCAACGGGCCGCGTCACACGGACAGACCAGTATTTTTTCAGCGATGGAGACGGAAGTGGACGCGACCTCCGGCCGTGCCGTGCTGCCCGTGGATGAAAGCTTGCCGGAGGTGCCGGAATGGGACCAGGGGCAACGGTTAAAATACGAACGGGAGTTGACCGGGTTTTATATCACCGCCCACCCATTGGCCCGCTACGAAGCCGCCATCGCCAAGTTTGCGACCACGAGCACGGAAAAACTCGCGGACACGCCCGATGGCAAAGAAGTCAAACTATGTGGCATCATTACGACGATCAAGAGCCTGACAACCAAGAAAGGCGACCGGATGGCCTACGTCCAGCTCGAAGATCCCCAGGGTTTGGTGGAAGTGATCGTGTTTCCGAATCTCTTCCAAGCCGCCGGCCCGCTCCTCACGGCCGAAAACATCGTCCAGGTCACCGGCACCGTGGACCGGGCGGAAAAGGGCGTCAGGATCAAGGGGACCAAGATCGACGCCCTGCCGGACCTTCAGACCCGATCCGTGGCCAAGGTGCACCTGCACATCGGCGACGCGCCAGAGACGCCCAAGCGCCTGAGCCAGCTCTATACCCTGCTGAGCCGGCACCCAGGTCCGGCGGCGATTTCGCTGACGTTTCACTTGAACCCTGACTTGGAGGCGGATACGGCCCCGCTCCCAAGCCTCACCGTGTCGCCGAGCGAGAAGTTCGTCACCGAGGTGGAAGACTTGCTTGGCAAGGGAACCGTAGCCTTGCTGTAGCGACATTATTTATCGTTGCGCTAGAATGACTTAGAATAAAATCATGAAGGACTATCTGGAATTTGAAAAGCCGATCCGCGAGCTGGAGGAGCGGATCGAAAAGCTGGCCGGCGCCGCAGCCGGCCGCGCGTCGGCACAGGAAGAAATCCGCAAACTGAAGGCCAAGCTGGCGCAGGCCGAGGCGGAAATCTACGCCTCCCTCTCGCCCTGGCAGCGGACTCAGATTGCCCGCCACGCCCAGCGACCTTCGATCCTGGACTATATCAACGCCTTCTGCCGCAACTTCTTGGAGCTCCACGGAGACCGAGCGTTCGCCGACGATCAAGCCATCCTGGGCGGGCTGGCGACATTCGGCGGACGCTCCGTCATGGTCATCGGCCACCAAAAGGGCAAGACGCTGAAAGAACGGATGCAGCGGAACTTCGGCATGCCGAATCCGGAAGGATACCGCAAAGCCCTGCGCCTCATGAAGCTGGCCGAAAAGTTCGGCCGGCCGATCCTCACGTTTATCGATACGCCCGGCGCCTACCCGGGCATCGGCGCCGAAGAACGGGGACAGGCGGAGGCCATCGCGCGCAACCTGCTGGTCATGGCGCGACTGCGGGTGCCGATCATCTCGGTGGTGATTGGAGAGGGCGGAAGCGGAGGGGCGCTGGCGCTGGGCGTCACCGACCGCGTCCTGATGCTGGAACATTCCGTCTATTCGGTGATTTCGCCGGAGGGCTGCGCAGCGATTTTGTGGGACAATCCCGCCAAGGCTCCGGATGCGGCGGTGGCGCTCAAAATGACCGCCACCGACCTGGCGGCCCTCAAGATCATCGACGAAATTCTCCCCGAACCGACTGGCGGGGCGCACCGAGAGCCGCAGGCCATGGCGGAACGAGTGGCCAAGGCCCTCACGGCCCATCTGTCTCGGTTGGAAGAACTGCCGGTGGAGGAATTACTGGCCCAGCGTGATCAGAAGTATCGGCAGATGGGAGTTTTTACCGATCCACCAGCCCCGGCTGCCTGATCCGGGAACCGGATCAGGCCCCATCCAAGGTCCCTGTTCAACCCGCGACGAGCTGATGTTTCCCCAGGGGAACCCGCGTGCCCAGCAATTGCTCGATGGCGTGGAGTTGCCCCTTTTCTTCCGGCGTTACGAAGCTGGAGGCTCGGCCCGTGGCTTCGATACGCGCCGTCCGGCCGATGCGGTGGACGTAGTCCTCGGGGGAGTTCGGCAAATCATAGTTGATCACATGGGCGATCCCGGTCACATGGATGCCCCGCGCCATGATGTCGGTCGCCACCAACACCCGGTAGCGGCCCCGCTTGAACCCTTCCAACGCCTCCCGCCGCTGCCCCATCGTCCGATCCCCGTGCAGCACCGCCACCGGAAGCCCGTCCGCTTGGAGCAGCTTGCCCAGCCGATCGGCCCGCGACTTCGTGCGCGTAAAGACCAGGGTGGAACCAGGCTCTTCCTTCAACAGCCGACGCAGCAGCAGGGTTTTCCCGTCCCGGCTCGTGTGGAACAAATGTTGCTCCGCCTTGGCCGCCACCGTTCCGCTGGGCGCGATTTCGATGCGGACCGGATGGTTGAGACTGGCCTTGGCCAATGCCGCCACATCGCTCGGCATGGTGGCCGAGAAAAGCATGGTTTGCCGCTCTTCCGGCAACGCGTCAAGAATCTGGTTGATCTGCGGGGCAAACCCCATGTCCAGCAACCGATCTCCCTCGTCGAGGACGAAGATCTGCACGGCCAGCAGATTGATATTGCCCCTCCACATGTGGTCGAGAACCCGGCCCGGCGTGGCGACCAGCACATCCGGCCGCTGCCTGAGCGCCCGCTCCTGCTGGGCCATGTCAGCGCCCCCGACGATCAGAGTCGCGTACACCCCTCGGGCTTTCCCGAGCAGTTCGAAGGTTTTTTGGATTTGCATCGCCAGTTCGCGCGTCGGAGCCAGGATCAGGGCACGCGGGCCCTCCCCCCCGGCAAGCCGTTCGATCATCGGAATCGTAAAGGCGGCGGTTTTCCCCGTGCCGGTCTGTGCGCAGCCGATGACATCTTTCCCGGCCATGGCCGGGGGAATGGCGCGGGCCTGGATCGCCGTCGGCTCGGCATACCCAGCCTTGGTCACCGCCTGCAACATGGCGGCGGAGAGGCCGAGGTCATGAAATGACTGGATCGTCGGTGTGGTCACACATCATCCTTTAGTTGGGGTCGCTGCGGGGGGCAGGGAGTCAACAAGTGGAAGGCGCAAGGCGGGACAACGATCGTGAACCAGCCACTCTGAATGAACCCAAACTCTCGCGGACCCGATATCGGTCCGTGTCTCTTGCTGACTGCGTGTCGCCGCCACAGACCGTTGGGAACGACGACGGAGCGCACTATACAGGAAAAACCCTACATTGTCAATGCAAGTTTCTCCCGCCCGCTCAGGGATTCTGCCACATGGCCCCGTCGTGGACAGGGTTGAACTGATGGGTCAGCTTCACCGTATCCCCGTCCTTGACTTTCGAGTCCAGCCCACCGACTTTCCGGTTGACCGTGATGAGCAACTCCCCCTTGTTCATGAACGGAAGCAGGACGCCGAGATGGTCCTGATTGCGTTCCAGCAACGCCTTGAACGTCATCGGCTCCGAGACCTCGCACTGAAACTCGGATGCGCCCAGGGCTTGGCGCAAGGTTTCTCCGAACAACAAGAGCGTGACCATAGTCCCCTTTCTAGCCTCGTTCTCCCGGGCGGTGGCACCGGAAACAATCCTGTCGTTTGGGATGTCGATCGACCAGGGGACGGCTCTGTCCCGCCGCATGGCAACGGAGACAGTCCTTCTCCGATATCAGATCGCGATGCTCCGGGATCCCTGGGATTGGCGGATTCCGCTCGCGCGGCGACGGGAGCAGCGAAACCATGAACACCACCAGGCCCACCGCCAGAAGAAACAACCAGTCTGCCCGCCTGATCGTCATGATGCGACACCCGGGGACGGCCCCGGGGCTGCCTCCTGCAGCAACTCGGCCACGTGCGCGACCCGCACCCTGTCATCCAGCCCATTCCGCAATTGGATCATACAGGCCGGACAACTGGTCGCCACCACGTCCGCCCCGCTTTCCAGAATCGCGCGCCGCTTCCGCTCGAAGATGTCCTGCGAGGTCGCATAATCTTTGACGAGATACGTCCCCGCCCCTCCCGCGCACCGATCCGCATCCTGCATTTCCACGAACTCGACGCCCGGCAGCTTGGCCAAGACCTGTCGCGGCTGCTGCGTCACCCCGGCCGCGCGCAGATGACAGGAGGAATGGTAGGTGACCCGCCGCCGGGCCGACGCATCCCGATAGCGAACGGCCTGCGGGGACGCCGCCATCAATTCCGTGATGTGTTGGACCTTGGCCGCCAGCCGTTCGGCCTCGGCCCGCTCTGGACCGGCCGTGAACAGCTTGGGATAATCCTTGAGCATCAAGGTGCAGGAGGCACAACCGGTCACGACGGTCTCGAAGGGCGCGAAGGAGGTCAGATTGAACCGGGCCGCAGCGAGCACCAGATCGGTATGGCCGTATGTTTGAATGGGGGTGCCCGAACAACGCTGCGGCGGCAAAGCCGGCTCAATGCCCTGCTGGCGCAGGACGGCGATGACGGCGTCCCCGACCCCGTCGTCGAAATACTTGGCCGCACAGCCGTGGAAGTAGGCCACCTTCCGTCCTGTCGGTCCGCCGCCGCCCGATGTCGCAAGCTCGGAGTACCGTTCGGGAAGCTGCCTGGTCGCCAAACGCGGGAGCCGCAAGTCGCGCGGAATCCTGGCCGTCTTGGCCAGACAGCGCATCACGGGACCCGTGATCCGTTCCAGCGAGGCGCGGGGCCATGGACGATCCCAGAACGGCTGTGTCACTGCAAGGCCTTTCAACAACCGGTCGAACAACCACTGTTGCGCCTGCACCCTGAAGATCCAACCGGCCAGTCGGTTGGGCTGCTCCGCGCGCCGCTTTAGAATCAGATCCGATACGTCCACACCGGCGGGACAGACGGTCCGGCAGGACTTGCAGTTCAGACAGGCCTCCACCACCCGCTTCGAGTTCAGGTAACTGTAATCCTTGGCCGTGACGATTTCGAACCAGCCGCGCGCGCTCATGTCCTCCGATTGGAACACATCGTAGACCGGGCAGACGGAATTGCACTTGGCGCAGGTGGCGCAGGGTTTTGCCAGGCGGGTAAAGTCGATGTGGTCGGTAAACGGCGCCTCGCCGATCTTCACCCCGGGATTCAAGACCCCGGCCGGATCCAGGCGGCGCTTAACCTGGACGAAGAGGTCATAGAGTTCTGGCCCGAACATCCGGCGGACGAGTGAAGCGCGAACCCGCCCGTCCCCATGTTCGCCGCAGATGGAGCCGCCGAAACGGGTGAGCACCGTCTCGTGAATCTCGCGATATCCCTCGACCATCCGGGAAAAATCGGCCTTGTCGTTGACGTCCAGCAAGGGCACGATGTGGGCATTGCCGTTCCCGATGTGGCCGAAGATGGCGACGGGGACTTGCTGCGCGCCGAAGTACCCTTCCAGATACCGGATCAGCTCACCGATCTGCTCCGTCCGCACCACGACATCATCCACATAGTTGATCGGCTTCTTCCTGACATCGTAGCGATAGAGGGTGGGATAGAGCGCCTTGCGCGCCTTCCACAAGGCATCCCGTTGTTCCCGCTCAAAGGCCACCGCCGGCTCTCCCGTCAGACGGTAGCGTCGGCAAACCGAGATCAGGCGGCCGGCCAGCTCCTCGAGACTAGGCCCTCCCGCCTCCTGGTCCACTTCCGCCAGCAGCGTGGCGGCAGCATCGGACGGGATGCCGTGCGCGGCCCGGCCGATCAGATTCAACGTATTGCCGTCCATGACCTCCAGCGCGCTGGTGGACAAGGCCAGCAGGTGGGGGATCGCCTCCCCAACCTCCTCCAAGTGCCGAAAGTGCAGAAGGGCCGTGGCGCTGACCTTCGGGCGGTCCACCAATCTGATTGTCGCTTCGCTTATGACCCCGAGCGTGCCCTCGCTGCCGACGAAAAGACGCGGCAGGTCGAACTGCGCCCGATCCAGCCCATCGACCAATCCGAACAGATTGTACCCGCAGCTGTTTTTGCTGACGGTCGGCCGCCTGGCCCGGATGGTCTCCGCATGGTCCTGCACGAGCCGCAAGACCCAGCCTAACGAAGGGTGGTTGCTCAGGGCCTTCGCCAACGCCGGATCGGTCAAAGAAAAGGAATGAGCATCCAGCCAACCGGAAGCCAGACAGACCCGCAAGGTCAAGACATTATCCTTCACCGATCCATACCGGAGGGTATGGGGCCCAGAGGAATTGTTGGCCAGCATCCCGCCCAACTTGCACATGTCTCCGCTGGACGGATCCGGGCCGAACAGCAGGTCGGATGAGGCGAGTCGGCGATTCAGCTCCGCATAGACGATCCCGGGCTGCACGCGCGCCCATCGCTCTTCCCGATTGACCTCCAGGATCCGGTTCAGCTTGGACACGTCGAGAATGATGCCCGAACCGATCGCGGAGCCGGTGAGATTCGTCCCGGCCGCCCTGGGCGTCAGCGGCACACCCAGCCGGACCGCATAGTCCACTGTCCGTTCGATATCCGCCTCGGATTCCGCCAGCACGACCGCCAGCGGAACGATCTTGTAGATGCTGGCGTCGACGGCATAGGCGGTCAACGTAGGGGCATCGTCGCGCACCCGCTCGGCACCCAACAGGCTGCGCAAATCCGAGGCCACGGACCTGGTCTTTTCAGGCAGGAGCAGTTCCATACCGATACATTCATCTCCTGCGGATCATTTTAGGGAGGATGCGGACGGAGGGCAAGGGCCGTGGCGGGAAAGCGGCAACGGATGAACGGGCGTCAGTCAGACTTGCTCCAGCGTTTCGCGCTCGATTGGTTCGGAGGATTCCTCGTTAGCGGCCGGGCCAGACCCGACTACGACGAGAGGATCATCGCCGACCGGCAGCATCTCCTGCTCCGGCTCCCCCAGTTCCTTGAACTCCCGCAACGGCGGCAGTTCCGCGAGGTCGCGCAGGCCGAAATGTTGGAGAAAATACTTGGTCGTCCCGTACATGATGGGGCGACCGGGCATCTCTTTCCGTCCCACCATGCGAATGAGCTTGCGCTCGAGCAAGGTACGGATGACCCCCGAGGCTTCCACGCCGCGAATCTGCTCAACCTCCGCGCGGACGATCGGCTGTTTGTAAGCGATGATCGCCAGGGACTCCAGCGCCGAGCGCGACAGCTTCGGGGCCGGCTTGTTCTTCTCCAGCCGTTTGATCCAGGGGCCATAATCGGACCGGGTAACCAGCTGAAATCCCCCGGCCACCTCGACGATCTGCAACCCCCGTCCCGCCTGGTCGAACTCGTCCTGCAAGCTACGCAAGGCCTGCCGCACCTCGGCCTTCGGCACCCCTTCCAGCACCGAGGCCAACCGCTCCACCGTCACCGGCCCGTGCGACACGAACAAGAGCGTCTCGAGAATCGCCTGCAACTCCCGCAGCGCGAGCGCATCGGATGCGGCCGGCGCTTGGGGCGCCTCGGGAGCCGGCGCCTCTACCACGGCCTGTGCCGCGTCGCCGCCGGCCACCGCCAGCTCTTCGAACAGGACCAAGCTCCCAGCCGCCTGCTCCGGCACGACTTCAGACACCGGCGCCTCAGACCTTGCGCTCATGCCATCCTCCTACACGTAATCCGAAAATTCTCCCTCGACGCCCTGTTCCATCGGCGAAAACGCGCGGGTGAGCAGAATCTGGCCGAAGGTCTCGGACTGAAACACCCGGACCAACTTGAGCCGCGTCAACTCCAACAAGGCCAGAAAGGTCACGATGATGAACAGCCTGTGTCCTTGCTCTTCGAACAGCGCCATGAAGGTGACCGATTCCTTGCCTTCCAGGATTTCTAAAATCGCGTTCATCCGGTCCTTCACCGTGAGCTGGTCCGCGGCAATCTCCATCAACTGGCGATGCGGCGTCCGGACCAGCACCGACTGCAGGGCATCCACCAGATCGAAGAGCGTGACTTCTTCCAGCAACGTCTCCGCCGCCTTGGCCGGTGTTGGCAGGGCTTCCTCCCTGGCAAAGACGTCGCGCCATTCCCGCTCGCGGCTGTCCAGTTGGCCGGCGACGTCCTTGAACTGCTTGTACTCCAAGAGCCGCCGGATCAACTCCTCCCGCGGGTCCGGGCCGTCCTCATCGTCTCCTTCGACTTGCTCGGCCGGCAGCAGCATCCGCGCCTTGATTTGCACCAAGGTCGCGGCCATGACGAGGAACTCCCCCGCCACCGTCAGATTCAGCGACTTCATGAGGCTCAAATACTCGATATACTGTTGGGTTATCAGGGCGATCGGGATGTCGTAGATATTGATCTCGCTTTTTTTTATCAGGTGCAACAGGAGGTCAAGAGGCCCCTCAAACTTCTCCAAGCGAACTTGATATGGAATTTCAAGCTGTTCCACAGTTTTCTTCCCGTTTTCCTAGCGATCAGTCTGGTCGCTTATACTATCTTGTGGGGACGAACGCAAGATAATTTCTATATGTAGTGGGTCTGTGGATAACATCCTCTGCACAAACCGTTCAGAACTGCTTCTTCAGCAGATAGACGAACCAGAACAGGAACAGGATCAAGGCAGCCACAATCCCATACATGATACGCGGATCCTGCAAGCCGCGCGGGATCGGACGTTCCCCGGTCAACTTTGTCCTGGCAAAGCGCGGTTCGGTCGAGAACAGGACCTTTGCAAAATCCTCCAGCCCGCGGAACTCCGCGTCCGAGAAATCGGCCGCCCCCGCAAACGTCGCGCGGCGAAAATAGGCATCTTCCGCAAACAACGCATACGTGAAGAACGCTTCCCGATCGAACCGCGCTTCGGAAAAATCCAACAGGCCGCCGAACCGGCTTCCTGAAAACCCGGTGCCCAGCTTGAAATACGTCTGGGCAAACTGGGCCTCCTGTTGAAACTGAACCTCAAGAAACTCGGCCAGCCCGTTGAAGCCCGCCCGTTTGAACGTGACCGGCCCGGCGAACGTCGCCTTGTGAAAGCGTGAGTGCGTGCCCAATGCGGTGGCCTCAAACCGGGCTCCATCGGCAAACCAGGCATGGATAAAAAACCCTTCTCGCAGCAGGATGGCATGCGAAAAATCAACCGGCCCGCCGAAGACCGCATAAGATAAATCCACCATACGTTCGAATGTCGTCCCGGTCATCGTGACGGGCCCGTTGATCACCAGCAGCCCGGTCGTGAGGTTGGTCTTGATGGTGCCCCGCACCAGCGAATCCTTGATCGTCACCGGGCCGGCGACCAAACGGACATCCCGGATATCCGCCACGGGAATGACGTCTTGAATGCGCGAAGGCAGCTTGAACACCGCTTCAGGCGATAGCAGCGGCAGCTGATCCAATGCCAAGTCTCCCGTCACCACCACCCCTTCGAGATCAAGGCCCCGCCCGGCCTTCAACGCCGCCAGCAACTCCGCCGCAGGGACGGCCTGCGCCTCCCGTTCCTGCGCACTGCAGTCTTGTCCCAAATGTCTGGTCAGGGGGGCGGTAGCGCCCGCCGTCCCCCGGTCCACGGAACAGGCGCTCCATGCGAGGGTCCAAGGGCTCAGCAGGGCAAGAAAGGCCGCGAGGCTTGCCGACCCAAGAGGCGAGACTTGCGCAATCGATCGCATCGCGCCTCTTATACGAGCCCCGGCTCTCAAAAGCAAGAACGGGGCGGACGGTTTACAGTCCCTCCGCTTCCCCCTAAAATAGATGGCGCATGGCTCTGGCTAGACGCAATCCGCCCGGACGTTCTGCGTGGATGATGAGACCGGTCCTCGCACTGCTCGCCGTTCTGGCGTCGGCCGGTTTCCTGCTGGGCGCGAGCGACTCAGTGTCGGCCGCCCATGTGGTGGAGGTGCCGGTCCTGGCGACGATCGACGCCAACAACCGGGGCGTTTTTCAGGTCATGGTCATGAGTTGGGACCAGCAGGCGGCGCCGGACCCGGTCGAGGTCAAGTGGGGCAACAGCCGCGTAAGAGTCAGAGGCACCGCGCTCGGAGCCCTGGGGACTGCGTTTCTGTATGCCGCGGAGCAGAGCCGCTCGCGGCACCCCACCGGCACGATTTCGATCTACGGGGTCGCGCACGCACCGGTCAGCAGCGACGGCGCCGGCGCAGCCATGGCCATTGGGTTTCTGGCCGTCTTGCGGGGAGACCCGATTCTCCGCGGGGTCGCCCTCACGGGCACGCTTCAGCCCGGAGGGCGGATCGGACCGGTTGGCGCAATCCCGGACAAAGTTCGCGCGGCGGCGCGCGAGGGGTATCGCACGATCCTCATTCCCCAAGGCCAACTCAATGGACAGTATAGCGACCCCAGATGGAATCTCACCGGGCTGGCCATGGAACTGAGAGTGACGATCAAGGAAGTGGCGACGATTCACGAGGCCTACGAACTCATGACCGGACGCCGGTGGTAATACTCGCCGGACTCGCGCCTCAGTCAGCGGTCACGCACCGGACCAGGGGTAGGGGTTCAACCCAACCCCTTGAGCATCGCCCCATACTGTTCCTGGGTCAGGCGATGCATGCCAAGGTTCAGCCGGCGGGTTAATTCGACCTGATCGGGCACCTCGAGCACCTGATGCAGCAGGGTCAAGCTAGCCTCAGGGGTGCTCTGCCAACTCTGCGTAACCTGCACCCGCACAAACCCATAGCGCGTTTCCTCACGGAGTTCGTCCCGGACAAACTCGTCCAACTCTTCCGGAGGCAGCACGCAAGACCGGATGGCAAAACCGGCTCGGAGACCTTGTTTCAAGACATAGACCAGCCCGCAGGAGTCATCCGTCAGGTAGGTACGCAGGTTGTCCCGAATCAGCGCGGTGCGAAGCCCCCAGAGCGCATGCGCCAACTGGACTTCCGCGCTGGCCTGGGAGCTGCGCTCCCGCAACGCGCCAGCGATAAACAAAAAATGGCTCATGTCGTAACAACGATGGAGCGATGTTGCGCGGGCGTCGCGCCGGAGCCTACGTCCGGCGCATCTATCACGGAAGTTGAGCAGCCCGTTCCATCTCCAATGACTATCAGGCCGGCGGATCAGGCATTGTGGTAGTCGTCTCTCTCCCCTGAGAGGTCGTCCGGTTTGTCCAAGTAATCAGGCTCCGCTTCTTCGTCATCGAGCGACAATTCCTCGTCGCGCATCTCCTCGCCCAACTCTTCTTCCATCTCCTCATCGGGAAGCTCCAACTCTTCCGCCAGCTCTTCATGCATGGCTTTCGGCTCTTCCTCTCGCACGGGACTGGCCGGCCGGTGCAAGGCCTTGGCCGGAGATGGAGCCGGAGCAACGATTTTCTTGATGACAGGATCGGGAGTCGCTGCGGGGGCGGCTTTCTTCGTGGCTTTCGCGACCGGCTTTGCAGCCCGAGCCGATTTTTTAGGCTTGGTGGTCGTCTTACGTTTGACGGCCGCTTTCTTGACCGCCTTCTTCGCGGCAACCTTCTTCCTCGCGGTTTTGGCCTTTTTGGTCTTGCCCCTGGCTCCTCGCCCCTTAGCTCCGGCTTTCTTGACGGTCTTCTTCGCGGATGCCTTGCTCGGCTTTTTCCGTTTCGTCGCCATCGTCCCCTCCTCTGCTCGCAATCCCTGCGGATCCCCGCCGCTCGCGGCACCCATCTAGCATGAATCAGGCACGGCTTGCAACCATGGCTAAAGCCGAAGCAACGGGCATCTCCCTCGAGCTTCCGACAGGCCAGCAACAGGTGCCGGATCGTGAGCAGCGAGGTAGCGGAATGAGTTAGGGGAGCACCCACACGTTGACGACTACCGGCACGCTGTCGGCGCCTTTGACCGTATCCGGCCCTTTCATGTCCGTCACCCGCAGTTTGAATCGAAACAAGCGCTTGGCGGACACCTTGGGCGCGACAAAGGTCGCCTTGGAGGAGTCTGCGTCGAGCAACGACACCTTGTTGCCCCGTACCTGTACCCATTCGTATCGCAGGGGATCTCCATCCGGGTCCCTGCTTTGAAGCGCGTTGAGCACTACGGTCGCTCCGGCTTTCACGGTTTGGTCGGGACCGGCTTGGGCGATCGGCGCCCCGTTGGGCTCCGCCTCCGATTTCACCACCACATCCAACCGCCCTTCGCGGCCGTGATTCTTGACCGTAAGCGCGGCGGTCCCGTTTCCGATGACCCGCACAAAGCCTCCCGGATAGATCGCCAGCACCCCTTCGTTTGAGCTGTCATAGTGGCTGCCCGCCGAAGTCCCACCGATCCAGCGGGCGACACCATCGGCGAACTGGCCGATGACCGGCACCTCGAGGATCTTGCCGATGGTATCCAACCGCCAGGGCTTTTCGACCTCGAACTCGATCCCCGTCAACGCCGCCGGGGACTCGACCTGTAGAAGGATTTCATCGAACTCTTCCTGGCCGGCAAGGCGGCCCCTGGTCACCTCGCCGACAGCCAGCAGCCGCATGGCGCCGATCACCCCGTTCGGCACGGTCAACCGCCCCCCGAACGGCGGCGTCGCCGCGCTGGTGGACTCCAGCGCCAGCAACGCCTGCTGCGCCACCAGCGGCTCCTCCCCCAAGCGATACCAGTAGTACAGGACTCGGTTGACGCCGATCTCCATCCCAAGGTCCACCCGGACATCCAGCGCTTGGCCGGCCACCAGCACCGCCCCGTCCGTGGGATCCGTGACCCGAAACGCCCAGGCAGGAGCAGCAGCCCCGACCAAGCCGGCTAGGGACAGCAACGACAACACGACAGGTAGGTAGAGACGTTGGCGGGACAGGAATCGGCGCATGCTCATTCCTTGCACACCGAGATGGTCTCGCGTCAGTATAGCAAGATCCGAGACCCTGGTCACCGACGTCCGATTCCATTACACTGGCTGACGTAGAGTCTCTGCATGCCGAGGCAACGATGGATGCGAAGGAACAGACGATTCTGAAGGTGCTGGTCGGCTCCCAGGCTCATGGGCTGGCCGGGCCTGGCAGCGACGCGGATTATCGGGGTGTCTTCGTCACTCCCACCGACTGGCTGTTTCGTCTCGACTTCAAATACAAAAGCAGCCACTGGACCGAAGGTCAGGAGGATCAAACCTATTGGGAAGTCGGCCGATTCCTCTCGCTGGCGACCCACGGCCATCCGTTGGTGCTGGAGACCTTCCTGGCACCGGTCGTGACGGCAGACTCATGGGGCCGGGAACTCCTGGCGTTGTTCCCCTCCGTCTGGACTCCCCAGACGGCCTATGAAGCTTTCGTCAGCTATGCGCTCAATCAGCGCAAGAAGTTTCTCGAGAAAAAAGATGCGCGGCCCGGCAAGTACGCCCTAGCCCACTTACGGGTCTTGTTCAATCTCTGCGAACTGCTCAAGACCGGAACGTTCACAGTCCGGACTGCCGACACCAGCCTCGGCGAGACACTCCGCCAGGTGAAAGCCGATGCGCTCACGGCCGGCCAGATCGTCGACGCAGGCGAACGGCTGATCCAGGACGCCGCTCAGCGCCTGGCCCGCTGTCCCCATCAGCCAGATCTCGAAGCCGTCAATGCCTTCCTGGTCCGGTTGAGAAAGACCTTCCTCGCCTGAACACCGACCACAGGCACGCGCGAGCAGGCTATTGAAAAACTATTTGGGAATCACTCAGACACCAGTGCCCGCAAGAGCTGGGACAGAAACAGCAAGGCGCCGACCAAGGCCAACACAGGCCCCGGACGATCGGCCCCTCGCCAGCGGGTGCTCGTTTCGCCCGAGAAACGATTGTGAAATGGAGAGAGAGCGCAAGCGAGCGCGACGACAAGAGCCCAGACAAGGAGGCGACTAGCGGCCTCCACGGAACCAACAGCCAAGAAAGGGTTGACCATCGCACCTCGATGGTTAGAAATGAAGGAATCCTGTGGGCATCCTCTGGCCCCAAAGAGAATGGTATAATGCTTCACAAGTCCCGATGAGGATGGAGAGCATGTTTGCCAGCCTGACTCGGATGTTCATTGTGGCAGCCGTCGGTTTACTAGGCATGGGAGTATGGCCCGGTTCCGCCGCTCTGCCCCCGCTCCAGATCACCATCGAAAGCAACTCACCTTATTATTTTCCGGCCTCCGCAACGGTTTCAGCCGGCGCCCCCATTCAATGGGACAACCCCACCGCCTCCCACCATACGGTTACGCATGACGGATGCGCATCGGATGGGCTTTGCGCCTTCGACTCAGGCTCCGTGGCCCCCAATGGGAGCTTTGCCCTGCCCGGCCTCCCGCCTGGCCGCTACCCCTATCACTGCACCCTGCATCCCATTATGCGCGGCATTCTCACCGTTGTAGATCCAGTGCCGCTCCCCTCTGCCACCTGACCCCTCAACAGGGCCGTCACGCTGCTTGCCTCGCCCCATAGCTTGGTGTACCCTGCTGCCCTTGCTCATTGCGCCATCATCGATCACAAGAGCATAGGACGACCATGGAGTCCAAATCTGTCGTAGTACAGGAACCGCTACCCCTCACCGGCGACCAGCTGACCCAGCGGGCCTGGAGAATGCCGGACATGGTGGTGTACCGGCACACGCCGGAGGAATGGTGGCTCACGCCGTTGGACGACCAACTTCCCCTCGTACGGCTGAACAGAATGGGGATCGAGCTCCTGACCTCCATGGACGGCAAGGCATCGGTCGGCTGGCTCCTGGATAAGTTCGGCAAATGGGTCTGCGGACCGGATGGAGAAACCGGCCGCTGGCATCTGGAACGGTGGGCCCTTCCCCGCTACGCCCTCTGCTACTACGGCACCGAACCCCCGACCGGACAGCACCGG
>SXGS01297328.1_pt1 | contig 15584 bp, 10 predicted proteins | sample 3174681 | NCBI WGS metagenome assembly SXGS01 (sample SAMN11356861, study PRJNA531348) | freshwater metagenome | isolation source: freshwater sample F1-80 | place: China: Fuxian Lake, Yuxi | collected 2017-12-25 | reverse complement strand
TCTTGACGAACAACGGGTACACGGTGCACAACCTCGGGATCAAGATCGGCATCGCCGAGATGATCGAGACGGCCAACGAGGTCGCCGCCGACGCCATCGGCATGAGTGGCCTGCTCGTCAAGAGCACCATCATCATGCGCGAGAACCTCGAGGAGTTGAACCAGCGGGCGCTAGCGACCACCCCGGTCCTGCTCGGTGGCGCCGCACTGACCCGCACCTACGTCGAAGTCGATCTGCGCCAGGTCTACGAAGGTCGCGTGTTCTACGGCAAGGATGCGTTCGAGGGTCTGAGCACGATGGATCGCCTCATGGAGATGAAGCGCAGCGGCGACTGGGACGAGGCCTTCGGTCGCGAGCTCGGCGGTCGCAACCTCCCGGTGCGCCGCAGCCAGCGCATCGACAACGATGTCGTCGTTCCCGAACGATCCGACGTCGCCCGCGACGCCACCGTCTTCGAGCCGCCATTCCTCGGGAGTCGCGTCGCCAAGGGCGTGTCGCTCGACGAGATCGTCGGGTTCGTCAACGAGACCGCCCTCTTCCGCAACCAGTGGCAGTTTCGGCCGGAGGGTGGCGAGAACGACGCCGCCTTCAAGGACCGGATCCGCCCGACGCTGCGCGAGCAACTCGGGATCGCAAAATCCGAGGATCTGTTGGTGCCGTCGGTGGCGTGGGGTTACTTTCCGGTGAACCGAGACGGCGATGCCCTGATCGTCTGGCGTGACGAGTCGCGCCGAGACGAATGGCTGCGGTTCAACTTCCCACGGCAACGCAAAGACCGGTTCCTGTGCATCAGCGACTTCTTCCGTGACGCCGACTCCGGCGAAGCGGATTTCGCGGCGTTCCACGTCGTCACCATGGGCACACGGGTGAGCGATCGCGAGCGCGAGTTGTTCGCGGCCGACCGCTACCAGGACTACCTCATGTTGCACGGGCTCGGCGTCGAGATGACCGAAGCCCTCGCCGAACTCTGGCACCGTCGCATCCGCGAAGAGTGGGGCTATGTCACCGAAGACGGCCCGAGCCTGGCGGGACTGTTCCGCCAGCAATACCGTGGGTCGCGTTACTCATGGGGCTACCCCGCGTGCCCCGACCTCGACGACCAGGAGAAGTTGGTCGAACTGCTCGAGGTCGAACGCATCGGCGTGTCGCTGACCGAAGAGTTCCACCTCGTTCCGGAACAGAGCACCAGCGCCATCATCGTCCCGCACCCCGAGGCGAAGTACTTCGTCGTCTGAGTTCGGCGTCGGGCCGCAGCGGGTGTGACCGAGCGCGCAGATCGGCCGATTGTCCGTATCCGCGAACCGTCGACGCCGGAACCGCCGTTAGCCTCGCGACGTGGTCCCGACCGACGACGTCGATGTCGACGCACGAACCGACGCGACCATCGATCGTGCCGCCTCAACGGGCCCGCCGCACGATGTGATTGCCCGTCGACGCGTCTCGCCGCGGACCGTCGACCTTGCGATCTTCGGCCTGTACGCGCTCGTCGTCGGCATCACGATCTGGCAACACGAGATGTGGCGCGACGAACTCCAGGCCTGGACCCTCACCAACTCCGCCACGGACTTGCGCGACCTCTTCCACGACTTGCGGTACGAAGGTCACCCAAGCCTCTGGTATCTGGTGCTGTTCCCGTTCACCCGACTGACCGACGCGCCCGAGGCAATGCAATTGCTCCAGTTCGTCATCGCGCTCGTCACCGGCGGGCTCGTGTTGCGATTCTCCCCGTTCACCCAACTGCAGCGGGCCATGCTCTTGTTCGGTTACTTCATCGTGTTCGAGTACGGCACGATGTCGCGCAGCTACGGCCTCGGCATGTTGCTGACGTTCGCGGTGTGCGCGGTCGCCAATCGAGCGCAGCGAGTCTGGTGGTTGATCGGATCGCTGATCGCGGCCGTTGCGTTGACCAGCGCATTCGGCGCGATGGTCGCGGTGGCGATCGCGACGGGCCTCGTCACCGACGAGTTCGTTCGCCGCCGTTCCGGCGATCCTCGTGCGGCGTCGCTCCAGTCGATCGCGTTCGGTGCGACAATCGCGATCGCCGGCGTACTGATCGCCTACGCGCAGAGCATCCCGCCATCGGACGTCGGCGAGTACCGCGGCTGGCGCACCGAAATCGACCTCGGCGAAATCGCCTCGACCGTGGCCGCACTGTGGCGTTCGTTCGTCCCCTTGCCGCAGTTGCAGCGCGAGTTCTGGAACACGAACCTCCTCGACGGACGGGTCGGAGTCGCCGCCGTCGCGTCGGTGGCCATCGTGGTGCTCGTCGCCACCACCTTTCGCCGCAAACCCGCCGCGATCGCGATGTGGCTGATCGGCGTCAGCACCATGGGGGTGTTTTTGTACGCCAAGATCGCCTACGCGAGCAGCGGGCGACACTTCGGTCATCTTTTCGTGTTGTTCGTGGCGATGGCGTGGCTCGCGCCGAGCCTCGCCGGCCTCGGTCGCGCGCCGACATCACTCGAAATCGACCGGCGGCAATCCGGTTCGGACGCCGCCGAGGTCCGGGCCGCACTCCTCACCGTGGTGCTCGGTTTGCATGTCGTTGCCGGCGCCTTTGCGGTCGTCTCCGATTGGACGACGCCGTTTTCCGACGGCGAACGCGTCGCCGACTATCTCGCCGAACGCGACCTCGCCGACGGCATCATCATCGGGTACCCCGACACATCGGCGTCCACCGTCGCGGCCTACCTCGACCGCGAGATCTACTTCCCGCAGGGCGACCGGTTCGGCAACTACATCCTCTGGGACGCCGACCGCGCGGACCCGACCCGCCCGCTCTCCGATGTGATCGAGCAGTTCGTCGAGGGCGAAGCGCCCGGCGTCGTAATTCTGCGGACCGAACCGCTCGAAACGTTGCCACCGCGGGTTCGCTTGGTCGCCGTGTTCGACCGCGGCATCGTCAGCGACGAGCACTACTGGCTCTACGCCGTCGAGCGAGCGTGAGCAGCTACGAAAGCGTCGCTCGACCGATGAGATCGGTACCGAATGCCGTGAGGATCGCGAGATACAGCAACCCGGTCGCCGACATCACCGCTGAGTAGTACCGCTCCCGCAGCGCGACCCGAGTGACGACGACCAAACCAAGGGTCGTCACCGCGCACGCGATCCACACCCAGCCCAACAAGCCGTTGTAGCCGTCGTCGATCGATCCGTTGATCACCGACACCATGCCGGTCGGCCAGAGCAGCGCGAGGAGTTCGACGGGCCACAGCCACAGGTTCCATCGCACGAGTTCACTCAGTGCGTCGCGACGCAAGCCCGGCTGGACCAGATACCAGTGACCGAGCAGCATCGAATCGGAGATGCAACCGAGGAAGGCCGCACCGACCAGCAGTCGAAACGCCGCCAGCGCCAGGCTCTCGCCGACGAAATGCGCTGCCGCGATCAGGGCCACGGCGCCGCAGATCGGAGCGGCCAGGTCCCAGCGCGGCTCGAAGCTGGCGACCGTGCGGTGTCGGATCGAGGCGACGAGCGCACTCCCGGTCGCCACCACGAGAGCAGCGGTCGCGAGCGCGGCAAGACGATGGGCCGTGTCGTCGAGGTCACGAGCGAGCAGGACCGCCAACCCGCCGATCGCCAGACCGCCGTAGACGATGCGGACGAGCCAGCCGTAGCCGATGCTCACCTCACGCCGACGAGTCGTGATCCAGGCGAACGCGAGCCCTCCCGCCGCCCACTGCACCAAGAAGACGCCGCCGTCGAGTTCCACGAAGTTCAGCGGTGATCGACGAAACAACAGGGGACAACAACTGCCATCCGAGATATTTCGCTTGGCAACACGGCTTCGGGCCGCTCGGAATCACGCTCCATTCACGAAGTCTTGCAGAAGCCGTAAGGAAACCCCGGTTCGCGGGTCTCTGGGGCAGGTGCGAGCACAGCAAGCAACGAAGGCGGGGTCAAGGACCGCGTTTCGTCGGCCGAAGCATGACCCGGAAGGGACGGGATCCGGCATGCGACAAGTTGCATCATCCTCGACGGGCGTGGCGGTCCACGACCTCGCCGTCACCGCAGGACGGGACGAAGCTCGCCCGACGCTGCGCGGCAAAGCCCTCCGAGCTCGCCTCGTCCTCGGCGACATCGTCGGCGCGGTGTTCGGTTGGGGTGTCACGGTGGTCGCGGTACCGGAGCGAAACCTCATCGGCTTCCCGGTCGTCGCAGTGATGACCGCCGTCGTGCTCGGCTTCGCGTTTCGCCAACGCCTGTACCTCGCCCGCGTTTGCGCCGTGCGCGCCGTCGAACTGGCGCTGCTGGGACGAGTCGCGTTTCGGTCAGGACTCGTTTTCGGAGCTTTGCTCTGGCACCGCACTGGTCACATCCAGATCCTTGCGACCCTCGTGGGCATGGTGCTCACCTTCCTCGCAATCGCGATGGTGCGCAGCGCCTACCGCAGCGTTTTGATGCAAGCGCGACGCGAAGGGCGCTTCTTGCGTCCGGTCGTCGTCGTCGGCACCGACGAGATCGGCGCCGAACTCGTCAGCCACATCGGTCGGAACCCGGCCTTCGGCTACGACGTCGTCGGCGTGCTCGGCGACGCTGACGAATACCGCGAACGCGACTTCGCGGCGCCGTATCTCGGCGCCGTGACCAACACCGTCGAGTTGGCCTGCAACGCTGGAGCGAACGGAACGATCGTGTCGTCGGGAGCTGCACCGATCACCGAGCTCAACCGACTCATGCGGGACCTGCTCGCCAGCGGACTGCACGTGCAGATCACCCCGGGGCTGCGCGGCTTCGCCCAACACCGGGTGACCACGCATGACATCGCCTACGAGCCACTGCTCTACGTCGAACCCGTGCAGTTGTCGCGCACCCAACGAGCGGTGAAGCGCCTGCTCGACCTCGTGCTGGCTCCGGTCGCGTTGCTCCTCGGCGCCCCCGCGATGATCGCGATCGCGTTGGCCATCAAACTCGAAAGCCGCGGCCCGGTGTTCTTCCGCCAGCAACGCGTCGGCCATCACGGCAAGACGTTCACCATCTACAAGTTCCGCACGATGGTCGCCGACGCCGAGCAGCTGAGCGCAGCGCTCGCGACGGAGAACCTGCGCGACGGCCCCCTCTTCAAGATGGAGAACGACCCGCGCATCACCCGGGTCGGCAAGCTGTTACGAGCGACCAGCCTCGACGAGATCCCGCAGTTGTTCAACGTGATCGGCGGCACGATGACCCTCGTCGGCCCGCGGCCCGCCCTCGAACGCGAAGTCGCGGAGTTCGACGACGAGTTGCTCCAGCGATTCTCGGTGCGCCCCGGTGTCACCGGACTCTGGCAGCTCGAAGCTCGCGACGACCCTGACTTCGAGGCCTACCGTCGGCTCGACCTCTTTTACGTCGAGAACTGGGCGCTCTCGCTCGACTGCGCCATCATCCTCGGCACCGTCGCTGACGTCGTCATCCGCGGTGCGTCGAGCCTCACCGGCCGGCGCAGCACCAACTGAGACGACCGCCGACGACGACCCGGCGCGAGCCGTCCGTCGAAATCAGTCGAACGCGACGACGGGGAGCGCGGCATCGGCGCCTGCGCGCGCGTGGTAGCTGCTGCGCACGAGGGGGCCGCTCTCGACATGGCGGAAGCCGAGCGATCGGGCGTAGGCACCCAGTTGCTCGAAATCGTCGGGGGTCCACCAACGAGCGACGGGAAGGTGCCGATCGGTGGGTTGGAGATACTGACCGACGGTCAGCAGATCGACACCGATCGAACGTAGGTCGAAGACCGCGGCGCGCATCTCCTCGTCGGTCTCGCCCATTCCGGCGATGAGCCCGCTCTTGGTCACGAGGCCAGCCTGCTTCGCCTGTGCCAGCACCCCGAGGCTGCGGGCGTAGCCGGCGGACGGTCGCGCTGCGCGTTGGAGGCGGGCCACGGTTTCGAGATTGTGATTCAAGACGTCGGGACGAGCTGCGAAGATCGCGGCGAGCGCATCGGGGTCACCCTTGCAATCGGAGATCAGCACTTCGATCGTCGTCTCGGGCGACGCCGCGCGCACCGCGGCGATCGTGGCGGCGAACATCGCGGCCCCGCCGTCGGCGAGATCGTCACGAGCGACACACGTGATGACCGCGTGCGCGAGACCGAGTTCGACCACCGCTGCCGCGACTCGGACGGGCTCGCCGAGGTCGACCGGAAGCGGCTTACGGGTGTCGACCAGACAGAACCCGCATGCGCGCGTGCAACGGGAGCCAAGGATCATGAACGTCGCGGTGCGATCGGACCAGCACTCGAAGATGTTCGGACAACCGGCTTCCTCGCACACGGTGTGGAGGTCGAGGCGACGCATCCGCTGTTTCATCTCGACGAAGTCGCCGTCGAGGCGGGCGCGAACCTTCATCCACTCGGGTCGCGGTTGCTTCGGTCCGACGACGACGTTCGCCTCGGCCAGGCGGCCCAGCATCCGTACCGGCGCGGCGGTTGACGCCGGCACGCTGACGTCGTCGGACGCCACCGATTCCGATTGCGGTTCCCGGCTGAACGCCGCCAGATCCGACGGGGCGATCCGAAAGACGACATCGGCCCGTTCGACCTCGGAGTGCCCGAACTCGCGGGCGAAGTTCGCAGTCACCGATTCGACGACGTCGGCCATGTCGAGCGGTCGGCCGAGTATGGACTGCATCGATCCGACGGCCTTGTCGCGAATGCCGCACGGGACGATGTGTTCGAACATCGACAGATCCGGGTCGACGTTGAGCGCGAAGCCATGACGTGTGCGACCTCGCGCAACACGCACGCCGATCGCCGCGACCTTGGTGTCGTCGACCCAGACGCCGGTGAACCCATCGTGACGGCCCGCCGAGATGCCGAAATCGGCGAGGGTTGCGATGACCACCGCCTCGATCCGACGCACGTACGCCACGACGTCGCGCATTCCCGATCGCAGTTCGGACAACGACATGACCGGGTAACCGACCAGTTGGCCCGGACCGTGGTACGTGACGTCGCCACCGCGATCGGCGCGCACGAGGCGCGCGCCGACCGAACTTGGATCGACGAGGACGTGTTCGGGCTTGGCCGCGCTGCCCATCGTGTAGACGGGCGGGTGTTCGAGCAACAGCAGGTGATCTTCGGTCGAGTGCTCGTGGAGCGCGCGTTGGAGCGCGTCGGCATCGGTGTACTCGACGCGGCCGAGCCAGCGTGCGTGCAACCGACCTCGACCGTTCGACGTCACGCGAGCTCGGACTCCCAGTCACGACCCTCGAGCGCGTCCTTCATCGCACGCAAGAACGATGCGGCATAGGCCCCGTCGAACGCACGGTGATCCCAAGCGAGGGCGATCACGCCGACGTGATGGATGGCGATCGAGTCTTCGCCGTCGGGACCTTCGACCACAACGGGCTTCTTGTGCACGCCGTCGGTCGCAAGGATGGCGACCTGCGGCTGGTTGATGATCGGCAGCGTCATGACGGTGCCAAACGGTCCCATGTTCGTAATCGTAAACGTGCCCCCGCTGATCTCGTCGGGCGTGAGCTGCTTGGAACGCGCTCGAGACGCCAGGTCGCGGATCTCACGGGCGATGAGGCGCAGTCGTTTGCCGTCGACGTTGCGGACGACCGGGGCCAACAAGCCCTGATGGTCGAGGTCGACCGCGATCCCGAGGTTCACGTCGCGATGGACGACCAGCGATTCACCGTCGACCGAGGCATTGACGTGAGGCCACTCGCGAGCTGCGTCGGCGAAGGCCCGCACCACGAACGGCAGGTAGGTCAACGAAAAACCCTCGTCGGCCTTGAACTCGCCGCCGAGGCGGCGGCGGAGCCGCTCGATTCGCTCGAAGTCGACCTCGACGCTCGTGTAGACGTGCGGGCTCGTCGCCTTGGATCGCACCATGTGTTCGGCGGTGCGTTTGCGGATGTTGTCGAACGGCACGACGTGATCGCCGACACCGGGTGGAACCGCTGGAGTCGCACTCGGTGCAGGTGCGACTGCACGGGGCGCCGCAGCGGGCGCTCCGCTACGAGCGCGCGCTGCGTCGAGCACATCGTTGCGGGTGATGCGACCACCGTCGCCGGTGCCGGTGATGGCGGTGCCGTCGAGGTCGTGTTCGGCGATCAAACGTCGAACGATGGGCGAGGCGATGACGCCGGTCGCGACTGCGCCGGCGGCCGATGCCACCGGGGTCGGTGCTGTGGGCACCGACGGGCTCATCGGAGGAGGCGATGGCGTGACCGCGGCAGGAGCCGGCGGTGCTGGCGCCGGCGTCGCGCTGGGTACGGGAGGAGCGGCCACCGGCGCGGGAGCGGCGGCGGCGGGCGCCGGTTCGGGTGCCGGTACCGGTGCCGGGGCATCTCCGGCCGCGCCGATCACTGCGAGCGTGACGCCGACCGCGACCGTGTCGCCTTCGGGCACCACGATCGCAGTGAGCACACCCGCCGTCGGAGACGGCACCTCCGAGTCGACCTTGTCGGTCGAGACCTCGAAGAGGGGTTCGTCGACGGCGACGGAGTCGCCGACCGCTTTGAACCAGCGGGTGATCGTTCCTTCGGTCACGGTCTCACCGAGTTGCGGCATGACGACATCGGTCACGAGAAGCTCCTATCCGTGCAACGAACGGCCGGTGAGGGCGAGAACGGACTCGCCGAACAACTCCGACAGGGTGGGATGCGCGTGAATCAATCGGCCGAGATCGTGGGCGGTGGCCTGCCAATTCACCGCGAGGAACCCCTCGGTGAGCAGTTCGGTCACCCACGGACCACACAGGTGGACGCCGAGAATGGTGCCCGTGCCTTGCTCCGCGACGATCTTCACGAGCCCGTCGGTTTCGCCGATGATGAGCGCCCGGCCGTTGCCCATGAAGCGGTGCGTCGAGGTCTCGACCGCATAGCCCTTTTCTTTGGCCGCGGCTTCGGTGAGCCCGCAGAAGGCAACCTCGGGATGGCAATAGATGCCCCAAGGGACCTTGTCGTATTCGATCGGAAGTGGGTTCTCGCCGAGGAAGTCTTGGACGGCGACGATCGCCTCGCCGAATGCGACGTGCGCGAGTTGGGGCGTGTTGACGAGGTCGCCCACCGCGTACACCCCGCCCACGCTCGTGCGCATGCGTTCGTCGACGGTGACGAAACCGCGTTCGTCGATCATCACGCCGCACTCGAGCAGGCCGACGCCCTCGCTGCGCGGTCGCCGCCCGACGCTCACGATCAGGACGTCGACATCGAGTGTCGTCTCCTGATCCTTCAACACGTACCGGACGCCAACACCGTTGTCGGTGACATCGGCGGCGATGATTTGCACACCGGTCAGCGCCTTGATACCGCGTTTGCCGAAGGAGCGCACGACGGTCTGCGCGACCTGCTGATCGACACCGTTGAGGAGTTGGGGCAACGCTTCGAGGATCGTCACCTCGCTGCCCACGTCACGCAGGAACGATGCGAACTCGCAACCGATGGCACCGCCACCGACCACTGCGACGCGGTCCGGAATGCGGTCGAGGTTCAAGACATGGTCGCTCGACATGACTCGCACGCCGTCGTAGTCGAATCCGGGGAGCGGCAGCGCGCGCGGCAACGAACCCATCGCGAGCACAACGGCGCGTCCGGTGAGTTCGGTGCCGTCGTCGCAGATAACGGTGCGGTCCTTGCCTTCGGCAAGTCGGCCGCGGCTGTTGACGACCGTTACCTTGCGACCGCCGAGGAGACCCTCGACGCCCTTGGCGAGTTGGTCGATCACCTTCTGCTTGCGAACCTGTGTCGTGGCGAGGTCGACCGTGGGATCGGATGTCCCGACGCCGAACTCGCCGGCGTGACGGACAGTCCGCACGACCGTCGCGGTCTCGAGGAGTTCTTTCGCCGGGATGCACCCGCGGTGCAGACACGTGCCTCCGACGCGCTGTTCTTCGACGAGCGCGCACCGCAACCCGGCGCTGGCTCCGTAGAGCGCTGCGGCATACCCGCCGGGGCCGCCACCGAGCACCACGAGGTCGTAGTCACCGGACAGGTTCTCGGCAGATGGGTTGTCGGCGTCAGCCACGCGGTTCCTCACTTCGTTCGCAGCATGGGTCGTACATCTGCATTCTTTCCCAATCGGCAGGCGGACAACGCTCGCCAGCACCCGAACTTGGATCCGGTTCGGGCTGCGATGCTGCGAAACCGGCCCAAGGTGGACGCCGCGGACCCGTCGCCGGGTCTCAGGCGAGACCGACGAAGAAGATCGCCGACGCGACGAGGATCGCGATCAGGCACAGCGCCGAGAGCATCAGGAGCGTCCGAGTCTTCACCGCGCCATTCTCCCCGACCCCGCCCCCGGTCCCCGAAAACGTTTCGTGCCGGCGCGGCGCCCTGTGCCGGCGACGCATCAGGCGCGAAACGATTCGGACGGGTGCCGGTAGATTCGAGGCATGGCGCGCCGCTCCCCGACCGACCAACTGCATGTCTTCATCGGGACCAAAGCGCAATACATCAAGACCGCGCCCCTCCTGCGCCTGCTCGACGACAAAGGCATCGAGTACCGCCTGATCGACTCGGGCCAGCACGCCGAAATCGCGCAGAAGATGCGGTCCGAGCTCGGCGTGCGCGAGCCCGACTACGTCTTCGGCGGCGACAAGGACATCGCCACCATCGCCCAAGCCGCAGGGTGGGCAGCGAAGATCGCCGCCCGCCTCTGGAGCGGCAGGCGACTCCGCAACGAGGTGTTCGGTGGACGCGGCGGCATCTGCATCGTGCACGGCGACACTCCCTCGACCCTGCTCTCGTGCCTGATCGCAATGCGGGCCGGGCTCCGAGTTGCGCACCTCGAAGCCGGGCTCCGATCCAACTCGTTGATGCACCCGTTTCCCGAGGAGATCATTCGCATCATCGTGATGCGTCTCGCTCACATCTGTTTCGCACCGACGCCCGACGCCGTCGAGAACCTGCGCGCGATCCGCATGCGCGGCCGCATCGTTCCCCTCGAGGGCAACACTTCCGTCGAAGCGGTTCGTTTCGCGCTCGGCGACGACGAACCCGACGCCAACGGTCCCGCGATCGTGACGATGCATCGGGTCGAGAACCTCAAGAACAAAGATCGCGTCGAGGGTTTCGCCGACCTCGTTGTTCGCATCGCCGCAACCCGGCCCGTTCGGTTCGTCGTCCACGAACCGACGAGGCTCGCGCTCGACAAGTACGGCGTCGCCGAACGCCTGCGAGCGGCTGGCGTCGACATGGGTCCGCTCGTTGCACACCGCGAGTTCGTCGAACTCCTCCGCCACGCTCCGTTGGTCGTCATCGACGGTGGATCGATCCAGGAGGAATGCGCGTACATCGGGGTCCCCACCATGCTGTGGCGTGACGCGACCGAACGGCTCCACGGTCTCGGTGACAACATTGTCCTGGCCCATTACGACCCGTCGATCATCGACGACTTCGTCGCCAACTTCGAGCGATTCCGCCGCCCCGTGTCGCTGCCCGCGACCGCACCGAGCGAGCAGATCATGGACGAACTCCTCGCCGACGTCCAAGCCTGAGCGTCACGCCGTCGGCGCAGGCAATCGACCGCGCCGGCCCCGAGTTCCGCAGCGCCAGCGAGTTCAGCCGGGCGAGCCCGGTGGCGACGTCGCCGGAGGGCTCGGCTGGTGGCGCATCAAGACGGTGGTGAGCACCGCGAGCATGGCGAGACCGGCCAGTCGGTCGGCCGCGGCCGCAACGACACCGACCGCGACGGGCACCTCGAGGACGGGACTCGCCGCCGCGATCAGCCCCTCACGGATACCGAGGCCGGCGGGAAACACGCCCGTCGCCGAAGCGACGATGCCCGCCAGCGTGAGGCCGAGCGCCTGCGATGTGCTCACATCGAGCCCCAGCCCGTAGATGATCCCGGTGAGTCGCATCGCGCCGACGACGACCGTCCCCACTTCGACCGCGACGATTGCGCCGAACAGCGTTCCGATCCCGTCGGCGGGCGCAGCGCGCCGCACCAACAACAGCGTCAGCCCGAGCAACCCGACGCCGACAGGTACGAGCAGTGCGCCCAACCAGGCGCGACCAGCAAACGGCTGCAGCGCGCCGGCCGTCGCCGCGCCCGCACCCAACCAGGCGAGCCCGACGGTCGCAGTGGTTCCAGCGGCCCGCTTGGCACCCACTTCGTCTTCGGTGAGCGCCGCGGTGCGCACGATCACCGAGCCCGGCAAGGGGGCGAGGTTGGCAGCCGTCCCGAGCACGCTGACCCGGGCCGCGTCGCGCCACGCGATCCTCCGGCCGACGAGCCGACCCTGCTGCACGAACTCGGCGGCGTTCAACGAGACCGTCACGAGGGGCCCAGCGATCCCGACGATCGCCAGCAACCACCAACGCGGCGCGATCTGAAGGTCATCGGGGAAACGCACGACCGCAACGATCGTCATGATGACGAACGCCGCGAGCGCGAACCCGAGCAACGCCTGACGGGCTCGCGGGGACGCCGACCGGCCAGGACGCAGACGACCCAACCACTCGTCGATCTGCATCATGCGTCCGTGGGTCCGAAGCCATAGCGCGCGGCCTCGTCGCCGCACACTTGCCACAACCGCCTCCGCTGCTGCACGTCGAGTTCGACCTTGGCGCCTCGCGGGGCCGACTCGTTCCGTTCGGACGCCGCCGCGCGCATCACGGTGTCGATGTCGGCAGTCAGACCGAGTTCGGCAATCAGCTCGGCGAGCCGAGCACGCCCCCGCACGGGATCGACCAGCTCGTCGAAACGCATGACGCGATGGCGAGGATTGTCCGCGCCCTGCGTACGCATCGCCCGGTTCTGCGCAGTCCATGTCCAACACAGCCGCTCGAACTGGTCCTTACGTGCCCACCGGACCCGTTCGGGAACGGAGAGCGGGCGGAACTGCGGTTCGGCGAGCCGCCGGTACGGCACGACGTTGAGGATGCGCCCGCCCGTGCGGTACTGCCCCCACGCGATCGCCGATTGCACGTACCCAACGGGCTCGCGCACGATCTGCACCACGATCGCATCCGCGAACGCGTCGAGCAGCGGGCGTGTGAGCCCGGAGATCAGCGAGTTCGCCTCGACGTAGGGGCGTTCCCCAGCGTCGACATCAGCGGCTCGTGCCCGCCGAACGGTGGCAACCGCCCGTTCGTGGCTGAGCGATCCTGCGGCATACGCATTGCCAACGAGCCGTAACCAGCGCGGTTCGGGTTCGTGCAAGGATCGGGCACCCGCGTGCGCGAACACCGAGGCGATCCAGGTCGTCGCGGTACGTCCGGTCGAGAGCAGAAACAGGCTCGTCACGCGCGGTCAGCTCAGCCGTCGGGCTCAGCGCGTCGCGGGTTCTTGGTCCTGGTTCTGACGCTGGAGGCGAGCCAACACATCGGCCAGCAACCCGATCGACAGCACTTGGAATCCGGTGAACAACAACAAGAAGGTGTTGATCGGTACCCGGAACTGGTTCTTGTCGACGAGGTCCCAGATCAGTTTGCCGAAGCCCGTTGCGAGCAACAAGAACGACAGCGGCCCGAACACGCGCATCGGATTGAACGTGAAGATCATGCGCACAACCTGCTGTGCGTAACGCTTGGTGTCGCGGTACCAGTGGAACTTCGATTCACCGGCGCGTTCGCTGTACTCGATCGGGATGTACTTCACCGAGTAGCCGTTGGCGAGGAAACACATCGTGATCGTCGTGACGCACGAGAAGCCCGGTGGCAGCATGTGCAAGAACTGATTCGCGACGTTGCGGCGGAACGCGCGGAACCCGGAGTTGAGGTCCGGGATCGGGACGCCGGCGAGGTACTGCGCGAGCCGTCGAATGAACCACTTCGCGGGAACCCGTGCGAACTTGTGCGTGCCTTCTTCGGTGGTGCGGGCGCCGACAACCTGGTCGTGGCCTTCGAGTTCCTTGACGAGCTGCGGAATATCGTCGTTCGGGTACGTCATGTCGACGTCGGTCCACACGACGATCTTGCCGCGCGACGCCCGAGTCCCGGCTCGACGCGCTGAACCCGAACCCCGGTTGTGCACGAACGAAATCAGCCGGATGCCATCGATCTGACGCAGTTCGTCGAGCGACCCGTCGGTGGAGCCATCGTCGATCACCACGAGTTCGTAGCTGTACGGCGAGCTGTCCATCGCCACAGTGATGCGGTCGAGCTCTTGGCGCAGGTGACCCTTCTCGTTGTAGATCGGCAGCACGATCGACACGTCGACTTCGCGATTGTCCGAACTCACGCGTTCACCCATGAGCGCCAGCCTACGTGGGCAACCCATCGTGGCTCGGCACACTCGAACATCGAGGCACCCGTACAATCGCCCCATCACCGATCGCAACCCCGATCCCGAGCGACAACCGGCCGTCCCCGCGCGTGCCCGGCCGTCTCGCGGCCAGATCGCCGCGGCAGGTATCGCCGTCGTGTTCGTGTTCTTCGCGCTCACCCGGAGCTATCCCAGTGCGTGGAACGCCAAACCCAGCTTCGTGTCGCCGCGCCAGCAGGTCACCTACGAACTGGCCAAGCGCTGGGCCGACACCGGTCGTCCGACGATTCAGGACTCGGCCCTCACCGAGCTCCCCGAAGACGTCGCCGCTTCCCTCACGCCTCGAGACGCAAGCTCGCTCGGCGACGAGATCATTCCGAAGGACTTCCCGCTCACGGTGACCGAGTATGCGGTGGCGCACGCGATCGCGTCTCGCCTGGTGCCCTTCGTCAATCCGCTCTTCGCGTGTTGCGCACTCGTGTTGTTCGCGTTGTTGGCTGATCGCGTGACCCGATCTCGACGCGCTGCGTGGATTGCGACGATCCTGCTCGCGACCTCGACGTCGTTTTGGATCAGCGCGGCGGCGATCGTTTCCGGCGACTCACTCGGTCTGTGCGGCCTGTTCGGCGCGCTCTACGCACTCGTGCGGATCGCCGAGGGCGACCGTCGTTGGCGCTGGCCGATTGCTGCCGGTATCGGCTTTGCGATGGCGATCTCGAGTCGGTACACGCTCGTGGTCGTCGTCGCGATTCTGTTGGCGACATTCGCGTGGCAACATCGCACGCACTTCTCGCGTTTCTTCGCGGCAGGTGCGGCCACGCTCGTCGGGCTGCTCCCTGTGTTGGCCTACCACGACTGGCTCTACGGCGGACCGTTGAAGACCGGCTACGGACTCGCTGACAAGGTGTTCAAAGAACGCGTGCGTTTCCAGGGTCGTGGCCTCACCACCGTGAACTTCGGGCGCATCGCCGATCACCTCCGGTACTACTTGATTCGACCCGAGATCCTCGCGATGTGGGCGTTGATGCTGGTGACGGTCGTGGTGGTACTGCGCGGTCGCGCACGCGGCCCGTTGCGGACACTGGCGATCGCGGCGCCTGCGGTTTCGATTCCTCTCGTGCTCTACCACGGAGGCCAGGGCCTCTACGGCTCGGTTGGCTTCGTCACGAACTCGTCGTTCCTGCGGTACCTGCTGCCGTTGTTCACGATCTGGGCGCTGCTCGTCGGCTGGATGCTCGATCGGGTCGCATCGCGACCGTCGCCGGTATGGCGCGACCGCGCCTTCGCCGTCACGGCCATCGTCGCGGGCGTCGCGATGTGGACGACCTACGCGGGCAACGGTGGTATTCGCCAACTCCGCCAGGGCGTGCCGTTGCAAGGGTTCCTCACCCAGATCGTGCTCGACCGGACGCCGCCGGATGCCTTTGTCATCTCGCGCACCGGCTCCAAG
>SXGS01264073.1_pt1 | contig 15588 bp, 11 predicted proteins | sample 3174681 | NCBI WGS metagenome assembly SXGS01 (sample SAMN11356861, study PRJNA531348) | freshwater metagenome | isolation source: freshwater sample F1-80 | place: China: Fuxian Lake, Yuxi | collected 2017-12-25 | reverse complement strand
TCGCACGCACGTGGCCAAGATGTTGGGTCCATTTCGTAATATGCCGGCGGTGAACAGTGAGGCCTTGGAAAGTGTGTTGCTGCGTGTGTCGGAAATGGTCTGTGAGTTACCCATGCTGATGGAAATGGACATCAACCCCTTGATTTTGGATGAGGGCGGTGCCTTGGCGGCCGATGCCAGAATCGTGGTTGGGCTGCGTCCACCCAGTGCCGACCGTTATGCGCACATGGCCATTTACCCGTACCCAACGCACTTGTTAAGTCACTGGCAGTTGGCCGACGGTAGCGATGTGGTGATACGTCCTATCCGTCCAGAAGACGTTTGGTTGGTACAGGATTTTGTGAAAAACCTGTCTGAAGAGTCGCGTTATTTCCGTTTTATGAAAAGCGTGCAGCAATTAAGTGAATCGTTATTGGTACGCTTTACCCAAATTGATTACAGCCGTGAGATGGCCTTGATTGCCACCAAGAATGAACAAGATAAAGAGATCGAATTGGGCGTGACCCGCTATGCGATTAACCCAGACGGTGACAGTTGTGAATTTTCATTGGTGGTGGCCGACAGCATGCACGGTACCGGCTTGGCACAAAAGCTGATGACGGCGCTGATGGATATTGCCAGGTCTAAAGGCTTAAGCCGCATGGAAGGGGAAGTGCTAAAAAACAACGTGAACATGTTGAAATTGATGAAGCGCCTAGGCTTCACCGCTGTCCTCAACGCCGATGATAACAGCATTAAAAATGTCTACAAATTATTGTAATTAAGTGCTTTATGCATACCGCTTACATTAGTCACGAGGAATTTTTAAAACACGACATGGGGCCGGATCATCCGGAATGCCCGGCACGTATGTATGCGGTGAAAGATCAACTTATTGCTTCAGGCTTGCTTGATTACTTGAGTCAGCACCAAGCACCTAGGGCCAATAAAACCCAGTTGGCTAGGGTGCACAGTGCGGACTACATCGATTGGGTATTTGCGCAAGCGCCTAACAGCGGCTTAATTGATTTAGATGGTGACACCGCCATGAATGCCTACACGCTTGATGCCGCTTTGTATGCAGCAGGCGCGGTGGTGCAAGCGGTGGACTTGGTAATGGCCGGTCAGGTAAGCAATGCTTTTTGCAATGTGCGGCCACCGGGCCATCACGCTAAACGGACTGGTGCTTCGGGGTTTTGTATTTTCAATAATGTGGCGGTGGGGGCGGCGCATGCCTTGCATCACCACGGCTTAGAGCGTGTCGCCGTCATTGATTTTGACGTGCATCATGGCGATGGCACACAAGACATTTTTCAAGACGATGATCGCGTTCTTATGTGCTCTATTTTTCAACATCCGTATTACCCCTATTGTGGGGCAGACGCGGGCAACGCGCATATCATCAATGTGCCCTTGGCCGCGGGTAGCGATGGCGAGCAATTGCGGGCGGTGGTGACTGATCACTGGTTGCCAGCGTTGGAGCGTTTTCAGCCACAAATGCTGTTGATTTCCGCGGGCTTTGACGCGCACAGAGAAGACGATATGGGTGGCTTGGCCTTACGCGAGGCCGATTACCTTTGGCTGACTGAAACCCTTAAAACCGTGGCCAAGCGTCACGCACAAGGCCGCATTGTTTCTGCTCTAGAAGGGGGCTATGCCTTGCATGCCTTAGGCCGTAGCGTCATGACCCATGTCAAATGCTTGAGTGAGCTTTAATTAAATAAGACGCCTGGGCATCCCTAGAACGCCATGAAAGCTTTTCTTAAGCTAAGTTCATCGATATCTTGGGCGATGATGACCACCCTTGAGGTTTTTTCCGGCTCGCTCCAACCCTCCAATAGCGTGGCTGGGTAGGGGGTGAAATGCACCGCGTGGATAGCCAGTGGCGCCGCTTGATCGGCGGCATGGATGATGCCTTTAATACGCAATAAATGTTTGCCGTAGCTCTGGCAAAATTTTAATAAATGCGGTTTTAATTGTGCCCAATGGATGGGGTCTGGCAAGGTCACGGTAAAGCTAATGATGCCGTCGTGATGGGCTTGTTGCGGCAGGGTGCCTTTCGCGGCAGGGAGTTTGCCTGGGCTGCGCAGCCAGCGCTGTGGCGTGGCTTGTTGTTTGGCTATATCGAACAGCCCGACGTCCACTACAAACTTGGGGTCCAGTTGTCCGTGCACTATTTGCTGTAGGCTGGCCCCAGGGTTAATGCGCGCTAGTTTTTCTTGCAAGTCGTGGATTTGCGTGGTGTCGGCTAAATCCGTTTTAGTGAGTACCAGCACATCGGCTACCGCAGCTTGTTTGAGCGCTTCGCTGTTTTCGCTCAATTGCTGCAAGCCGTAGACACTGTCTATCGTGACCACCACCGCGTCTAGGCGGTACACCGATTCTATCACCGGCTCGTTCATTAAATTGGCCAATATCGGCCCTGGATCCGCCATGCCTGTGGTGTCTATGATTAATCGATTAAATGGTGGAATGGCGGCTAGGGCGCGTTTGAAAAACAAATCGCGTAAAGTGTCGGCCAGTTCATTTTTTAAGGTGCAGCATAAGCAACCCGAGCTTAACAGCACGGTGTTGTCAGCGATGTGTTCGCTTTCTATGCTTTGCGCTAAATTGGACTGGGCAAAAATGTGATCCAAGCCGGTATCGCCTAATTCATTGATGATGACAGCGGTGTCGCGCATGCCCGGATGCTGAAGCAGGTGATTGAGTAAGGTGGTTTTGCCGCTGCCTAAAAAGCCGGTGAGCAGGGTGACGGGAATGCGTGGGTCCATAAGGGGTCCGGTCTTGATTTAATTGCCCAGTATTTTAGCGTGCATCAAAGCGAATCTGCTAATACAAGGTAAAATGAGGAATATTTAGCCAAATTGGCAGCAGCGTATAGAAAGACGAGTATGAACGTATTTTTTGAAGAGGATGGCAGCTTTAAAGTGGCCGCCATCATGACCGAAGCGCAAGGGTCTATGCAAATAGAGTCGGTCAGCGGTAAGCGCAGTAAAGTCAAAGCCAACAATGTCTTGATGCGCTTTGAAACGCCATTGACGGGCTTTATGGACAGCGCCCATTTGGCAGCAGCGGCATTGGACCTTAATTTTTTATGGGAATGTTGCAGCGAATTTAGCTTTAATGGCGAGGCTGGTGGTGAGTTTGGCTTTGCTGAATTTGCGCTGGAATATTATGGACGCCAGCCCACGCCCATAGAATTGGCGGCCGTGGCGCTCAAATTGCACAGTGCGCCGGTTTATTTTAATCGCAAGGGCAAGGGTCGCTACAAGGCCGCACCAGCGGACATATTGAAGGCGGCACTGGCTGGTTTAGAGAAAAAACGCCTGTTGGCTGAAAAAATGGCGACCTTGGTCAGTCAGCTCAAAGCCCACAGTTTGCCTGACGAAATAAGGCAAAAGCTGGATAGCCTGCTCTACGAACCGGATAAAAATTCATTTGAGTATAAAACCTTAGAGACGGCGGCGAATGACAGCCATTTAAGCCAACTTAAATTATTGCAGGCTTGTGGTGCTATTCCTTCAGCACATGACTACCATTTAGGGGCTTTTCTTCGGGAGTATTTTCCGCGCGGTACGGATTTTTCTGCGCCAGCGGAGCCCGTCAATTTGGCCGATTTGAGTTTGGCCGATGCCGAAGCTTTTAGCATAGACGACAGCAGCACCACCGAAATTGACGATGCTTTTTCAATTTTGCCCTTAGCCGATGGCATGACCCGTGTCGGCATACACATCGCCGCACCCGCCTTGGGCATAGCATTAGACAGCCCATTGGATGTCGAGGTGATGCAGCGCTTGTCCACGGTGTATATGCCGGGCCATAAAATCACCATGCTGCCAGAATCGGCGATCAGGCCGTTTAGTTTGGACGCAGGCGAGATTAAGCCGGTGTTGTCGCTGTATTTGTACGTGAATGCGGACATGCTCATTACCCAGCGTGATACCAAGCTGGAGCGGATTAAAATTGCCGATAATTTACGCCACGATGCCTTGGAGCCGTATTTTAACGAGACGACGCTGGCCGACGACAGCGGTCCTCCGTATTGGTCTAAGTTATTGTATTTATTTAATTTAGCAGTGACTTTAGAAAAAGCCAGAGGTAAATACGACCCCACCAAACCGCAACAGATAGACTACAATTTTTACGTGGTCGATGGCATTGTGCGCATAGTCGGTCGGCAGCGCGGTGCGCCCATGGACAAGTTGGTGGCGGAGTTAATGATAGAGGCCAATAAGCAGTGGGGCGCGTTGTTGGCTACGCATCACGTGCCCGGCCTATACCGTGCGCAAGCTGGGGGTAAAGTCTACATGACCACCAAGGCGGAACCGCATCAAGGTTTGGGTGTGGCGCAATACGCTTGGAGTACCTCACCGCTTAGGCGCATGGTGGATTTAATCAATCAGCGGCAAATTATCAGTGTGGTGCAAAATACTGCGCCTAGCTATCCGGCTAATAGCGACGCACTCAATATGCACATGCGTCATTTTGAGTTGGGCTATCAGGCCTACAGCGAATTTCAAATCCGCATGGAGCGTTATTGGTGTTTGCAGTATTTGCTGCAAGAAAATTGCCAAGAGGTGCACGCCACGGTTTGGCGTGAAAATTTAGTTCGTTTAGATAGCCCGCCCTATATGACTAAGGTGTATGGCTTGCCCGAAATAAAACCAGGTGCGCGCATCAGTTTGCAGGTGCAAGAGGTGGACACCTTGCTCATGGAGTTACGTTGCAAATTCATTGCCATCTTACCCGAAGCGCCATTGTCTGCGGAAGTGCTGACGCTGGAGGCGGAATTCATAGCCGTGGCCACGGCAGAGTCAGCCCCGTTAGCGGAAGCCCAAATGGATGCGGCGCTGGCGAACGACCCGAACCAAGAGGCGGCTGTTTAATGTTAGGCGGTGCTAAGCGTTGGCTGCGTGGCGCCAAACCTGCCGATGCAGCGGTGGACGTCAGCGAGGCGGATGGTGTGCGGGCTTTGCATTTAGGATCCATCACCATACAAAGCGCGATGCGCATACGTGACCCGTTTGCACTGGAGCTCAGTTACACCCGTGCTATGATGTGTTTTCTATTGTTTAGTAGCAAGGCTAAACGGGTGTTGGCCATAGGCTTGGGCGGCGGTTCCTTGGCTAAATACCTGCACGCATACTGCCCTGAGTTGCACAGTACGGTGTTGGAAATTAACCCAAAAATCATACAAATTGCCCGCAGCCAGTTTTACTTGCCAGACAACGATGCGCGCTTGGACGTGATAGAAGGCGATGGCCTGCGTTATTTAGCGGACCACAGTGAAGTGGCGGACGTGCTGTTGATCGATGCCTTTGATGGCAATGGCATCCCGCCTGATTTTTGCAGCCAAGATTTCTTTGATCGGTGCGCTGACAGCTTAAACGCTGAGGGCATATTGGTCATCAATCTATGGGGTAGCGATAAGAAGTTTGACGTTTATTTGCAGCGCATAGAGCAAAGCTTTGCCGGCAAGGTGCTGATATTGCCCACCGGTAAGCCTGGCAATATCGCGGTGTTTGCCTTTGGGCGTGAGCCGGCAGATGTGCGTTTGGCCAGTTTGCGCCTGCGGGCAAAAAACTTGGAGCAGCAACATAAAATTGAATTTTTACAGTTCGTCGAAAAATTAGCCGAACACAATCCTAGCAGTAGCAATCGGCTGTTTATGACCAGTCATTTAGTCGGCCCATCCTTATAAGCGATAGCGAAACCACCATGATCCCTAACCGATATTTTGCAACCTGTCCACGTGGCTTAGAGGCGCTATTAGCCGATGAACTGCTCATGGTCAAAGCCAAGTCCATCAAGCAGGTCGATGGCGGCGTGAGTTTTGATGGTGATTGGGCGGTCTGTTATGCGGCCAATTTGCACTCGCGTATCGCCACGCGCATTTTATGGCAAGTGGCGCGCGGCAAATACCTCAACGAAGAGGATTTATTTGAGGCGGCCTACAAGTTGGATTGGCCGTCTTGGTTCAATGTAAAGCACGATTTTATGGTCAAGGTGACGGGGGTGAAATGCCCACTTAAAAGCCTGGAATTCGCCACCTTAAAAATCAAAGACGCGGTCTGCGATAAATTCCGTATGGCGGTAGGCAGTCGCCCTTACATAGACACGAAAAATCCAGCCGTGCGTATCCATGCTTATTTGGCGGCGGATGAATACCAGTTTTATTTAGACACCTCAGGCGCGGCCTTGTACCAGCGTGGTAACCGAGGGGCGAGCATAGAGGCGCCCTTAAGAGAAAATCTGGCGGCCGGCATATTGAAGCTGTCTGGCTGGCAAGTGGGCCAGCCTTTGCTCGACCCCATGTGTGGCAGTGGCACGTTTTTGTTGGAGGCAGCCATGCTGGCGCTAGACATCGCTCCTGGCCATAAGCGAACGTTTGCCTTTGAAAACTTAAATAATTTTGAGTCGGCCATTTGGCAAAAGCTTAAGAATCAAGCGGCGGCAAGGGTTAAGGCGGTTTCGTTTCAAAAAATCTATGGCTCCGATGTCGATTTACGGGCCGTGCGCATTGCTAAGCGCAATTTGGAAGAAGCGGGTTTATTGGCGGCCGTGCAGCTGTCTCAATTTGATATCGTGGATGTGCCGGCGCCGGATGGTCAGGGGGTCTTGGTCGCCAATCCACCGTACGGGGTGCGCATAGGTGAGGGCGATGAGTTGGCCTTGCTCTATCCTAAAATAGCCGAAGCGCTCAAACGAAAATTTGCCGGTTGGAATACCTACTTTTTAACCAACGATTTAACCATGCCTAAGCTCATGCGATTGACTCCCAGCAAGCGCACGCCTTTATTCAATGGCTCATTGGAATGCCGCTTGTTTGAAATTAAAATGGTGGCCGGTAGCAATAGGAAATAAGTCATGGCAGATTCTTTAGAGGCATTAAAACAAAAGCTACAAGCGTTTGTGGATGAACGTGATTGGGCACAATTTCACACACCCAAAAATTTAAGCATGGCCATGATGGTGGAGGCGGCCGAATTGCTGGAACATTTTCAATGGGATACGCCAGCCGAAAGCCAGCATTTATCAGCGGAAAAGCTTGAGCAGGTCGGTCATGAGTTGGCCGACACCTTCGTCTATTTATTGAGGATCGCGCAAGTGTTGGAGATTGATTTGCTGGAGGTGGCCAATAAGAAAATAGCCCTCAATGCAAAAAAATACCCGGTGGATCAGGCTAGGGGCAGCAACGCCAAATACACCAAGTATCAGTAGGAACGCCACTCGTTTTGTAGGTCGACTTTCAAGCCGACCCAGCCCCTATTGCAAAACCGCCAATGCCGCTGAGTAATTCGGCTCACTGGTGATTTCTGACACCAGTTCACTGTGCAAGACGCGGTTATTTTCGTCCAACACTATCACTGCGCGGGTAGTTAAACCGGCGAGGCTGGTGTCTTCAATAGCTACGCCATAGCTGTGGGCAAATTCACTCAAATGCCGGAATGCCGACAAGGTGCTGACCTGCTCTATGCCTTCTGCAGCACAAAAGCGATTTTGTGCAAACGGCAAGTCGGCTGAAATGCACAGTACCACGGTGTTGTTTAACTTGGCGGCGGATTGGTTGAAAGTGCGTACCGAAGTCGCGCAAGTAGGGGTGTCTATGCTGGGGAAAATGTTGAGTACTTTGCGCAGGCCGGCAAAGTTTTCCAAAGTGACATCGTTGCGGGCTTTGTCCGCAAGCTTGAAGTTGGGGGCAGTCTGGCCTTTTTCTGGGAAAGTGCCGCCGATTTTAACTGGGCCGCCTTTAAGTGTAACGTTATTAGACATGGTTATTTCCTTTCAGAGGGTGATTAAACAAAGCTTACGCGCTATACCCAAGTATGATGGTTTTTTCCATCACATTCAATCAAAAGTTGCTGCGTCCTAGGCTTGTTTTTATCCGTGTTTATTTGTCGGCATAGTCGGCTAAATTTTTTCTGAGGCAGCGCTGATTTTCGCGTAATATTTTTTCTGAAACGGAAGCCGATAAGGTAAAATTTGCCTTATGTTGCAAACCCAAACATCAGCAAAAAACAGCCCGTCATTTGTGCACTTGCGTTGCCATAGCGAGTACTCCATAGTCGATGGCATTGTGCGCATAGATGACTATGTGCAGCAAGCTTTTGCTGACAATATGCCGGCCTTGGCTTTAAGCGATTTAAACAATCTATTCGGCACCATCAAATTTTACAAAGCGGCCAGAGCTAAAGGCTTAAAGCCCATCATAGGCTGCGATGTGTGGTTGGAAAATCCGCTCAATCGTGATCAGCCCAGTCGGATTTTATTGCTTTGTCAGTCGCAAGCAGGCTATTTATTGTTATGCCAATTGCTTAGCCGCGCTTACCTTAGCAATCAGCACCGTGGTCGCGCCGAATTTAAACGTGCTTGGTTTGAAGAATGCGGCAGCGATGGCTTAATCTTGCTGTCGGGCGCCATGCAAGGCGAGGTGGGTCAGGCTTGTTTACAAGGCAATCCGGCGTTGGCCACGGATTTGGCGCGGCAATGGCAGACTTTATTTCCCGATCGCTTTTATTTGGAAGTGCAACGTGTGGCCACCGCGGCCAATAAACAAGCTACGCCACAAGAAGATTACATCGCGGAGGTGCGTGGCATCGCGCATGCGCTTAATTTGCCCATAGTCGCCACCCATCCCATCCAATTTATTAGTCCGGATGATTTTAGGGCGCACGAAGCGCGCACCTGCATTGCCGAAGGCTATGTGTTGGCGGACACGCGGCGCCCCAAGCATTTTACCGAAGAGCAATATTTTAAAACGCAGCAACAATTAGCAGATTTGTTTGCTGACCTGCCAGAGGCGTTGCAGAACAGCGTGGACATTGCCAAACGCTGTAACTTGCATCTAAGTTTGGGTAAAAATTATCTGCCCAATTTCCCTACGCCCAATAATGAAAGCCTGAGTGATTATTTGCAGGCCGAAGCACGGCGCGGCTTGGATGCGCGCTTGCAGGTGCTGTATGCCGATGTGGCGGTAAGGCAAGCTAAAACACCGGAGTACGAAGCGCGCTTGGATTTTGAAATCCAGGTGATTAACCAAATGGGCTTTGCCGGCTATTTTTTAATTGTGGCGGACTTCATTAATTGGGCTAAAAATAATGGCGTGCCAGTGGGGCCGGGTCGCGGTTCGGGTGCCGGTTCGGTGGTGGCGTACAGCTTAGGCATTACCGATTTGGATCCCTTGGAATACCAGCTCTTGTTTGAGCGTTTCTTGAATCCAGACCGCGTGTCCATGCCTGACTTTGATATCGATTTTTGCCAAGAGGGCCGCGATCGCGTCATTGATTACGTTAAGCAAAAGTACGGTTTGGATGCCGTTTCACAAATCGCCACTTTCGGCACCATGGCGGCCAAAGCGGTGATTAAGGATGTTGGGCGGGTGTTGGATTTGCCTTACGGGTTTATTGACGGCATCAGTAAATTAATCCCACAGGAGTTGGGCATTACCTTGTCCGACGCGCTAGAAAAAGAGCCGCAATTAGCCGAGCGCCGAGACAGCGAAGAAGAATTGCGTGAGTTGTTGGAATTGGCGCTGCGCTTAGAGGGCTTGGTACGCAATGTCGGCATGCATGCCGGCGGGGTGCTGATTTCACCGGGTAAGATATCGGACTTCTCGCCCATTTATTGCCAAGCCGATGGCGGCAGTTTGGTGAGCCAATACGACAAAGATGACGTGGAGGCGGTTGGCCTAGTTAAATTTGACTTTTTAGGCTTGCGCACCCTGACCATATTGGAATTAGCCTTGCTCAACGCCAATAAGCAGCGCGCCTTAGCCGACTTGCCACCTTTGTCTTTTGCCACTTTGCCGCTGGATGATAAAGCCACCTTTAAGTTATTAAAAACTGCGAATACGACCGCCGTGTTTCAGCTTGAGTCGCGCGGCATGAAAGACATGCTCAAGCAAGCCATGCCGGATTGCTTTGAGGACATCATTGCCTTGGTGGCCTTGTATAGGCCTGGCCCCATGGACTTGATCCCGGACTATTGCCGGCGTAAGCACGGTAAGCAACGCGTGGAATACCCGCACCCCTTGACCGAGTCTATTCTTAAAGAAACCTACGGCATTGCCGTGTATCAAGAGCAGGTGATGCAGATTGCCCAAGTGGTGGCAGGGTACAGCTTGGGTGGTGCCGATTTATTACGTCGCGCCATGGGTAAAAAGAAACAAGAGGAAATGGACGCGCAACGTAAAACCTTTGTGCAAGGTGCGGTTAAAAACAATATGACCGAGCGGCAAGCGTCGGAATTATTTGATTTATTGGAAAAATTTGCCGGCTACGGTTTTAATAAATCGCATGCCGCCGCCTATGCCTTGGTGGCCTATCAAACGGCGTATTTGAAAGCGCATTATCCAGCGGCTTTTCTCGCCTCGACCATGTCGGCCGACATGAACAATACCGACAATGTGCACGTGTTTTATGACGATTGCGCGCCCAATCAAATTGAAGTGTTGCCGCCGGATGTCAATCGCAGTGATTTTAAGTTCACCCCCCTAGGCAGTGGGCAGGTGTTGTATGGCTTGGGTGCAGTGAAAGGCACAGGCTTGGCCGCCATTGAGGTAATTTTACAGGCGCGCGATAAAGACGGCCCATTCAAAGATTTGTTTGATTTTTGCAAGCGCTTGGATTTGCGCAAAGTGAATCGGCGCGTGGTGGAATCTTTAATTCGGGCCGGTGCCTTTGATGCATTAAGCGATCATCCAGCCGAACCCAATCGCAACGCCTTGCTGGCCGCGGTGGCCACCGCCATGGCGGTGGCTGAACAAAACAGTGCTAACCGCCAACAAAATAGCTTGTTTGGTGAGGCGGCCGATAATGCGGTCAATGTCTTGCCTAAGGTGCCGGCTTGGCCTGAGCAGCAACGCTTATTGGAAGAAAAAGCGGCGCTAGGTTTTTATTTTAGTGGCCACCCCTATGCCGCTTACCAAAAAGACTTGGCGCAATTTGTCAGCAGCAGTTTGGCGAACTTAAGCCCTAAGGAACAACCGCAATTGTTGGCCGGCATAGTTTCTGGCATACGCGTGCGTATGACAGCTAGAGGCAAAATGGCCATCGTCGGCTTGGACGATGGCACTACCCGTATCGAAGTGGTGGTAGGCAGTGAGTTGTTGGCTCTATCTCAAGCTTTACTCAAAGACGACCAATTGATCATAGTGGAAGGGCGGGTGAGCCACGATGAGTTTTCTGGCGGCTTGCGCGTGAATGCCAGAAAATTACACGACATATCCGGTTTACGTAATAGCAGAGCGAGCTTTTTAAAAATTTCTTGTAACGGCCAAGCCGATGCGGAAAAACTAAAAACCATGTTGCAACCCTATCGCAAAAGCGCCTCGGATGAACAGCGCGGCTGGGCGGTTAAAGTGGTTTACCACAATCAAACCAGCCGGGTGGAATTGATGCTGGGCAATGATTGGCGGGTAGATTTGGCAGAAAGCTTGCTGGCCGATTTAAGTTTGTGGTTAAGCCGTGATAATGTAAAAATCCTATATAATTAGTAAAACAGGGGCTAGGATTTAGGCCCTAGGGGCTAGGATGCCTTTGTCGGGTGAGCAGGGAGCGTTATTGTTGCTAATTTTGCCTACCCAGCCCATCCTTAAACCACCGGCCTTTAGGCGTTAGCTTTAACAAGAGATGAGAGATGAAAATAAGTTACTTGGATTTTGAACAACCGATCGCTGAGCTGGAAAGCCAAATCGAAGGTTTGCAAGCGGCGCATGACGCCAACGATGCTTTGGATATATCTAAAGAACTGAGCGCCCTAGAAAAGAAAAATAAAAAACTTTCAGAAGACATTTACGGCAATTTAAATGCTTGGCAAATTTCGCAGTTAGCACGTCATGCACAACGGCCTTACACCCTAGATTACATCCAAGCTATATTTACCGACTTCGAAGAATTGCACGGCGACCGCGCTTTTTCTGACGATCCAGCGATTGTCGGTGGTTTGGCTAGGTTGGATGGTCAGCCTGTCATGGTGATAGGCCATCAAAAAGGCCGCGATGTTAAAGAGCGCCAATACCGCAATTTTGGCATGCCTCGCCCTGAAGGCTACCGTAAAGCCTTGCGCTTATTCCGTTTAGCCGAAAAATTTGGCATCCCCATCATCACTTTGATTGATACCCCAGGCGCCTACCCAGGCATAGGTGCAGAAGAGCGCGGCCAATCCGAAGCCATTGCCCGTAATTTATACGTCATGGCCGAATTGGAAACCCCCATCATAGGCGTCATCATAGGCGAAGGCGGTTCAGGTGGGGCGCTGGCATTAGGCGTGGTGGATCAATTGTTGATGTTGCAATACGGCGTTTACTCGGTGATTTCACCCGAAGGTTGCGCTTCTATTTTATATAAAAGCGCCGACAAAGCGCCGGTGGCAGCTGAATCTTTAGCCATTACCGCAGATCGCTTGCAAGGCTTGGGTTTAATTGACCGCATTATCCCAGAACCGCTAGGCGGCTCACACCGTGCACCGGAAGTGGTGATGGAGAACTTACGCGTGGCCCTTAAAGAAGAATTAGTCAAACTCAAAACCAAATCCATTAAAGCGCTATTGGTGAGACGCTATGAGCGCTTGATGAGCTATGGCCAATTTAAAGAAGTGGCCGAGAGAAAAACGCGAGTAAGCGTCAAGCCGTAAGACGCAAGCAACACTCGCCACAGATAATGCTGATAAATACTGATATCGATGGCATTTATGGCTAGCGTTGACTTTAAAGCGCCAAGTTTCATCATCTGATTTGTTGTGCTTGGTGTGTTTTATCTGTGTTTATCCGTGTGCATCTGTGGCTAAACGCCTTTTATAACCCATCCCTGCTTATTCCATGCAAACTGCTCTGCAGCAATTTTTAAGTCAGCACATTAAGCCTCAGCAACGCTTGTTGCTAGGCTTAAGTGGTGGCTTGGATTCTTGCGTCTTGTTGCACCTGTTGGCACAGGCTAGATTGACCATAGCGTTTGATTTGCAGGCCATGCACGTGCACCATGGCTTAAGTCCAAACGCCGATACTTGGGCGGCGTTTTGCCAAGCCCAATGCGATGCGCTGAATGTGCCCTTGAGCATCGTACGCGTGCAACTGAATGCGCAAAGTAAATTAGGCATAGAAGGCCAAGCGCGGCAATTGCGTTATGACGCGCTATTAAATAACAACTTGCAGGCCGATTTTGTCTTGAGCGCGCATCACCAAGACGATCAAGCGGAAACCTTGTTGTTGCAATTGTTTCGCGGTGCCGGCCTGAAAGGCTTGGCCAGCATGGCAGCAGCCGATGGCCATAGGCGCTTATTAAGGCCGCTATTAAATGTGCCGCGCAGCGCCTTGGAAGATTACGCCAAGCAGCATGGCATTAGCTGGTGTGAAGACGAAAGCAATAGCAACACCCAGTACGAGCGTAATTTTATCCGCCACGACATCTTGCCGGTATTGTCTGCCCGCAATCCCGCCATTAAAAACGTCTTGGCCAGAACGGCCTCCCATGCGGCTGAGGCCAGTGATTTGTTAAACGCCTTGGCGGAGCTGGATGCAGAGAAGTTATTGCTAAACGACAGCTTGTGCTTGCAAGGTTTGGCCATGTTGGACGAGGCTAGGGCCAGAAACGTGCTGCGTTGGTGGTTGGCTGGGCGCGACATCAGCATGCCCAGCGCCGACTACTTAAGCGAGATATATCAGCAATTGTTGCAGGCTAAAGCCGATGCCAATATAGACATTAGCCTCAATCAAAAAAACCAAAGCCAGTTCAAGCTGAAGCGCTATCAGCAGCGTGCTTATTTGGTTAAGCCACAAGTGACGACTAGTTTTGATTTGGTGTGGAACGGTGAGCCGCAGTTGGCCTTGCCTAATGGCGGTCAACTGTTATTTAGCCAAGTGCGTGGCGCGGGCTTAGCGCTTAAATTGGGCATGACGCGTTTGCGCATCAGTCAGCGCAATGGCGGGGAAAACTTTAAACCGAACGCGCTTCGGCCCACGCGCACCCTCAAGCACCTATTGCAAGAGGCTAACATGCCGCCTTGGCAACGCGAGAATTTACCCTTGGTCTATTGGCAAGACAGCCTGGCTTTTGTGCCCGGCATAGGCATCAGCCACGAATTGCAAGCAGCATCGCACGAAGACGGCTTGAATATCGTTTGGCAGCCTTAACCGAATGCCGATAAGCACCGATACGCCCAACCGTTTCGCAGCAATCACAGCTCACGCCATCCTAACACGCGGCAGGATTCGCGCTCATAATCGCCTTCGCCCCCATAAATAATGATGGGGCGCAAGGATTCATTCCCTGCCAAGCTTTGCCATTTGCGTACTGCAGTAGGCCAGTCAGAAGCAAAGGTGTGGCCCGACTTTATCTCCATGGCCTGTAGCCCCATAGGCGTCTCATAAAGTACATCAACCTCATGCCCGACATTGTCGCGCCAGAAATAAAGGTCTGCAGGGCGACCCATGTTGAATCGCTGCTTTACCAACTCGCTGACCACAAAGGTTTCAAACAAAGCGCCCCGTGAGGCATGCGTTTCTATAGCGGTGGCGTCACGAATACCCAACAACCAAGCCATCAACCCGACATCCAAAAAATACAACTTGGGCGTTTTCACCAATCGTTTGCCAAAATTGCGATGATAAGGCGGCAGACGCATCACCAAATAACTGGCCTCCAGCACTGATAGCCATTCACGTGCAGTCACTGCCGAAATGCCACAATCCGCCCCCAGCGCAGCCAAGTTGAGCATCTGTCCGGATCGTGCGGCACACATTTTCACAAAGCGCTGAAACTGGCTTAAATCACGAATTGCAATCAATTGTCTAACATCCCGTTCCAGATAGGTTGCCACATAATTTGGAAACCAATCATCCGAACTGATGGCTCGGTCGAACAGGGCGGGATAGCCACCACACAACAGCATCTTATCCAGCGAGTGGGGCAGTTTATCCACCCCCGCAAGCTCGCTCGCGGAAAGAGGCAACAATTCGATACGCCCCACGCGCCCCGCCAATGATTGCGTCATACCGGATATCAAATCAAACTGAGCTGATCCGGTTAGAATGAAATCCCCCATGCGGCCACGCTCATCCACCAAGCCCTGCAACCATGACAGCAATGCAGGACAACGTTGCACTTCGTCCAAAATAGCGCCATCATTGAATCGTAGCAAAAACCGCTGAGGGTCGCGCTCGGCAAATTCTCGCTCTTCTGGATTTTCTAAAGAAACATAAGACTTATCAGAAAAAACCGCCCTCGCCAGCGTGGTTTTTCCAGATTGCCGTGGCCCGGTTAAGGCAACAATCGGAAAACCCTTGGCTAAACGGCGCAAAGTCTCATCAGCTAAACGTGGGATCATATTACAAATCCAAACTTAATATTTCGATTTGTAATATTAGCGCCAATGTTAATAATTTACAATCGCCAATAAATTAAATCAGTTAGCCACAGATGCAAACCTATCCCGCCATTCCCGTATGCGACTTTACAAGTGCTTTAGCGCTTAGTAAATCGGAATACCCTTGAGGTGTGCAAATGGGAATCCATTTTGAAAGTCTTTCACTGCAGAGAAAACCTAAAACCATTTTAACGCAATTTCAACCCCGTTCATGCTGGGCCTGTTGAAGCGTGAGCTTGGCTGGTTATG
>SXGS01119387.1_pt1 | contig 15589 bp, 20 predicted proteins | sample 3174681 | NCBI WGS metagenome assembly SXGS01 (sample SAMN11356861, study PRJNA531348) | freshwater metagenome | isolation source: freshwater sample F1-80 | place: China: Fuxian Lake, Yuxi | collected 2017-12-25 | reverse complement strand
GGTGTGAGGTGAAAGAAAGCCGTCCAATCCTCTGCTGCCGGCCGCACGCCCCGCCACCACAACGTCAGCTGCAGCGGCCGGCTGGCAGTCGGCAATGCATCCACCCGGTAGCCAATCAGCTCCAGCTCCCCCGCCAGCATGATCTTCACCGGTACAGAGTCGGCTGGCAGCTTTACAGCCGGGCGCGGCACCTTCACCGGTCCGAAAAGAATTCGGTCGCCGTTGACTGTCTTGTCTGCGCCAACCGTTGGCACGCGCCCAAAATCGTACGGTAGATACATTCCCAGCTCAAAACTGTAAGCCCCGGGCCGCAAGTTGCCCGGGACATCCAGCTCGGTGCTGCTGATTATTGTTTCACCCGGCTGCCATTCATAGGTGCGGTAAGCATGCTCCAGCGGGTAAGCATTCACTCCCGCAACTGACTGGCGGTAGCAATCCAATAGGTGGACAAACATGATGAAGTCATCCGCCACTGCATTTTGCACCGTCCAGTGCAAATCCAGCGCAAAGGGTTCGCCCGCCGCAAGCGGCTGGCGGTGGTAGCTGACGGCCTTGAGGCAAATGCCATTCTGAAACCAGGCTGCCTGCGGCAGCAGCGCAGCAGGTGCAAGCCGCTGCAGAACTGTAAATATAGATGTAATACACTCAAAGGTGGATTTAATGATTGCAAAAATATATCTTTGAGTATGGTCCAGTAGACCCATTTTAAAAGGTCGTAATTTGTATCACTTTGGAAATTCTCACAGTTTCCATTGTTGGCACAATACGATTCCTTACTGTCAACAACAATAGTGGGCCATTCCATTATACTATTAAAGAAAAAGCAACGATGGTTTTTTGGGAAGATATAATGATGCCGGCAATTGAATTTGTCGATGGCACGGCATTTCCTGATGGTCAAGTCAAAGTTTTCAACTGTGGCGATCACAACGAAGAAAATTTATTGTAATTGAACAATTGGCCAAATCTGAAAATAAAATAGCAGTTGTATATATTCACGGTGGAGCATGGCTCGCCAGAGGTAAAGGGGGTTTTTACTCGAGACCTTTGCTCAAATTTTCAGAAGCCAGATATCTCACTTTTAGTAAAAACTACCCGCTCACACCAAACCAACAGCACCCACACTTACTGGGCTCATTTCTCAAGGCTTTGTCTTGGATTAAAAACAAATATCCAGCTTACGAGATCCATATTATTGGAGATTCTGCGGGTGGAAATTTAGAAATGATGTTGGGAATTTATTTATCAAATCCAGAACACTTAAGCTTATTAGGCAATTTTCAATCAGAGTAATTTCCAAAACTTAAGTCTATTGTGAATATTTTTGGAGTGAATGACAGAGTTTCTTGGATCGAGGATGGCTTTCCTAGTGCTAATGTTTTTTCAAAAGTTTCCTTTGAAAATACAAAAACACCAAATATTCCAATTGTAGCAACTGACTTCGATGCAATCCCAGAATTGCCGCCCACTTTTATAGTTGGAGCGGGTAAAGATGCACTGCTTAAATCATCAAATTTTTTTCTGAAAAGCTCAAACTTCAAAGCAAAGAAATGACATTAAAAATTTAGAAAAATTCAGAACATGGCTTCTTCAAATTTGGAGAAGGATGCGATGAGCTGAGCAACGATATGCTCCAGTTTTTTGGAATACATAATAAATGAGACGGATAGGAAATTCAAACCAACAAGCACAAGCAAAGGGTAAACGCTGAGCCCGCACCCGTCAAGCACCACTGTGCGCTAAGCTGCACCCCGCCACTGCTTAGTGGCCAACGATCACTTTTGTTGGATATTCCGAGAGACACGCTCAGCGCAACAGGCGGAAATTACCCAACTTGTTCAGGCCAGCATTGGCAGCCCCAAATTCAGTGCACTCTGCCAGCAGCCACACCACGCCTACTGACGCTGCGCCGCGTGTGCCATTACTGCAGCGCAGATTTACCAACCCAATGTCTGATCGAACTCCAGTTCCGGGATTGGCTCTGCATGCGCACCCGCCGATGCCCTTCGCCCTCTTGGCCGCAGTAGTCGGTAGCGCACAAAGCCCAAAACACCAACCCGATCGCACCTTCGGTTAGCATCTGCCGCGCAGCCCGCACTGCGGGGTTGAGCATCTGCTCGGGAGAGGCAACGAGGGTGAGGTTGCGACTGGGAGCCTCGGCTAGAACCTCTTGTGCGTCCCTCACATTCAGCGCAATCGTCATTTGAATGTAAACGTGCTTGCCGGCCGACAGCGCGGCCATAGCGTTTGGGTGATGGGCCCGGATGGGCGTTCAGATGAGTACCGCGTCAATCAGCGCGACGCAAAGCATGTTGTTGAGGCTGGCGTAATGGTGCGGCACACCGCAGATTGCGCCGACACGGCGGGCGCGCTCAGCTTCAAGGTCGCACACCGCCACTAGGTCGTTTTTTTGCATCAAGCTGCGCAAAGTGCAACATCAACTATCGCTGGCTGAGCACACCCAGACCGACCAGTCCAACTTTCAGCGGAATGAAGGGCTTCATTGCAATCAAGTCGAAACAGTTCTATCGCTCACTTCGCCGACATTTCAAACGGTTGGCCGCTTCCGGCCGACTCCATCGCGGCCACCATGATCCCAAGACTTTGAATGCTGCCTCGACCGGAAGTCAAAGGTTCCCAATCCTCGCGCATCGCCGCTGCAAACTCGACCAACTCGGCCGCGCGGTCGGCCACGGCTGGCTCGATCAACGGGACGGCCTCGATTTGTCATTGCAGATGTATATTTTCTAGTTCGCGGCATTCCAGTCGGCGTGGTCGCCGGTCCAGAACAGCATTGTCTTTTCGCCGTAAATGTACCAGTCGCCGTTCCACGAGGTTTCGGCACGTCCTGGGAACCAATCCCCGGTGTAGGTGCCCAAGGTGCCTTCGCTCATTTCAATCAAGCAAGACAAGCTATGCGCTCAGGCTCGATGCGGGTTGATCCCCCATTTCCAAACGTATATCCTTAAGAGCAGATGTTGCCAGCGATGCCGTGAGTCCGTTTCGCCCGCAACCGGTTATGCCGTATCGGTATCTTGGTTACCAGACCATTAGCGTCAACGCCGACTAGGGCTCCAAACAGGATGGGTAGAGGAAGATATCCTGCAACTCCTGAAGAAACCTAGCCGCCGTAGCCCCATCGATGAAACGGTGATCAAAAGAAAGGCTGAACAAGGCGCTGTCGCGAACCTCGACAGCGCCACTTACCACTTCTGGGCGCAGGCGAACGCTGCCAACCAAGAGAATGGCACCTTCTGGCGGACGCGGCAACGCGAAACCGCCGTCGACGCCAAACATTCCGAGGTTGCTGACTGTGAAAGTGCCTCCGTCAACATCCGCATACCCTAGCTTGTTGTGGCTGGCACGGCCGGTGAGATCGTCAACAGCAACAGCCAACTCCGACAAAGTTTTATTGTCGCATCCGTGAACAACGGCCACGATAAGGCCACTGGCCCCGGCAATCGCCAATCCCAAATTCACTGGCTCGTACATAAACACCTTGTCACCGACCAGTTCGGCATTCAGCATCGGGTGGTTGCGCAATGCCCGCGCAACGGCCCCCATGATATAGATGTTGAGTGAAACACGGTCCCTACCCACAACCCGGCGAGTTTCCTGTATGGCCGACAAATCCATTTGCCGGGTGACTTGGCTCAACGCAGCACGTTGAACAGAATCGCGCATAGCTTGCGCCATGACTTTTTGCACCCGCCCTAGCGGGACTACTTGCTTTACGGGCAGGCGCTGCAACGCGTTGGTATCAGACATATCACCACCTTTCAGATCAAGTAGATGCCGGCGCGGACTGCTCCAGCCGCGCCCGCTCTTCCGCCAGGCCAATTAATCCACGGAGAGAGCGAGCCAGACTCGGAAAGACCCGGCTCGGATCGAGGCGCGGATCCCAAGCGTCAACCGTCAGGTAACGGCTGTAACCAGCTTCGCCCAGCGCTTGTAAGCCTGTAGTATAGTCTAAATGATCAAAGCTTGGTTAGGTCCGCATCGAATCGCCAGCATGGAAATGGCCCAGCACGGTCCAATGCTGCCGGAGCGCCGCCACGGGGTCGTCCTCCTCAATGTTCATGTGAAAGAGATTGGCGTTGAGTCGGAAATTTATCTGGGCGACGCGTTGGACGATCTCAGCGCATTCGGTCAGCGAATTGGCCACCGGCGACTCATAGCGATTAATCACCTCAAACAGTAGGGTGGCGCCGGCCTGGTGAGCATGGGCCGCCAGTTCGGCCAAGCTGTCTGTCAGTACCTCCCGATCGCCGTCGCGTGTGCGGCCGGTGCGCGGGCCGCCCGGGTAGTTTTGGGTGTAATCCAGAATAGGGATCACGAACACGCCGCAGCCACCAAGTTCGCCGGCCAGGCTTAGCTGTGCTCGGATGTCCTCCTGGGCAGAGCGGCGGGCCTCCGCGTCGGGATCCACTGGCCAGCCTTGATGCAAGGCGCATATCGCGCTGACTTCAAGCCGCCCGGACCCCAAAACTTGCCGAACCTACGGCGTGGGCATTATCACGTCAAGAGGCATCCCCACAAATTCCAGCGCGTCGAAGCCGGCTTGCGCAAGATACTCCGCGCGCTGGGTGAGCGTATCGCCCGCCGCAAAATCGGCAAAACAGCTGATCTTCATTGCTTGGCCCTCTCATGTGACGCGACTGTTCTGAAGTGCGAACCAAGCCATCCCTCTGGCGAGGTCCGTACACGCCTAGGCTTACTCTGACCAGCAGAGCCACGTGTTTCAAATTGCATTGACATGTGCTGCATCAACGGCTATTCCGGACGTCAAGCCGCCATCCACGATGTAAGCGGCTCCAGTCACGAATGATGCCTACTCCGACGCGAGGAACACGACGACATACGCGACCTCTTCGGGTTGACCCAGCCGCTTGAGCGGCGTAGCTTGAATGCCGGCCTGCCGGGCGGGGTGCCCTGCCAAGGGTGCGGTCGTTGGGGTGTCAATATCACCTGGGAAAATTGCATTGGCCTGGATTTTATGGCGGGCGTAGGCAAGCGCGTAGCTTTGGTCAGAATCAAGACGCTGCCCTTGCTGGCGCCATAAGCCCCTGTCATGCTCCAGCCCTTGAAGAATGCAATCGAGGCTATCTGAGTGATCGCACCGCCGCAGGTGCGGATCATTTCTGGAATTGCAAATTTGCACACAAAATACTTCCCCTTGAGGTTGACACCGATCACGCGATCCCATACCTTTTTATCTACCTCCGCCACCGGGAGGTCGCGGCCGATCAGCAGCACGCCCGCGCTGTTGACTACCAGGCCAAGCGAGCCGAAGGCCGTGACCGTCTTAGCGACAGCACGCTCGACATCGGCGGCGCTTGAGACGTCGCCGGCGACGAAGATGGCCTCGCTCCCTTGGGCCTGGAGAGACTGCACAACCCGGTTGCCCTCGGCCTCATCGAGATCAAACAGTGCCAACCGGGCTCCTTCCCGCCCGAAACGCTCCGCAATGGCGCGCCCCATGCCGCGTGCTGCTCCAGTGATCAGGGCTACTTTGTTGGCGAGTCGCATGGACGTTTGCCTCCTGATGTTTACGCCTCAGCCTGAATACGCATCACCCCTGTGCCGACTGGCAGATCGGCGTCAATTTCGGCCAGGATCTCGACCACCCGACCCGCGACGGGCGCCGGCACCTCCTGTGTGACCTTGTCTGTTTGGAGCTCAAACAGTGGCGTCCCCGCCTTAACGTGATCACCGTCCTTTACAAGGAGCGCTGCCAAGGTTGCCTCGGTCATCGCCATACCCCAGCGGGGGATGGTCACATCGACGAGTTTGGTCATGAGCCTTCACCTCCCATCACGCTGCGGACAGCCGTCGTGATGCGCACCTGGTCCGGGACGACGAAATTCTCCATCACGCGCGAGTACGGCATTGGGACGTCGGGAGCTGTGACCCGCCTGATGGGCGCATTGAGCCACCGGAAGCCCTGTTCGGCCACGGTCGCGGCGATCTCGCTGGCGGCACTGCACGTCTGGCTGGCTTCATCCACCACGACGAGCCGGCCAGTCTTCTGCACCGATGCCAGAATGGTGTCAAAATCGAGCAGGGCCAGCGTCCGCGGATCGACCACCTCAATCTCGATACCGTCGGCGGCCAGCGGACCGGCTGCCTCTAACGCCATCGCACCATCAGGCCAATGGCGACGACGGTCACATCCCGCCCGGCGCGCTTGACGTCAGCTCGGCCGAGCGGCACTAGCCACTCCGGATCGTCCGGTACCTCGCCGCGCACGCCGCCAATGGCAGCCTGCTGCAGGAAGACCACTAAATTGTCGTCGCGGATGGCCGACTTGAAGAGCCCTTTGGCATCGGCCGGCGTCGACGGCAGGACAATTTTCAGCCCACCGAGGTTCATCTGAGCCGGGTACGGCGAATCGGAATGTTGCCCAGCGTTGCCGCCCGCGGCCCCCGGTTGTGGCAAGCAGAACCAGGGCCAGGCAGATCTGCCCACCAGTCATATAAGGGAGTTTGGCACTTTGGTTGGCGATTTGATCCATGCCAGTATAAAAGAAGTTTCCAGTCATCAGATCCACAATCGGGCGCAGGCAGATGGCGGCGGCGCCGAGGGCCGTGCCGATAATAGTCTGCTCCGATATGGGCGTGTTGAGCACACGCTCGTGCCCAAAATCATCCAATAATTCACGGGTAGCGCCGAAGACACTAACCCGCACGTCCTCCCCAAACACCACTACGCGCCGGTCACGCTGCATCTCCTCGACGATTGCAGACTGCATCGCCTGCAAAAGACATTGTCGCGCCATATCGGGTTCCTTCCGGGCTACTGCCCGCTCATCGTCGAAGTGAATTGGTCGAGGAGGGCATCCTTGGGTGCGGGGTATGGACTGCGGCGCGCAAACTCGGTGGCCGCGTCCAGTTCCGCCGCGATCTGCGCTTCGAGGGTCTCGATCGTATTGGGGGACAGAAGGCGGTCAGCCATCAGCCTGGCCTGCAGCCGGGTAATGGGATAATCCCCTATCCACTCGCGGGCCTCGCCTTCCGGCCGGTACCCGCGCCCCAAGAAAATCTCCTCGCCTTCTGAATGGCCGTAAAACCGCAACGTCATGGCCTCGATCAACGTCGGTCTCTCGCCTGCGCGAGCGCGCGTCACACCTTCACGGTAAGCGAGATAGACCGCCAGCGCATCTTGGCCGTCGACGGCTACGCCGGGCATGCCATAGCCAAGCGCTCGGTCGGCGATGTGGCCGGCGCTCAGTTCCACTGTATGGGTGAACTCCGTGTAACGGTTGTTTTCGCAAACAAAGATGTGGGGCAGCTTCCAGATCGAAGCCAGGTTGAGCTTCTCACTTAGGGTGCCCTCGTTGGCGGCTCCATCGCCGAAGAAGGTCACGGCAACCTGGCCGGTCCTATAGTACTTGGCGCGGAGAGCGGCGCCGGCTGCAATTGGAATGCCGGCGCCAAGGATGCTGTTCGCGCCGAGGATGCCCCGGTTCACATCCGCGATGTGCATGGAGCCGCCTTTCCCTTTGCACAGCCCGGTTGCTTTGCCATAAAGCTCGGCCACCATGCAGGCGAAGTCCGCTCCGCGCGATCACATGGCCGTGGCCACGATGCGTGCTAGTGATGTAGTCGTCCGGGTTAAGTGCGGCGCTCACCCCGGCGGCCACCGCCTCCTGGCCGATGTACAGGTTCAGCAGGCCGGGCACCTCCTGCTTATCATAAAGAAAAGCCCCGCGCTTTTCAAGCCGCGGATGCGCAGCATCAGGCTATGGATTTCCAGGAGTTTACCGGGCGGTATGGATACAGTCATTCAAGCATCTCCCGGTGTCTCAGGCCAGCCGCATGCCGATGCCCGACGAGTCGGCGTGGGCGTCGCTCAGGGGCTGATCGGTCGCCGAGCGGTATTGGAAAGTCAAGGCGGTCCGCCGGGCATCGCTCTGATTCGGGCGGGAGCCGTGCACGGTAAGGTGATTGAAGAACAGCACGTCGCCGGCCTTAACCATCACTGGCGTGCCCCGGCTCAGCGGCCACTCCTCGGCTTTCAGACGATAACCGCCATTGTTGTCGGTAAAATGCTCGATCGGGCCAAGCTTGTGACTGCCCGGGACGACGTGCAAGGCCCCATTCTCGATGGTCGTATCGACCAGCGGCATGAACGCCGCCACCAACGAATGATCCCGATGGGGGAAGAAAGGCTGATCTTGATGCATCGTGACGACCCAGCCCTGGCTCCCCGCCGTCTTTTTCTTTGATCCTTTGGTGATCATCCGGGCCTGGTGTAACTGCACGCCCGGGCCGATCAGATCATTGAGGGCATGACGATGGGGGCGTAGACCAGCGGCCGGGTGTAGATCGGATGAAAGTTTTGCAGATCCATAAGCGCAAAGACCGCTCCCTTGAGTGGATCCTCGCCGGACGGCACAGGTTCACGGAAGACGGCCTCACGCAGGCGGCCCTCGGCTGGATCGGCGCGGTGGCTTGCATCCGCTCAATCAGGGCCGCGGTCTCGTGGTGCAGGCCAGCGAGGAGCTCGGCTTCAATCAGGCCCGCTATATGCAAATAGCCACTGGCTTTGTAAAACGCGATTTGATCTTGAGTCAACATATTAGCCTCCGATGAGCCCTTTCAATAGTTGAACAGTCCTCGGCAAAATCTGCCGGACATCACGATGATGATCGATGGCTTCCACGGTGAGGTACCCGCCGTAGCTCAGCTGGCCCAGGACCCAGAGCGGGCCGGCAAAATCCGTATGGCCGAGGCCCGGAAACGAGCGGTTCGAGTCGGCCAGATGGACCAGACCAAGAAATGACCCGGCTCGGCTTAGCGCCGCAGCCGGATCCGACTCTTCGATGTTCATGTGGAACAGATCCACCGCTAGTTTGCAGTGAGCGCTGTTTACCGCCGCCATCACTCGCACACCTTCGGCCAGCGTGTTCATCACTGGTGACTCGTATCGGTTGATCACTTCGATCACCAACGCAGTCCCCAGCTCCCGGGCGCGTTCGGCCAAAGGGCCCAAATTGTCAATCAACATTTGTCGATCTGCTTCGGCCGTGCGGCCGGTCGTCCGGCCGTTGGGAAGGGCCCGCGTGTATCCAAGGATCGGCAAGACGATGACCGCCGTACCGAGCTCAGAGGCCCAGGCCAGTGTCCGGGCGATATCCTCGCCGGCTGCCTGGCGCAAGGCCGGGTCCGGATCGATCAGCCAGCCGCGGTGAATTGGGCCGATGGCGCTGATCCCGATGCCGGCGCGCACCAGTGCACGCAGCTCGGTTAATCGGTCGGACAACTCCGGCAGCGAGGCATACCATTCCATCGCCGCAAAGCCGCAATCGGCAAGAAAGTGGGCGCGATCAGAGAGGGTTTCTCCAGGCGCGGAGTCAATCCAGCAACTTAGCCGCATTTCGCTCCCTCTAAACGCCGGCACCATGCCACGACACTTATCTCCCGATCCACGCGGAACCGCACAGATGGGCATATCACCGAGCTAGGGCGGTTTCGGCGCTAATCTCCGCTGGCGCTACGGATCGGGCGAGTTCAGCAGACCGATAGGCGGCAAAGATGACTTGCAGCGTCTTCAGGTTGTCTGCTCCGCTGACCGCGGGCTCGCGGTCAGACGCAATCGCCTCCATCAAATCGCCCATGCTGCCGATAAACGCATCGGGTATCCAGGAGCCGGTCAATTGCGGCCGGAACCACAGACTCTCCGATCGCGCCGGACTGTATTCGAATTCCCCCGGACCCCAGGAATTGTCGTAGTTACCGGAGATCACGCCCTCGGTTCCTTCCAGCCGGAAACGCTGATATTCAGCCTGACGGTAACCAGCCAGGCTGGTAATGTACACCGCCCGCAGGTTGGTATCAAAGTCCAGCAGGAGCGTGCCCACCATCTCCCCACGGGCGTGTTGCCCGGGTCGGCGTGAAATGGAAGCATAGACCTGCTTGATTTCGCAGCCGGTCAGCCAACGGAAGAGATCCACGTAATGCGTGCCATCCATCAGCAACAACATACGCTCCTGCTCGATGTAACTCTTGCCCGGCCAATCATATTCACGGCGTTCATCGACGGTGAGAAAAAACAGGTCACCGAGGCGGCCCTGATCGATCATCCCTTTCACAGCCAGATAGGCAGGCGCCCAGCGTCGCTGATGATTGAGCGCCAGCTTGACGCCGGCCCGCTGCGCGTGTTCCACCACCTCGACCGCGTCGCGGTAGTTCATGGCAAAAGGTTTCTGCAGCAGGATATGCTTGCCAGCGTCGATGGCGTCGTGCACGACCGGCATCTTGTGCGGCGACGACTGCGGAATTGTGATGTCGACGATCTCCACCTCGGGTAGGTCGAGCAGGGCGCGATGATCCGCAAAGAGCTTGGTCACTCCAGCGACCTTCCGGCAGTATTGGCGCCGCTCTTCGGACGGGTCAGCCGCGGCTAGCAGACGGTAGCCGGCCTTCTGGTAAGCCGGAATATGCGCAATCTCGGCGATGTAGCCCGCCCCGATCAGGCCAATGCCATAGCCAGCCTGGCTCGGCCGCTTGGGCAAGAAATTTAGGGTTGGCTCCTTGAACATCAGATCCTCCTGGGTCGGGTTTGCCGCCCGGGCCGAATAGGGCGGCGCCGAGGGCATCAGGCCAGCCGGCAACAGTGCCCCTTGTGCACGCCTATAGTAAAAGTGTTTCCGAAAAAAAGGTATCAGGGATGCGTTTGGCTCGATTTACTTGGGATGCCAGCCCCTAATTTGCTAATCTTCCTCCATCAATGTTGACTGTCTCCCCCGTAATGTAACGTGCGTGGTCGGAGGCCAGAAATAGGCATAGGTTCGCTATCTCCTCGGGCTGGGCCAGCCTGCCAAGCGGCGTAGCCGCCGAGACTTGCTCCTCATACTCATTCTCGCTTATGCCGGCCAGCGCGGCCATCTCGCGAACATTCGCGGCCTGCATCGCCGTTTCCACGTCACCTGGGCAGACGCCATTTACCGTGATGCCGTAAGGCGCCAGTTCGAGCGCCATAGACTGGAGCAGGCCAATCAAGCCAAATTTGGAGGCGCAGTAGGCTGCGGCGTGACGAGAGCCCCGTTTGCCTGCCTCCGAGACCATGAAAATCATGCGGCCTGGCACGGCGCCGGAGATCATTGCCCGCGCCACATATTTCGCGCACAGAAAGGCCCCGGTCAAGTTGACCGTCAGCACCCGCTGCCATTGTTCTAGCGACATGTTCACGACAAGCGCATTCACCAGTACCCCGGCACAGAATACCAACGTTGTCGGTGAGCCAGCGCGGCTAACGTAGTTCGCCATGGCACTTGCCACCGCCACAGTGTCGGTCACGTCGAAGGCGGCCGTGGCGACCCGGTATCCCTCCTCTGTCAGGGCCAAGGCCTCTTGTTCAAGTCTGGGCCCGTTAATGTCACACATTAGCACCTGTGCTCTGCGTTCCGCAAAGCAGCGGGCAACGCTCAGTCCAATACCGCTCGCCGCGCCCGTAACAATCACGTTCTGCTGGGAATTCTCCATTGTCACAGCATCTCCCGATATTCGGCAATCTCCCAATCAGTGACGTGGCTGTGGAAGCGCCGGAGCGCGCTTAGCCATACACCGCAGCACATACTCGCTAACTCTGGCCCAAGCGCCTGCCACAGCACCGTGTCTGCCCGCAAAGCCGCAATCCCGGCCTCCAGTGTCTCAGGCAGTGCACTTTTCGAGGGCGCAAAGTCCTTGCCAATCGGCGGGGCGGGCTCAAGACACCGGGAAATCCCTTCGAAGCCGGCCAACAGCAATCCAGCGCTAAGCAAATACGGATTTGCGGCAGCCTCGGCGACGCGTGTCTCGACACGGGTACTTTGCCCTCGCTCTGGCGGCACGCGCACGAGTGCGCGTCGGTCGTCGAGTCCCCAACACGGACTGGTTGGCGCCCAGGTCCCCGGCTGAAAGCGCTTGTAACCCGTAATCGTCGGCGTACCAAGCGTAGCCAGTGCCGAGGCGTGGGCCAGTTGTCCGGCAACATAGTGACGCAGGAGTGCGCTGAGGCCGTCGGCCGCTTCGGAGTCGAAGAACAGATTGCTGCCATCGCTACCGAGCAAAGATTGGTGCAAGTGATAGCCGTTGGTATTGGTTTCGGCGCTATTATCCGCTTTGGTCATGAAAGTTGCTTCAAAACCATTCTGCATCAGTATCTCCTTAATAGCGGCTTTGATGATCACTAAGTTGTCTATACCAGCCAAACCCTCGACCGGCGCACAATTCAGTTCGAACTGCCCCGGCCCACCTTCGTTCTCGATATCCTGCACCGGAAATCCCATGGCGACCAGATGGTCGAACAGCGGCTTCAGCACAGGCGCGGCACGCGCCAAGCCCTGTATCGAAAAGAAGTGCTGCGGCGCAGTCAAGGGATGGAGGGCGTCCCCATCACGGCGATAGATCGCAAACTCCAGTTCCGATCCAAACACCGGCCGCAGGCCTACCTTGGCCGCCTGTTCCAAAGCTGCCATCAGCCCAAGGCGGGATGCGACCGCTGGCGTGCCGTCCAAAAAATACGGGTCACAAATCACCATCGCAGTATCGCTTGTCCAATTGAGCGGCACGAATGTACGGCAGTCGGGCAATACTTGGCAGTTGCCCTGGCGATACAGGTGGGGATATTCCGTGTCATGATCCAGTTGCTCCCGGAGGTCCGCCACCAGAAGGCGTGCACCCCAAGGGTGACCGGTGCGCGCCACCTCCGCGAAACGCGCGGCGGGCACGATCTTGCCACGCAGCACGCCATGCAGGTCAGGCATGCACAGTCGAACCCAGCGCAACGAATCAGCTTTTATGCGCCTCAACGCCTCCCCCCGGGCACTCTCTTCGCCGGCGGAGATGCGGCCCGCCCGTTCAGCAAGGGTCATCACGTGGCCGCTCGTCAGGCCCCTAGCATAGAACGAACGGCTCTAATGATCGAGGCAGTGTCCGGAACCACGGCTTCCTCAAGTGTGCGGGCGGCGGGAATAGGGACGTCGGGCACAGCGTGACGTGCCACGCACCGTATAGCCGATGGCCCGAGCAACTCCACGACCCGAGCAATCACTTCGCCTGACATTCCGAAACTCAAGTAGTCCTCGTCAACGACCAACAGCCGCGAGGTGTGCCCGACGGAGTCGGCGACGGCAGCAGCGTCTAGCGGAACCAGCGACCGCAGATCGATTACCTCGACCCCAATGCCTTCCGCTGCCAGCGTCTGAGCAGCATCCAGACTGTGGACAACACCGGCGCTGATGGTCGCCAATGTCACATCTGAGCCGCGCCGCACAACTTGGGCAGTTCCGATCGGCACGGTATACCTCTCCGGCGGCACATCGGCGCCATGGCGAAATGCCTCTGATCGACGACGCATCAGGCTCTTGTGCTCAATGTAAACAACGGGGTTGTCCGTTTCTAACGCGGCAGCCATAAGTCCTTTGCTATCAAAGGGGCAGGAAGGCGCGACGACCTGCATTCCGGGCAGGTGGGCAAATGTCCCCCACAGGCACTGCGAGTGCTGAGCGGCCGAGCCAATGCACCCAGCGGCGGTTCTGACGACCATCGGAATTCGAACTTGCCCACCAGACATATAGTGGTTCTTCGCCATTGCGTTATAGACGGGCTCTAAGCAAGCACCAAGGAAGTCCGCAAACATGATCTCGACTAGCGGGCGCAGTCCAGCCATCGCCAGCCCCACCCCCATGCCCAAGAATGTCATTTCCGAAATCGGCATATCTCGGACACGACGGTCACCGAAGCGCCTTTGTAGACCGCGCGTTGCGCCAAACACCCCGCCAAGCGTCCCCACGTCCTCGCCTATCACCACGATCCGCTCGTCGCGCTCCATTTCCACGCCTATCGCCTCGGCAGTATACTGAGACATATTCAAGTTTCGCATAGAGCTGGACGTGCTCATGGTTGTCTTTCGTTTACGAAAACGAAGTCCAAGGCTCCAGTGGCATCCGGCAGTGGCGCTTCCCGCACCTGCCCCAACAGCTTGGCCGTTGCCTCGAACGAGGCAACGATGACCGCGTCGAGATTGGCCTCCGTCGATTCACCGCGCTCGACCAGCTTGCGCCGCGCTATCCGTATCGGGTCTTGTTCGCGCTTTTCTCGGTCCTTATCGGCCTTTGGGCGATACAGGTCGAGATCGCCTTCGTAGTGTCCGGCGAACCGGGCACAGGAAGCTTCTAGCAGCGCCGGTCCCTTGCCCGCGCGGGCGTGCTCCACAGCCTCGCCGAACAACAGTGCCACAGCTTCCACGTCCGTCCCGTCAACAACCTTGCCCCAAGCACCATAGACTCTCGCCCGTTCGGCGATCGTCTGTGTGGCTGACACAGCCCTAAACGGGACAGATATAGCATACCGATTGTTCTCTACAACAATGACAAACGGCAGCTTCCAAGTCCCAGCTATGTTCAGACTTTCATGGAAAGCTCCTGTATTCGCGCCGCCATCGCCTATTACGGCGACGGCCACTCGACGGGACTCGGTTATCCAAAAAGCGTAAGCGTAGCCGAGGGCGACCGGCATGGACGCGCCTACGATACCCGACGCGTGAAAGTTGCGCTGCGGGTCGAACGGGTGCATGTGGCCTCCGCGCCCCCGACACAGACCGCTATCTTTCTCAAAGATTTCGGCCATGAGCGGCAGGAGTGGGACGCCTTTAGCGATGGCGTGGTAATGATTCCGGTGAGTGCTAACCAACGCATCTTCGTCCCACAGCGCCCCGATCATCCCAGCAGCGATCGCCTCCTGTCCCAGGCCCGTGTGCAACTCGCCATGGATCTCGCGGGTTGGCACTCCCTGCTGACAGGCCTCTTCAAAGTGCCGCATCTGCACCATCGCCCTGAAGCGGTCGAGAAGGTTGTACTCAGTCATAAGCTGCTCGCTGGTTGTGTTCCGGATTCTTCTAGCTCGAACACTGTTCCAGATGGCTCACGGCAATACACAGCCCGTCCGTCTGAAAACTCCGTGATCTCGCCAATGGGCTCCGCGCCAAGTAGCCGCACTTCATGCAATGCGCGATCCAGATCAACTACCTTGAGCGCGATGTGGGCGGTGCCCGCGCGGGTCGGCCCATGTTCTTCCCTACCGGCGGGGAGGTGTTGAAAGGCGATCAGTTCGAGAATCTGGCCTGAGAACGGGGACCGTAGTTGGGCGATATCGCAAGTTACACCTGATAATCCGACCATGCTCTGGATCTGGTTGGTCATGCCTCGCTCTCTAAAGATCTCCTCTTTAAAGCCAAACGCGGCCTTGTAGAAATTTATGGCTTGATCAAGGTTGTTCACTGCCAAGCTGGTGTGGTGCCAGCCTTGCACTCGAATTGGGTTACCCACGTGACACAATATTCCTAATCCTAACGCGGGTCAAAACGCACGTCGCAGTCAAGGCTTTTGCTGCGCTCGCCTAACCCAGTCAAAACTATTAAAATCAGGTTCCGAAGTTGGGTGGGTATCGAAACAGTCTCGTATACAAAGCCAAAGCCAACTTCTCGCAATGCTCCAACGATTACCGAGATGACCAGCGCCAGAAGACCGGCCTGAGCCGCTGTCTGCAATGTTACTCCGGCACCCCTCAAGAGTGCCGGAAGTACGGCCTGAACGATGTCCATAAGC
>SXGS01065719.1_pt1 | contig 15589 bp, 9 predicted proteins | sample 3174681 | NCBI WGS metagenome assembly SXGS01 (sample SAMN11356861, study PRJNA531348) | freshwater metagenome | isolation source: freshwater sample F1-80 | place: China: Fuxian Lake, Yuxi | collected 2017-12-25 | reverse complement strand
CCATCTGAGGCCGTCGTTAAGATGCTGCACTTCGCCTCGATGGCGGAAAGGGCCAATGCGCTTTCGCTACAGGTAATGGGCCTGCTCAAGCCAAACAAATCGTAAGGGTGGACGACCTGACACGGAAGCTCATACAGTCGCCGTTGGCGCTGGCCGTATTCGGGATAAAACAGGGTGCCAAAACGCTTACAGAAGGGGGATGGCTACCTGCTGATACCTACGTGATGAAGGAATGGCGTTCGGCGTTTCAGTACGCGGAGCATCGCTTTGGTCAGGTGATGAATGAGGCGATGAGCCTGGGGGATCACGTGCACCGGGGTGGGGTGTTCGCCGGCTTGCACTACGCCCTGCAAACGGCTGAGTCGCTTTTGGCTGATGAAGCGGATCGGATCGTCTGGCAGGAAGCCCAAAATAGAATGAATGCGTTTGGGGCATTTGCTTACGCCGAAACGCGGCTTCAGGTCAATTTGGATTCGGATACCGAGCTTCATTTGAACAGACTGGTGGCGAACGCTGCTGCACTGGATCCCTACAGTTCCGTTTGGGTTACAGAAGGTTTAGGCCATTACTTTGTCGGACGTCATATTCGACAGGGGTATCTGGCGCGTAACCTTCTGCGAGAAGAGCGGATGAACACTCTGCCAGAGCGAGCGCTAATCCCCCTGCACGCGGGTATGGGACTCGCGCTTGCGGAATCGGTCTGCGAAGGGCTTTCCGAAAGCACCTCCCGCACAGACCTGCGAAGGGCGTTCCGACGGTTTGTCGATCTTTGCCGGTCAAACGCCAGGGAAGGCTTCATCGGTGTAGCACTGGAAGGATTTGGGCTTGTAGCGCGTACCTTGCATCCGTATTTGATACCAGCCATTGATGCAACGCTTGCCGAAGAAGACCATGATTTGCTTGCTTTATTCTGGCATGGCGTGGGGCGTGGACTGTATTTTCTTCCGGCACAATTTCTCCCCCTCGGTAGCACCGTCGGTCATATAGAGGACCAGATTCGTCACGAAGCCCCCCATCAGCTGGCACTCAACAATATGATGGCTGGCTTTGCATGGCCCGTTACGCTCGTCAATATCGGGACCCCGGCGGTTATCGAACGGTATTTGAAAGCGGGATTCAGCCGAAACACGACGCAACGGGCTTTTGCGCAGGGAATGCGCGCAGCATTGATCACCTGGCGGGACGCATCGCCGGCTGATCCATCTGTCCAGAGCTTACTGGCGTATCAACCGGATCAATCCGATGCGGCCACGACCGCTTTCTGGTCCAGCCAGATTCGAGTTGCTGGAGAAAAGGCGATACAACACTCTTATCCCGAAATGAAAAGGAACGGACGGCTGGACCTGCTGTTCCGGTACCAGACCGGTAACATCTGGTAGACAGGAGAGGATGGTCAATGGAGAACGGACCCACACGCATTGCTGGTTTTTCCCAGATGGATCAGATTATTGTGGACAGCGCAGACCGTTTTCTCAAGGATGGTCTCGCGCTCAAACGATGGTGGGAGGAGGCAGAAGCGACGAACACCTATGCGGATGTGTTTGACCTAGTGCATACGTTCCGTCGTCCCGAACGAACCAAAGGGTTTTTTGGTAAGGTTCCGCTTGAAGGACGAACCCTGCCCGTAATGGGCGTTCTTGATGAAGTCTTCTATGATCGTCCCAAAGCGGCAAAAGACCAGAAAGCCGCCGCCGCACAATGGATGCGAGATCAGATTCGGGAATTTGTCCTCCACTATTTCATGCGGGTCAGCAACTTCCGGCTTCCACAGGAAGTTGTCGAGCCGGGTGTAGGTGCCGTTCCCGGATACCTGAGTCCCTTGGACATGCGCCCGAAAGAGGAAATACACCGAAAAGGTATGGGCTTCAACCAGGTGTTTTACAAACAGATGGACACCGGAGAGATTGGTAAATTCCCTAATAATGAGGCGTCTGAGATCATTGACTTGCGTGAAATCGGTACGACCTATGCCTGGATCATCGTCAAACTACGCGTATTCGATTTTACTGTTACAATGAAACCCTTTGGGGCTGACTCGCTTCAGATGACCATGCCCATGAAAGAAGAAGGGTATCTGATTCTTACGCCTGAGTTTATCCTCAACGAGGATGACCCGGAACCGGGCGTGTTAGGTCGATATGGCTTTGGCTACGCCTTTATTAAAAACCCGACCCGGGGGATGTTTGCGTATGGGCCCGGAGAATTTGAAACTGCTTTTCAAACGATCAATTTTCAAGTCGCTGACGACGGTGTGACAACTGTTCGGATGGCGTTTGTCTCGGATCAACCGGAAAAAATCATGAATCTGAATCTCGTTGACATCGGTGTTTCTCTCGCCGATCGACTTTCTTTTGGCATGACTTCACGACTGATGCCAGTTATCAAAACGATGGCCGAAAAATCTGGGAGTGTTGATCCGACCCTCGTCTCGATCTCAATGCTCAATCAGCTGACAAATGGGATGGCGGCCAAAGATCTCGCGATTTCTCAAGAACAACTGTTCAAAGGCTTTCTGGTGAAGCACTCACTGCAACATTACCAGACGCTGCTCGGTTCTTTGCGAACCTGGCGACAGATACCGGACTGGTTGGACGCTGCCGGGCTACCGAATTGGGTGATTGAAGGGCAGAGTTCCTGACGTTTCCGGGGAGAATGGTTTGAACTTTTAAACTCAATCAGACTGAAAACGGTTTGCTTGATCTTACTCGCAGCATTGTTAGGCCAGGGCGTCTGCTTCTATTACCGATAAAAGGGCTTTACGGCCGCGATGCTCAACTATACTCTTTATTTACCTGAATTATATGACGGTCAACGGCTGGTCACAAAAGGTTCCTGCAAAATATCGGATCCAACACGTCTTTACAGACGCCTTTTATGGCGAACGGAAGAAAAAGGTTGAAGCGGAATTCTCCCACCTCGGTTTTGAGGAACGCGCTCGCGAACTCGGTGTGGATACCTTCAACACCGGACGCGGAGATGCAGTGGAAGACTTTGACCACGATAGCGATTTTGACCTCGTCATCGGTGTCAGTTTTGACTATCTGATCTATTACTGGAACGAGCAGAACCGGGCGTTTACGGACGATACCAGAACCGTCGGACGGGGAAACATTAAACAGCCTTCTTTATGATGCCGGTTGATTATGACAATGATGGCTGGATGGTCCTTTTCGTTTCACGGATGTTCGGAAGAGGATACCAACTGCTCAAAAACAATGGTGGCGGAGGGTTCGTAGATGTAACAAAGTTCACCGATAAGCCAAGAGACGGGATTCGGTGGCCCTTTCCTGGTGCATGTCGGTCTTATGAATGCCACCCGGATAGAAACCGTTGAAGATTACTGGCCAGTTTCCAGGGTCTGGCAAACCTATGAAGTGAATATCAACCAGCTTAACACGTTGGGGGAACCGTGATGCATCTGGAAGATTGTGCACATCCGCATTCCGAGTCAACCAGGAGATAGTGCATGCGAGAACTTATTAAGTCTGTAATCAGTCTTACGCTGGCGTTGCCTTTGTTTGGTATCAAACAGGTTGCCAGTATTCTTACGCAGAAAGAGCTCGGAGAGACGGCCCGGTCTACCGCCTCCACCATTGATACGGTTACCCAGACAGCACAGGAGAAGATGGGTGATCGGATGCAGGGCCTCTATAAGGGGGGAGACATTCTGCAGAGGAGTGTGGTGGACCTGATCGTTGGATCGGTTTCCGGGAAGGCCGCAACGGCACCACCAACCCCGTCCGGCACCATGCCAGTTGCACACTCCGAATTCAGCAACGGCAGCCTGGACCCATCGACGTTTATCGTTTTAGGTGACGGGCTTGCGGCTGGTATGGGAGACTTTGGCCTTAGCGAGGTGTTTCAGGCTACGAGCTTTCCCTCATTGATGGCCCGGCAGATGCGAACGCCGTTCAACCAGGCGCTCATAGAGCCGCCGGGCATAGGTGACGTGATCGGTTTTCAACGTCTTCCCGTCCGGGCACCGGCCATTATGCAGACTACCGTGCTAACGGACTTTCCCCCGTCATCGGCCATTCATAATCTGTCGATCCCCGGCCTGCTGGTATCGGACGCCCACACGTTGCGCCCGATAGAACCTCTCGTCCACCGGAATGACGCCAAGCAGACACTCGCTAATCTGACGTTTGGCATGCCCGATCTGATGCACAAACCGGACAAGCCCCTGTTAACACCGATCGAATATGCACTCGCATGGAAGCCGACACTGGTTATCCTTTCGCTCGGTTACGATGAGATCGTTAGGGCTGCTGTGGACTGTCAGGCTGATCTTCTTCCCGACGTCGAGTCGTTTCGGGCGGAATATGACCGCATCCTTACAGATTTGCGGACAACCGGCTGCCAGGTAGTTGTGATGACGGTTCCTGATCCGGCAGATACGGCCCTCTTTTCGCCGCTCGAATCCGCAGGCAAAATTCTAAAAGTTCATCCCAACGCACTGATGGAGGCCTATCATCTCCGATCAGGCGATCGAATTACCGTAAGTGGTTTGGTGGACATCGGCTGCCAGACGATTATCGGCGAGATCGCGACACTGGAGCACAAGGCTACTGCTTCCATGGAATGGCTGGAAACGGTCAGCAATCGGGTAGAGGCGCTTAACAAGGAGCTTGTAGAACTCTCTCGTTCCCACGGTGCGACTGTTTATGATCTGAATCATTTTTTCCGACGTCTCCGTGAGACGGGTATTTCGATTGGGAGCAGACGATTTACCGCGGACTATCTCGGTGGCTTTTTCCAACTTAACGGGTATTATCCTGGTCAGACGGGCCAGGCGCTGATCGCCAATGAACTTCTGGTGGCGCTGAACAGAAGCTATGGTGCCAATTTTCCGATGGCAGACGTTGGCCTGATTCTGGAGACTGACCCGGTAGCCGACTATCGTATGTCCGAAGGACCGACGCTTGCTTCTTTGGCCGACCTCCCCAAACTAGCAACAGGGGCGACGGTTGTGTCCGGAGAGATTTCCGATCCAGGTGCGGGGACCAACGAGGGCAAAACGACAGCGGCTTCCGTTTCCGGTGTCACACTGGAGGCGTTTAAACCAACGCTCCCATTGAAGTTGCCGGCAACCCGTTTCCAGACACTGCCACTGAACTATGACGCCAGCTATTACGGAGACGCTATCCGGACTGTCCATTGCCGGACGCCGCAGGAAGCTCAGTGGGGTAGCGGAAGAGAACTCCTGTTTGGTGGACTTGCGATGCTGAACAGCCACCTGAGAGGAAATATAAGTATCCGATTCAGCGAACCGGTGGATCAGATCAGCCATTTCGAAGTATCACATGCAGGCGGATTGACGGGTGAAGACGGTCTGTTGACCGCACCACAATTTTTTAAATTGCCCGGCTGTCATAACTCGGTCAAGGACGATCCAGTATTGATCTCATCGGGCGATCTGAATTTAGAAACCGGTGAGGCTACCAACCTTGCCTTTTATTTCCGCTTCATGAACACGGCTCTCCTTTCCCTGGTACGAGCCAACCCAAAATTCCCGGATGTCCCCATCAGCTTTCCTGGGATGTATGGTTCTGCTTTTGCTCGTTTTGAGCAGCGCGAGGATGGCAACCTGGATTTTTCTTTCTTCGGGACAACATTTATTCCCCTCGGCGCGGTGTTAACGGATCCAATCCGTTTTCCGCTGCCGTTCTGCAGTCCTACCCTCGAATTCGCAACCATTCCGACCGCCGGCGCTCAGTTGCATCCGCACATAAACCTGAGCACGAAGCCGCCGGAAGAAGCCGAAGGCGTCCTGCCTTTGGACCTCCCGACCAATACTATTCTTGAATTTACGCCGCACAGCCACAACACAGCTTACGGGGATGATTTTACCCTTAATGCGGATGAGTTTGGCGGAACAGCAACGGGGCGGTCGCATCTCACCGGTCGGATGGAAATTCAGTTTGGCGAACGGTTTGGGGATTCCGTCTCGGTTGCGGTGGCGTCGATCAGTCCCGGTGGTTTACTCTATAGCCCCAATCCACCTCCTTCCACCCTAACGGAAAGCTTTCCGGGACGGTTGTACGGTGGGTTTATGGGGCATAATGAGACGTTGAGATTCCCCAAGATTTCGTACTCCATCGAGAACCCGTATTGTCTGGATGATCCCTTTGAATTGTGTGTGGGGGCGGTGGACATCAAAACGGGACGGCTCTTGCACGAAATGCTCCACAGGGGTCTGGTAGGTCAGAATATCTTTATGGCCCTGCTTGAAGTCGAACCGAGGACCCCACGGGCGTCCTTTGAGTGGCGTGGCCCCACGATGTTCGAGCGGGATGCTCGAGGCCAACTGGTCTTCCGCTTCAGAGGCCAGTGCCGGTTACTGTACCCGGAGGGCTATCTGTTTCCCGCTCCCGATCTCAAAAATGGCATCGTGATCGGCCCCAATTCGCTTCTGGATCCGTTTTACATGATTCAAGCCATGCACCATTCAGATGAGGTGGATGTTGTCAGTAACGGTAGTCGTGAAAATGTGGAAGCCTCCAATGGAGAGCGGTTCTCGTTCCAGTACAAAATTCCGAGCCAGAAGGGTCAACCCTGTCTGTTCGAATATGAAAACCACACACTGGAAGGTAAATATGTCATGCATCGTCTGAACTGGACGAGTTTTATCAATTCACGTACGTCGAGCGCAAAATCAGGAAACTACGATACGGTCAGCTTTACCGGTTACGGCACCTGGAGTCTTGACACGGATCCCATTCCAAGGCTTGCCTCCGTCCAGATTTCGACATCGAAAGAGTCGCCGTTTGTCAGCATTCTGATTGACGCCGGGTATGTCTCAAACGTCAATACAAAGCCGGGGAATATTGAGGATGTAAGGCCATAGCTATAGACTGATGACGTTCACAATTTCTTTCTTTCATTTCTTTCTATTTTTCAACTAAAGGGGTTTATCTATGCGTAAGCGGTTCTTAGCGTTGTTCGCCATGGTCACGTTAGTATCTGGCGTAGCCCAGGCAGGTAATGGTCATTTACTCCACGGTGTTCTTCCGATCAACAGTTCTATGGGGGGGGGCGGTGTTGGCGTGCCGACTGGGGTCATCGGCGCCCTGCACTACAATCCCGCTTTAATGACCAGATTAGGCTATATTCGATTCGAGACGGGCACCGAGTTTTTCAAAGATGATTTGAGTGCGACCTCTGTTACAGCGGGCGGCGTCAGTCGTACAACTAAATCCGTTGGAGAAGTTGGAGTGCTGCCAGCTGTGGCGTTTGTCATACACCCCAAGGATAAGAAGTTTGCCTTTGGCTGGAGTCTCATGGCCGTCGCGGGTTTTCGCGCCAACTGGCCGGCGGATCCGCAGAACCTGATGCTCGCCCCACTGCCTTTTGGTTTTGGACGCCTGAATACTGAATTGGCCATGACTAAAGTGACCTTTTCTTTTGGCTATGATATACTCCCTAAATGGTCGGTGGGCTTGTCTGCCGTGACGTTTCAGGGCCGGTTGTTAGTGACTCCGAATCCGGTCGAAGAGCCGGATATCTTTGGCACTTTTGCACAGGGCAACTTTATTGCCTACCGTCCTACCGTTTCTGTACCATCTACCAGGTACGGCATGACCGTTCAGGTAGGCACCTACTATGAAATCAATCCACTGGTGAGTGTTGGGGTTTCTTTTACGCCCCGGCAGAAGTTCAACAGGTATTCCTGGGTGTCCACTCACGCCAACCCGCTGTTGGCAAACTTTGATACCGATCGGACCGTAACGATCAAAATAGATGGCCCACCGGTTCTTTCGTTTGGTGTCGGTTTTCGCCCGACCTCGAAACTCAAAATAGCACTTGATGGTCGTTGGGTAGGTTACAAGAACACACAGGGCATAGGCAAAGCGCCGGATGACATCTACAAAGGGACCACCTATGAAGGTACCGGTGGCGGTCTCACCCCGCCGAACGAAGCGCAGGTTGGGCCCAGCGGTCCCTTACCGAGATTCGCACTGGTCAGTATTGGCTGGCAGAACATCTGGATTGGCATGCTGGGTGCAGAGTACGAGGCCACTTCACGGATCAAAGCACGGGCCGGGATCAATCTCAATCAGAGTCCAATCAAGGATTCCATTACGTTGAACAGCGGTGGAACACCTTCCGTATTCAACCAACATTACGCTGCGGGCCTCAGCGCCAAGGTGTTAGAGAATTTTTCGATAGACCTTGGATTCTACTATACCCCAAAAGTCAGTAAAACCGGTCCGATCATTCCCAATCAAGCCGCGGCCACACCGAGTATTACGCTGACTGATGGCATCATTTCCGGTTTGCTCGGATTCTCAGCTTCTTTCTAGTTGCAGATGATATTGACGAGGATTAAGGATGAATGAACGTATAAAAACGCTGTCAAATGTTCCCCTGTTCAGCTATTTGAGTCCGGACGAGCTGAAAGAGGTCCAGGGACTGTTTCAGGAAGAAGTGTTTAACAAAGGGGACACGGTCTGCCGTATCGGTGAAGAAGGCACCATGTTCTACGTGGTCGTCGCCGGCCTCCTTGAAGTCTGGGTGGGACCAAAAGAGGATGTGCTGGTTGCCCGGCTCGGCCCAGGTGATTTTTTTGGAGAGCTGTCACTGGTGCTCGGCGGTACCCGAACCGCCACGGTGACCGTCGAACAGCGCACCCGCCTGCTTTCGTTGTCCAAGGAAGTCTTCAACCGATTTCTGCTCAAGAACACGAAGGTACTGGAATACTTTTCGCGAGTTATGTGCCAGAGATTGGCCTCCTCTGCGAGTGGTTCCAATCTCAAACGGTCAACCACAGAGATAACGGTAATTGGAAAACCAAAGCTGAAGGGTAAGACGCTTGTCGCAACCGCCCTTGCCACCCTCCTTAAGAGAATCAGCAAGAAGAATGTGTTGCTGGTCCATGTCCAACCCGTCGGCAGTGGCGTTAGTCTTCCGGATAACGAACGCATTCTCAGAGAATTGGTACAGGGTGAACCAGAAGAGTTAAAAAGAAAAATCGTGGTTTCTGGGGCTAATGCAGATGTACTGAATGTCTGGGTCGATGCGAACGCGAGCCGTGCCGCGTACGGCGAGGTTTTTTCGACCATGATAGAAAAGCTGAACGTCGATTTCGAGTATTTCGTTATCGATCTTGGCTCGAAATCTCAGTCTCTAATGAATTCGATCCCGGATTTTTCGGACAAAGTTGTTCGGGTGGTTGATAGGGCAAGTTCCGAAGACAGTGCCAGCAGTATGGATGACGACGAGGGAAAAAACACCTTTTCCGTTGTCAACCTCTTCAATCGCGAGTCTGTGCCCATCGCGATCAATTCTTGTGAACCGTATGTGATTCCCAACGCGGGGTCTCTCGCAGTCCACGATGCGGAACAGATTATCGCTTCAGCCGCGGGTATCCCCTTGAAGCGGTTGGCACGAAAAATTCTTGGTAGAACGGTAGGGCTGGCTTTGGGCGGTGGGGCGGCCTTCGGGTTGGCCCATTTGGGGGTAATCAAAGTTCTGGAAGACAATGATATCCCCATCGATATCCTGGCGGGCTGTAGCATGGGGTCCATCGTCGCCTGCGGCTATTCGGCAGGCGTCACGACCGAAAACTTGTTGGCCTTTGCACATGATCTTGGTGTGACCAGCAAAATGATTGGGATACTGGACCCCACGCTCACGCGTCCAGGGTTTCTTGGCGGAGATCGGATCAAGAACCTTATGGTTCCTTACCTGGGTGCGCGACAGACCTTTAAGGATCTGATCATTCCGTGCAGGGTCATCGCCACCGACATCGTCACAGGCGAGCGAGTGGAAATCGGTACGGGGCGTTTGGAGGATGCGTTCCGGGCAAGCAGCGGCGTACCGGTTGTTCTGGCACCGGTCAAACAGGGAGACCATGTGTTGGTGGATGGAGGGGTCTGCGATCCGGTTCCGGCGGAGACGGTCCGGCATATGGGCGCGGATATCAACATCGCCATAAACGTGGTTCCGCCCCCCAAACGGGGTGTGGAAATGGTGCTGTCGAAGGTATACCGCCAGTTCAACCCGCTGACCTATCTGGGCATGAACGAAGATCTCCCCAATATGTTTGACATTACCATGGCGGCCATGCAGATTCTCCAGTACGAATTAGGCAATTTTAAGGCCATTTCCGCCGATGTACGGATCAACCCGGATGTTTCCGATTTTACCTGGGTCGATTTTCATCGCGCCGAGGAGATCATTGCCCGAGGGGTGGAAGCCACCGAGAGAGTGTTGCCAACGATCAAACGCGTTCTTGCGGAGCATTCCTGACGAATCAACAGGTAAGACACAATGAAAAAAAACGAATTGGAAGATCAGGCACCGCTTTTAGAGCGGATATTCAGCCTCGATGTGAAAAACGAATCTTATCGGATCGACATGATTGAAGGCCGCATTCCGAATTATGTGAGCGGGGTCTATTATCTGAATGGCCCCGCTCGTTTCGTTATCGGCGATCTCAACTATCGTAACTGGCTCGATGGAGACGGGATGGTTACGTCTCTGCGGTTTGCTGACGGGCAAGTTCAGTTTACCAACCGTTTTGTGCGCAGCGTGAAGTATGTAACAGAAGAAGAGGAAGGGCGGGCGGTCTTCCGGATGTTCGGTACGGCGTTCGAGGGGGACCGCCTGAGACGGGGTATCGGCACTGAAACGCCGGTTAATGTCAGCGTATACCCGTATGCCGGGACGCTCCTGGCTTTCGGAGAGCAGAGCTATCCTTTTGAACTGGATCCGCTCACCCTGGAGACCAGGGGGCCGTATACCTTCAATGGCCGTCTCAACGAAATCAGCCCCTTCTCAGCACACCCGAAGATCGTATCGGATTCCGGAGACCTGTTCAATTTCGGCATCTCCTTTGCCGGTGCGCAGCCCAGCCTGACGCTGTACCGGTTTGACGCTTCCGCCAATTTGATCTACCGGAAGCGCACGACGATTGATTACCCCTGCACGACCCATGATTTCGGGCTGAGCGAGCAGTTCGCCATTTTCTATTTGTGCCCGTATCTTCTGAATGTCGATCAGTTGATGACGGAGAACGTCCCCACTGCGGACGCCCTGCACTGGCACCCGGAACGGGGCAGCCAGCTCAGGCTTTTTTCGCGTGAAACCGGTGAAGCGGTTGCCGTCATTCCCTTTGGCAACCGCTACTGCCTGCATCTGTCCAATTGCTTTGAGTCGGATGGGCTGCTGACGCTTAATGTAGTCGAGCACGACGGGACGCTCTACGATCAGTACATGCCCATTCCGGATTTGTTTCGGACGGCTGCCAGAGGGGGACCGGTTCAATATCGCATCGATCCGGAACACGGCACAATCGTCGAGCGGCGTGAGATCGACTACTATAACTGTCCGGATTTTCCGGCGCTCGACGCCCGGCACCTCACTAAACCCTATAACCACGCGTGGATGCTCGGCATTTCACAGACGGGGAAAGAAGGACGGAAATTCTTCGACCAGTTGGCGCATGTCAGATGGGATAGGGATACCGTCGAGGATGTTTACCAGGCGCCACCGCTGAGCTATCTCGGCGGTGAACCGGCTTTCATCGGCGATCCACGGAACCCGGACGCCGGGACGATACTCTGCCAGGTCTTCGATGCGGAGCAGGAGCAGTCCTCGTTTCTCTTCTTCGATGCCTTCAATGTCGCCGCTGGACCTGTGGCTACGATCAGGCTTAAAAATCCGATCCGATTGGGCTTCCATTCCTGTTTTGAAGCGGCGTGAGCTGAATCCAAGAGTCGCAGGCAAACAAAAAAGGCCGATGGAGAGTATTCCCCATCGGCCTTTTCATTCTCACAGAGGCCATCTTCGGTGACTTCGAGTGCTACGCGGTTGGGGGTTACCATTCCGCATACGCCACTCCCCACTTCCTCAAAACCCCCACTCCCACCCTGCGATAGACCGATCATTCCGATTGTACTGTCCGAATAGCCCTTTGCCTTTCCCGTAGATCACATCGAAGCCGGCCCAGACTTTTACCCCGCTTCGCACGTCGTAGCTGATCTTCGGCCTTACGAACCCGTCCCCGTCGTTGAGGTTCTGCAGCCAGAGCAGTTCGGCTTTGAGCTTGTCGTTCATTGCATTGCGCTGGTACAACACCGTGAGGTTGTTGTCCGTGCTTCCCCGCACGGTGCCTGCCGGACGTTTCAAGAGCACACTCTGAAAAACCTGAACGCTGAGAAACGTTTGAGAGATGCCGAACCAGTCAAAGCCAAGCACATAGGTCATTTCATCCGCTTTGCTCACCCCATCCGCGTCCGCCAGACTGCCGTTCTGATAATATCGGTTTTTGGAAAACCCGATTTCTCCCCGTGTGGTCAGAGAGCCGAAGGCGTTGCTGAACGTGCCGCCGACAAGATGAGTACGTGCATAGGTTTGCGTGACGGTAATCAGCGGCCCCGCACTGAAAAACCGGCGGATAACCGGCACATCGGAATAATGATAGAGATAGTTGAGGGTCAGATCCCAACCCCGTACAAAGCCGGAAAGCCGGGCACCCGCGTCGGAGTCTTCCAGAAAACGGGTAGGCCGGATAATCGGCGCTATCTGAACCGGTGTCCCCGGTGGTGGGGTGGGGCGGATATAAGGCGAAGTAAACGTGTAGGCCGCGCCGAACGCCGGCAGTTTGTGATACGTGCGATCCGGTATCCAGAGCAATTGGAGGTTAGCCTTACTGACGGGAACCTCCAGGTTCATCATCCACAAAGGGATGCGCGACTTGTCAAAATCGTCGAGAATGAACTCCTGAAAATCCTGGGGGTTCACGACATCCAGCACCTTCAACCCGTCCGCCTGGCCCCAGACCACCTGTTGCTTACCCATCGACACGTTGAAACGCCCTTTGCCGGTTCTCAGAAAGAGTTCCCGCAGTTCAAGGTCCACCTGTTTGTCAATGGCGAGCGCTCGTGAAGCACGAGAAACCTCCCGCTGGGACGGCTTTCCCGGCTCTAAGTTGTCGAATCCATCCAGTCGAAGGCGTCCGATCGCGCGAAACAGGGTTCTGCCTGTTGTTTTGAGGTCCAGCTGGGGCCAGAGGATGAGTTCGAGCTTTTGGTCTACACGGCCTTTATGCAGACCGACACCCAGTTCGGAGTCGATACCCATGCCCGGATCGTCATGCTGGGACTACCCGGTCGGGACCGGTTCCTGGGGAGGACTTTCTTCCTGAACCGGTTCATCCTGAGCAAACGCCGTCAGGCAGAAAGGCACGATCAACAAAAAGACAAAGACAGGAAATAGGACAGACAAACGCCTCACCCTAATTCCCTCTCTGCAACGCTTGCTGGCTAAACTCATCGTCCTTGACCGTCGCCTTATAGTTTACACTGCCAAAGATGAAAATGGTTTTGTGGTTTGTTTTATGATTCTCCATCTCCATGCGGTGCATCGTCCAGAGTCCCTGAACCTCCCGGATATCCTTGCCTAAAAGAGTTTTCAGTTTCACCCCGGCGGTATCGTAGAACTCTGATTTCCGGGTCATCCAGTTTTTCGTGTCCACCCAGCGGATCACCTTGCCATACCCGAGTTCCTTGGCGATTTTGGCGTCCACGGCCGTAGATTCCACCACATAGCATTTGGCACCATCGACATCCTCTGTGCCAGTGGTTTTCCAGGTATAGTCAGAGATGGTGACTTTCGTCTCGTTTTTCATATCCTCATAGGTAAAGTCTGTTCCAAGAAAATAATCGCCTCGCTCTGCGGCGGAAATGCGGCGAACCTTGCGCATGGCAGGCAGGTAAAGCCACTGATCATCCGCTTTTTTCGGATCGGGATAATCGTAAACGAGAAAACCGGTTCCTTTCACGTTTTGAGGCGTAGTGTAAACCAGAAGGGTTCTCTTCTCTTCTCCGAAATACTTCCGAAAGCCAGTGGTGGTCCGTTCGGTCACTTTACCCTTGGCGTCGATCAACTGCATGGTGAGGGTGCGGGACAGGGCCTTCCCATCGTCACGGGCGTTGATGTTTTTAGCAATTTCCTCACCTGATGGCAGGCTCTGAGCAAAAGCGGCGGATGTGCCAGAAAAGACCAGACAGGCAATCGCGACGATGGCTGTTTTAACGGCGGCGGTTGATGATGGCTTTCCGATCAGGAAATTTGGTTTGAGCACCTTCAGAAGAGCGGGAAGAAACGTCATGCTGGCGACAAAGCTGGCGGTTATACCAACGACCGCCAACAGGCCGAATCGGGCCAGTGGTGGCACCTGACTGGTCAGAAGAACGCTGAAACCGAGGCACAGGCCAGCGAAACTGAACAGCAACGCGCGTCCGGTAGACGGGAACATGATCATAAACGCCTCCTCAAGGGTATGATGTTCATCGCGGGTAAGATGCGTAATATGCTCTACAGTATGCACAGCGGCATCTACACCGACACCAATGATAATCGCTGCCGTCATGGATGTGATGATGCTCAGCCAGATGCCAAAAATGCCCATCAAGGCGTAAACCAGAATCACGGCGACCATGATGGGAGCAGCTGCAAACAGTCCTGCCATCAGGGAACGGAAGGAAAGTGACATCAAAAGATACACCCCTAACATGGATGCCAGTGCGCTGATAAACGTTCCCTGGGTCAGCACAGACAACCATTGATAGTCCAGGTTGATTTTACCGGACAGCGTCGCTTTCAAGTCAGGCGTGTTGAACCGCTCGGTAAGGTATTTCTCCGCAGCGGTCACAATGACCTTTTCCTCCGAATATTTGCCACTGTTGGATGATACCCTGATATTGGCAAACTGGTGGCCGGTGTCGATGTATTCCTGAAAGTCGGTCGGGTTACCACTGACTTCATAGATGAAGAAAAGCTGTGCCGCTTCCTCTGCGCTGGCCGGAACCCGATACGCCTCAGGGGAGTCCGCATTCATGGCCCGATTCATCTGTTTGATGAGATCCACGATGGACGTTGTGGTGGTCACGTACGGTAGTGTTTCCAGATAGGTTTGAAGGGAGTCTATACGCGCCAGATACGCCGGATTGAACAGCCCGTCCGGCTCTGAAGCCTCGATAACGACATCCATAAAGTTCGTGCCGTTCAGAGTCTCATTGATGGCCTGATCCGCTTTGTAGATCGCCGTATCGGTCTGGAAATTGGCAATCCACTCTTCGTTGACCTCCAGTTTGGATGCCCCCCACAGGCCTAGCAGGGTCAAGATAAGGGTTACACCCACAATGGCGTTCGCCTGCCGGTAGATTACCTGACCGGCCCGGCCCATCAATCGGCCAAAATGATCCGTGCCCGCTGCTGTAAACGTGCGGCTGACGCGTTTTTTCATCAGCACGAGAAGGGCGGGTAGGGTCAGCAGCGCTAAAAGGAGTTCAATACTCACGCCGATCGAGGCGAATAGACCGAACCACTTCATCGGGGGCATGAACGACGTGAGGAAGAGCGCCATGAATCCCGCGACATCCGTGATAGAGGTAGATACAACCGGGAACCACATTTCCGACATGGAATGAACGACGATCTCCCGTTGCGACCATTCTGGATGTTTGACCGTCACCTCGTAGCATTTCGCCAGAATATGCAGGGTATAGGCAACGCCCAGGGCGATGAGTATAACCGGCATAGCATTGGTGATGGAGTAAAACGGAATGCCAAGCAAAGGCAT
>SXGS01673818.1_pt1 | contig 15593 bp, 10 predicted proteins | sample 3174681 | NCBI WGS metagenome assembly SXGS01 (sample SAMN11356861, study PRJNA531348) | freshwater metagenome | isolation source: freshwater sample F1-80 | place: China: Fuxian Lake, Yuxi | collected 2017-12-25 | reverse complement strand
GTGTCGAACGCGAGCGAGCTTTTGCCTGAACCGCTGAGGCCGGTGATGACGGTGAGTTTCCCGATCGGGATATCGAGGTCGAAATTCTTGAGGTTATTGTGGCGCACTCCGCGCAGGCGGATGGCGTCGTCGTTGGAACGGCTCTGCGTCATCAGGCGCGCAGTCTAGTCGCCCGTCGACAGAGGGCAAGTTGTGGCGAGCGAGGGCGTCGAATTACTTCAACTCAATGCCCACTGGGCAATGATCCGAGCCGGTGATCTGCGGTTGGATAAAGGCGCGCTTGAGCTTCGGCTTGAGCGCGGCGCTGAGGAGGAAGTAGTCGAGTCGCCACCCGATGTTCCGGGCGCGCGCGGTTCCCATCGGGCTCCACCACGTGTAATGCCCGCCTCCCTTCTCAAACTCGCGGAACGTATCGACGAACCCGGCCTGCACAAAGGAAGTGAACCCGGCGCGTTCCTCGGGCGTGAAGCCGTGGTTCTTCGCGTTGGCCTTCGGATTCGCGAGATCGATCTCGGTGTGCGCGACGTTGAGATCGCCGCAGAAGATGACCGGCTTTTTCTTTTCGAGATTCTTCAGGTAGGCGAGGAAATCGCGGTCCCACTGCTGGCGGTAGGGCAGGCGCGCGAGCTCACGCTGAGAGTTGGGGACGTAAACGTTCACGAGAAAGAATCCATCGTACTCCGCGGTGACGACGCGGCCTTCGTTGTCATGCTCCTTGTGGCCGATGCCGTTGGTGACCTTGGTGGTGCGATGCCTCGTGAAGATGACGGTGCCGGAGTACCCCTTCTTCTCAGCGCTGTTCCAATACGTCGTGTAGTGCGCAGGCCAGAGCTGCTCGACCTGATCCGGGCTGGCCTTGGTTTCCTGAAGGCACAGCACGTCCGGTTGTTCGGCGTCGAGATACTCGAGGAAATTCTTCTTCAGCACGGCGCGCAGGCCGTTGACGTTCCAGGAAATCAATTTCACCCGCGCAGGGTATTCGCCAGCGCGGAGCCGGGCCAGAGCGAATCCGTGTGCGCGGAGTTTTCGGACGGGAGGCAGCGCGGGTCAGTGGATCGCCTCGGTGCCTGGTGCCGGCTTGAGGTGGAGGAGAATGCGTTCACCATCGGCAGCTGCGAGAACGACGCCGTGCCGTGTAATGTGCTCGCAGGTGAAGCGCTTCCGGCCATCCCGGAAATCAGCCGCGAAGGGTTCGTTGGTGAAGACGGTCTGGGTGCGCTTGCCGTCGAAGATGAGGGCGGAGTGCCGCGCGGTGTTGACGGTGACACCCTTGAGCACAAGGCCGTGGGGATCGCCCGAGCGGTCGTCAGTCTGATTCGCGACGGGGCGGGCCTTCTTCGAGTTGCCCGTCTTGTTACCGCCGTCTTCCGCGTCGTCATCCTCGGAGTCGGCGACGAAGCCGTCCCACAGTTGCTCCGTCTGTGTGTCGTTGGCGAGATCGGGGCGGAGCTGGCCCATGACGGCTCCGACAGCGAACAGGTTGAAACAGAACATCAACGCGCCGGCGATGCAGACTGTGAAGATGACATCGGGAACAATTTCCGCGCCGGTGCATTTCCAAAGGCACAGGACGATGACGGCGTAGGCGAGGTAACCGCCGACGAACGGAACCATGGCAACCAGCGTCGCGGCGAGCGATGAGACGAAGAGCCCGGCGACACTGTAATTCAGCTTCTGGACGCGGATCATGCCCCACAGCAGCCCGGTGTACACGAGCCATTTCACGACTGTCACAACGCTTGTCACCAGTAATTCAGAGACTTCCATTGAGTCCATCTGTCACCTCGTTCAATTGTCTTCGAGCCTCCCGCCGCGGTCCGCTTGTCGGCCGCGCGCCGTGCTCACCTTCCGCTATCGGAACGGCGTAGCGGGTCTTGAGCGCGAAGGTGGCGCGCTTTGCAGATCGCATCCCGAGCCGGGATTCTGGTAGCCATTCCGCATGAACTCGCCGGCATCAAAGCTCGAACAACAGCTCCAGACCTTCCTCCACAAGCCGCCGACCATTGGCCACGGCGTTTACATCGCGCGCACGGCGGTGGTTATTGGCGATGTGACGATGGGCGATCGTTCGAGCATCTGGTATGGCGCGGTGGCGCGCGGGGACATCAACCGCGTTGTCATCGGCCATCACACGAACATCCAGGACAACGCCGTGCTGCACAACGCGGACGAGTTCCCGTGCATCATCGGAAACTGGGTCACCGTGGGGCATTCGGCCGTCGTCCACGCCTGCACTGTCGGCGACGAAACGCTGATCGGCATGGGCGCGGTGATCCTCGATGGTGCGGTGATTGGCAATCAATGCCTTATCGGCGCGCGGGCTTTGGTGACGCCGGGCACGAAGATTCCCGACGGTTCGATGGTGCTGGGCTCACCGGCGAAAGTGGTGCGGGCCCTGACCGAGCAAGAGCGCAGCGAGCTGAAATACTGGGCCGAGAAATACGTCCACAACGCAGCGCACTGCCTCAAGCACGGCATTCAGATCGGCGCGCCGCTGACCGTCTGAATGGCGCTGGAATCGGTAGTACACACCGCTTTACACCCCGATGCCCCCTCATTAGAGTCCGCCCATGGCTTCGGAATTTGATCCTTCGGAGTTCGTGGACAAGGATTTCACGTCCTCCACCAGAACCGGCGCGGCGAGCGCCACCACACCCGGCACCTCCTTCGTCGGAGATCCCAATCGCGCACCCAGCCGGGCCGAGGTCGAAGCGCGCGTCGGCGACATGCAGAACAAGCTCTCCGAGCTGCGCCGTGCACAGCAGGAGCTGGAACGCGAGCGCGCGGACCTCGAGGAAACCCGCCGCCGCCAGGCCGAGTTCACCAAGGGCCGTCAGGAAATGGAGCAGCATTTGACCCGCGGCATCGGCCTGCTCGAAGAAGCCGAGTTCAGCGCGCGACGCGAGGCCGAGCAGATGAGCAAGTCGCTGATCGACCTACGCGAATCGCTCGTCAAGGTGCAGTCCGTCCACGAGGAATCCTGGACGCGCGACAGCTTCAACACGGAGCTGACCCGCGCTCTGACGTGCATCGAGAACGCCCGGATGGAATGGAATTCCGCGCGGCTGAAGTTCCCCTTCCTCACGGGCGAACAACCGGCCGCTGCGCCTGCTGCCGAGCCGGTGAATCCGTCTGATCCATTCACTCCAGCCCAGCTGCGGGAACGCAGCTATTCGGAGCTCTGCAAGATGGGTCTCGCGCTGACGTGGCCCGTCGCACTTGTGGGCGCAGTCATCGTGTTCGTGCTTCTGCTGCGCCGTTAAACGGGCACCCAAGTCGTCATGGGATTGTTCAAACGAAAACCGGATCCCATTACCGAGCGCGCCAAGCTGCTCAACCAACAGATCGCGGCGCTTCAGGAGGAGATTCAGCAGCTCGAATCTCGTGGCGAATCCAAAAGCCCGGCGGACAAATCATCCGGCACCGACGCCGAACTCTCCGGCAAGATTCTAACGCCCTTCTCCAAGAAGGCTGCGGCGACTCCGACTCAACCACGGCTGCGTTCCACCGTTCTGCCCCCGGGTCAGCCGGCACCGGCCAATGTCGCCGTGGCGCAGACGGAACCGGTCTTTGAAGAGGTCGGCAGCGGTCGCATTCAGTCCGATGAAGAGCAAAGCACTCCGGCCCACTACAACGAGCTCGGAGTGCGCAAATACGATATCGCCTCCGCTTGGCGTCGGCTCAAGAATCACTTTCGCGGCCCCGTCACCTCGAACCCGAAGCTGGTCCATTATCTCTCCGCCGGCAGCATCCAGGGGCTGCGCCCGCTGCGGTACGAGAAGCGCGTGGCCCGAAACCGGTTCGTGTTTTTTGCGGTTGTGTTGCTCGGCGTGCTCTGGGGCTTGATCGCCATTATCGCCGGGCGATGACGTGAAGCGCGGAGCAATTCGCACAGAAGCTTTTTCATGACAAAGTCATTTGCCATCCCGACCACCGCCGGTGTCTTCACGGCCTGGATTTCCGAAACCGGACTGGCACGGCTGGAATTTCCGGAGCGCTCCAAATGTTCGACGGAGGCGCTTGCTCCAATTGCTGGCGCCGCTGCACTCGAGCGCGGCTGGCTGAAACTCCTACAGTCCGCTTTGACGGCAATCGTTCAAGGCCGGCCGGCCGGCGAACTGCCGCCGTTGGACTGGAGCGGAGCCACCGCGTTCCAGAAGGACGTCTGGCGCGCTCTGTTGCGGATTCCCGCCGGGGAGACCAAGTCCTACGCTGAAATCGCCCGGAACATCCGACGCCCACAGGCAGCCCGAGCCGTTGGCGGCGCGTGCGGCGCGAACCCGGTGCCAGTGCTGGTACCGTGTCACCGCGTGCTGGCAGCGAACCGGAAGATCGGCGGCTTCTCGGGCGGGTTGGACTGGAAACGCCGGTTGCTAGCCACAGAGGGCGTTGTCGTCAGGCAGACAGCGGACGCGTCCCAAAAGTAGAGGCGGGCCGGTGCGCCATCCCATGGCCGTCAGCGCGGAAGGCTTGCGAGATACCGCTCACCCTCCCGAAACGCGACACCGCACGATCCACTTCCGCGCCTCCTCCACCCACAACACGCCGCTGGCGACCGCGCCGATCAGGAAGAAGTCCGCGAACGGAATCGGTGTCGTGTGAAAGATCCGCGCCAGCGGCTCCGTGTAAACGACGCCGAAGTGCAGAACATTCCCCAGCGCGAGGCCGCCCAGCAACCACCAGTTCTTGAACACGCTCATGTTGAGCGCGCTGGCGGTCTCGCTCCGGCAGTTCAACACATTGAACCACTGGCACACCGCCACCAGTGTGAACGTCTCCGTCTGCACCAGCGCGAACGGCACGCCCGTTGAAAGCCGCCATGCGAAGAAGCCGAGCGTCAGCACCGCCGACGTCAGCCCCATCAACACCAGGCGCCCCACCATGAGCCGCGTGAACAGCGTCCCCGCGCCCTGCTCCGGTCGTCGCGCCATCTCGTCGCCCTCCGCCTGTTCCATGATGAGGTTCACCGTCACGACGCCTTCCGTGACCAGGTTGATCCACAGGATCTGCACGGCGGCCAGCGGGATGGGCATCCCCGCGACCAGCGCGCCGAGCAGCACCACCACTTCATCCAGCGAGGTCGCGAAGAGAAACAGCAGCACCTTCTGCAAATTGCGGAACACCAGCCGCCCCTGTTCCACCGCGCGCACGATGGTCGCGAAGTTGTCGTCCGTGATCACGATCTTCGCCGCGCTCTTTGCCACTTCCGTCCCGGTGACGCCCATCGCCACACCCACATCCGCGCGCGCCAGCGCCGGCGCCTCGTTCACGCCATCGCCCGTCATCGCCACGACGTGACCCTGGGATTGGAACGCCTCCACGATGCGCAGCTTCTGCGCCGGATGCACCCGCGCAAACACCGAGATGCGATCCAAGTCCGCCCTTAAATCCTGTTCCGGCATCCGCTCCAGCTCCGCCCCATCCACCGCGCGGTCGCCATCCCGTGCGATGCCGAGCTGTCGCGCCACCGCGAGGCCGGTCGCCTTGTGATCACCCGTGACCATCACCGGCCGGATGCCCGCGCTCCGGCATTCCTCGACCGCCGTCCGCACCTCATCACGCGGTGGGTCCATCTGCCCGATCAACCCCAGCAACACCGCGTGCCCCCGGAAACTTTCGTAGCCTCCAACGTGAGGAAGAGGATTCGCGGACACCTCCGCCACCGCCAGCAACCGCAGCGCGCGTTCAGCAAAGCACGCAGCGACCTTCTCCATCGCCGCCGTGCTCACCTCGTCCATCGGCACCGTCTCATCGCCACGCCGGACAAACCCGCACAACTTCGCCACCGCTTCCGGCGCACCCTTGATGCACACCCGCACATGACCCGCATCAGCGTGCAGCGTCGCCATCAACTTCGTCGCCGAATCAAAGGGAATCTCCCCCGTGCGCGGCAACGAGCGCCGCAGCGCCGCCGGGTCCATGCCGCCCTTCAGCGCCAGCGTCAGCAACGCCGCCTCCGTCGGATCGCCCAGCGCGCGCCAGCGATGATCCGTCGCATCCGGCGGAACCAGTTGCGAGTCGTTGCACAACGCCACCGTCTCCAGCACACGCCGCACTGCTGCATCGCGTTCGCCCGCGCACTCCGCGTCGCCCGTCCGCACTTCGCCCTCCGGCGCGTAGCCCGCGCCCGTGACTTCATACTCGCGCCCGTCCGGCAGCCACAAGGCGACCACGGTCATCTCGTTGCGCGTGAGTGTCCCCGTCTTGTCGATGCAAATCACCGTCGTTGAACCCAGCGTCTCCACTGCCGCCAGCCGCCGCACGATCGCGCCACGCGCCGCCATGCGTTGCATCCCCACGGCCAGCGCGATCGTCATCGCCACCGGTAAACCTTCCGGTACCAGCGACACCATCTGGCTGATCGCCACCATCAGGATGTCTGCCAACGGCAAACCGCGCAGCCAACCGAGCGCGACGATGACAACGAACAACACGATCGACGCCACAACCAGCCAGCGGCCGAACTGCGCCAGGCGCGACTCCAGCGGCGTCTTCGGTTCCTGGGCATTCGCTGTCAGCCGCGCGATCTTGCCGACTTCCGTGTCGAGTCCCGTAGCCACGACCACCGCCCGCCCGCGCCCCGCAGCGATGTGCGTGCCCGAGTAAACCATGTTCACGCGATCCGCCAACTGCGTCTCAGCCGGCAACGCCTCGACGCGCTTCGTCACCGGAAAGGATTCCCCCGTGAGCGCCGCTTCCGCAGCTTCAAGCGCCGCTGTCTCGATGAGACGCGCGTCCGCTCCGACAGCGTCGCCTGCCGCGAGCAGCAGAACGTCGCCCGGTACCAACTCCGCCGCTTCGACCATCAGCTCACACCCGCCGCGCACCACGCGTACGCGCACGGCCGCGAGCTTTCGCAACGACTCCATCGAACGTTCCGCCCGCCCTTCCTGAAACGCGCCGATGATCGCGTTGATCACGACCACGATGAGAATGACCACCGCGTCGTCGTGCTTGCCCACGGCGAAAGCGATGCCAGCGGCGATGAAGAGGATGTAGATGAGGGGGCTCGCAAACTGGCGCGCATAAACCAGAGCGAGCGAGCGTCGTTTCGTTCCCGGAAGCACATTGGCTCCGCCTGACTCCAGCCGTCGTCTGGCCTCGCTGGAATCGAGGCCGGCCGCGGCATCACCCGCCATCATGCGAAGAAACTCCGGGGTGACGAGCGAGTGCGCGGGCCGGTCGAGAATTGGCGCTGCCATGCGAAGGCAGCATCACGGTGGAACGCCGGAGCGGTCAAACCCATCGGCTGGCAATTGCTTGCCGGAATCTGTTCGCGAAGAGCACGGCCATCAGGCAGGTCGCTGGCCTGTTCCGTCGTCTTAAGACGCCGCCCGCATCAGAATTCGCCGTTCTGCCGGCCAGCCGAGTCGCGGTTACCCCGTATTTGTCCCACCCCCTCGTGTAAGGTTTTCGCACTATGAAGACACTGACTGACGGAATGAACGAACCTCGCTTCTGGAATCACATCGCCACCTTTGGTCCAGCGAAGCTTGTCACCAACACCTCTGGCCGGGTGGAATTGCTCGGCGGCTCGCGTGCCGAACGCACCGAAGCCCGGGAGTGGATCGCGCTCTTCATGCACGACGCCGTCCTGGCCGAGGACGCCTCAACAAAGCCTGCCGCTCCAGTTCGCTGCCGCCAGCGCAAACACCTGCCGCGTCCGCAAACTTTCTGGCGCGGCTGTCGAAAGGCCGCAGGTCATCTGGCGTGTTTCCTATTCTGAGTTCTGGCCGCTACAGGCAGAGCGGGATGCTTCGGCTGATTTCGGGCTTTCAATCGAGAGCGTTTCTGTTACGCAGATTCAAATCTCCGATCGAACCACCCTCCAACAGCTTGACGCATGAAGACTACCCGCATCACACCTTCCTTTCCCTGCCGCCACCCGCAGAAACCGTGCTGGTGTGGCTTTATCACGTTGTGCCTGCTGCTGGCATCCATCCCGCCCGCAATGGGAGCCACGAGGACGTGGGACGGCAGTTCGAGCGCCAACTGGGGCACTGCGGCGAACTGGAGCACTGGAGTCGCGCCCGTGGCCGGCGATGATCTGGTCTTCCCCGCAGGCGTCGCGCGGTTACTGGTGACGAATAATCTGGCCGCCGGCACGGTGTTCAACTCGATTGTCTTTCGCGGCAGCAATTACTCGGTCACCGGCAACGCGTTGAACCTGACCGGCGGCGTGCGCTCGGAGCAGTCCACAAACAACAACCGCGTCCACCTCGACATCACGCTCGCCGCCCCGCAGACATTTGAATGCACCAATGCGAACGGGCTGATTGAGTTCACCGGCCTGATCTCGCTGGGCGCGAACACGCTCACTGCCGGCGGCAATGGTGACATTGATTTCTCAGGTCGCATCACCGGGACCGGCGGCATGACCAAGGTCGGTTCCGGACAAGTCGCCTACCGCGGGGTGCAGAACAACACCTACACTGGCACGACGTTTGTCCGTGCCGGCACACTTTCCCTGTCCAAGAGTTTCGCGATCGATTCCTTTGCCGGGCCGCTGATCGTTGGTGATTCCTCCGACAGCGCGTTCGCGACGGACACGGTGATCGTCGCCAGTCAGGACACCCTTCCCGGCATCGAGGTCACGGTGAACTTCCGGGGTTACATCGACATGCGGCGCACGGCGTTCGTGGACGCCCTGCATATCAACGGCGGACGGATTGACGTCGATTCCGCCAACGCCACCCTCATCGTCGCCTCGGAACTCACCGGCACGTCCACCCTTCTGGGCAACGCCGTCATCAACGGCGACGTCCAGATGGGCAACAGCAGCGGGCCCTTTGACATCAACGTGGCCAACGGCCCCGGCAGCCCGGACTTCGTCATCAACGGCACGCTCACCGGACGCAACGGCAGCAGCATCGACCTGACCAAGCTCGGCGCGGGCGAACTCGAACTGCAAACCACCAATCACTATCGCGGCACGACGACCGCAGCCGTCGGCACGCTGACCGTCGGCGACGGACGCGCATTGGGCACCAACATCGTCAGGGTGAGCAGCGGTGCCTCCCTAAAGATTCTCGATGCGACGGTCACCAACCGCAGCCTCGTGCTGCGCGGCGCAGGCACGGGCGGCAGCGGGGCGCTCATCGGTGCCGGCGCTTCGAGCGCATGGACCGGCCCCGTAGAGCTGACGGACGGTTGCATCATCCATGTCGCGGGCGGAGCCGTGCTGGATCTGTCTGGGGCGATCTCGGGCACAGGGGGGTTGTTCAAGGAGGGTGTGGGTACACTGGTGTTCAGCGGCACCGACGCAAACTCCTACGCCAGCTCCACTGAGGTCCGCGCGGGCATCCTCGAACTCAACCGCTCCGGTGTCTTCGCGCTGCCACCTACGCCGCTCATCATCGGCGACGATGCGGACGGCACGGCAACCGACCGCGTGCGATACCTCGCCAACAACCAGCTCTCGGTCAACACCGCCATCACCATCAATCGCACTGGCATACTCGACCTGAACAATCGCAACGACGATCTCGGCAGCCTGTCGCTCATCGGGGGCACCCTGCAAACCGGTACCGGCACCGCCACCATGCTGCGCACCTGGAGCGCCACCAGCGTGCAGACGGGAACATTCCCGACATTCGATCGCGATGAGGCGCGCATCACCGGCAACCTCAGTCTTGGCGCAAACCCACGCACGTTCAACGTCACCCGCAATCCGCTGTTCCCACCCGGCTCCGATCTCATCATCAGCGCCATTATCTCCGGCGCGCCCGGCTGGACCAAGACTGGCACAGGCGTGATGGAGATCACCGGAGCCAACACCTACGGCGGCACGACCACCATCAACGATGGAACGCTGGTGGTCAGGAACAGCGGCGCGCTCGGCTCCGCCGCCACAGGCACCACGGTGAACAATGACGCCGGACTCGAACTGCCCGGAGGCGTCAGCATCGCTGACGAACCCCTGACATTGAACAGCACCCTTGCTGGTTCCGGCGCTGTCCACGCCTATGGCACAAGCAACTTCTGGGGCGGTGACATCACCTTCGTGCTCACTGCGGTGATTGGAGTGGAGAGCGGCGGCGCGTTGAACCTTGGCGGTGCACTCGCCGGTCCCGGCGGATTCGAAAAAGACGACCTCGGCCGTCTCATCCTCAGCGGCAACACCTCCAACACCTACGCCGGGCTCACCTTCGTCAGGGAAGGCAGCCTCTTCTGCAACAAGAGCAGCACCGAGTTTTCTATCCCCGGCGACATACTCATCGGCGACGGCACAGGCACGAACGTCGATCTAGTGTTCTACAGTCTCGGCCAGATCGACAACCAGTCCCGCGTCACCATCGCCAGCACCGGCCGGCTGCAACTCGGCGCGGATACCATCGGCTCACTCAGTGGCAGCGGCGAGGTGGAGATACTCAACACCGGCGAGCTCCGCACTGGAGCGAACAACGAGTCCACCACATTCAACGGCCTGATCACCGGCGGCGGCGGACTGGCCAAACGCGGCACCGGCACTTTTATCCTCAGCGGCGACAACACCTACACTGGAGCCACTGTGATCGAAGCCGGGACCCTGGTCGTCAACGGCAGCCAGGCCGGCAGCGCGGTCACCGTCCGCACCAACGCCATCCTCGCGGGCACCGGCCGGATCGGCGCGCTCCAGGCCGCCAACGGTGCCGAAGTGCAACCGGGCACCAGCCCCGGACGCCTTGGTGCCGCCAGCCTGGTGTTGAGCAATGATTCCACATTGTTCATCGAACTCGCCGGGACGCAGCCCGGAACAGGATTTGATCAACTGCTTACCCTCGCGGCACCCAACGTCGCCGGGGCGCGGCTGGTCATCGAGCGCGAACCCACGTTCGTTCCCGCCGTCAACCAAACGTTCGTGATCCTCACCAACGCCTCCGCCGCCCCCGTCACGGGCACGTTCGACGGCCTGCCGCAAAATGGCACGACCACGCTGGACGGGATGGTCTATCGCATCAGCTACACCGGCGGAAACGGCAACGACATCACGCTCACCCGGCTCGCCCCACCGGCGTCGCAATCGCTCGTTCCCTTCGGAGCGGCGTGGAAGTATCTCGACAACGGCACCGATCAGGGCACCGCATGGCGTGCCCCCGTTTTCAATGACGCCACATGGGCATCGGGCCCGGCCCAGTTGGGTTACGGTGACGGTGACGAGAACACCGTGGTGTCCTCCGGGCCCAACCCCGGCAACAAGAACATCACCACTTATTTCCGGCACACCTTCTCCGTGGCTTCCCCCGCCGCCATCGATTGCCTGCTGCTGCGCGTCATCCGGGACGATGGCATCGTCGCCTACCTCAACGGCACCGAGGTGCTGCGCAACAACCTGCCCGCAGGCACCATCACCAACCAGACCGCCGCCATCCTCGCGCTCATCGAGCCGGGAGAAAGCAATCTGGTCGTGGCTGCCATTGACGCCTCGCTGCTCGTCGCTGGGAACAATGTGCTCGCAGTCGAGGTCCATCAAAGCTCCGGAATCAGCTCGGACCTGAGCTTTGACCTCGAACTGACCGGTTCCGCCGAGGGCGGCGCCGCCTGCGTGCAACGCCGCCGATGGAGCGGACTGGGCGCGAGTCCTTCCTGGAGCGATGCCGGCAATTGGACCGACAACTCCGCACCGCTGCCCGGCGACATCCTCGTGTTCCCCGCCGGCAGCGCCCAGCGCACGAACGTCAATGATTACTCCCTGGCCACCGCGTTTCGATCCATCGAATTCACTGGAACTGGCTACCATCTCAACGGCAACCCCGTGGTCCTGACCGGCGGGATCGATCATCCGCTGACCAGTTTCAACGGCACCAATACGGTAAACGCCACGCTGACCCCGATCCTCGACCAGAACATCTCCTTCCTTTCCGGAGGCACGTTGAACCTCGGCGGCATCAACACCGGCAACCGCACTCTGCACTGGCAGGCCGGCCAGGGAACAATTTCCGGCACCATCATCGAGTCCGGCGTGTTGCAAGTCGGATCACCAGCCGTGCTCCGCCTGAGCGGAACCAACGCGTCGGTCGGACGAACCATTGTATTCGGAACCTACATTCTCGACGGCACCTCCACCGGCAGCCCCATCCTGGTGGACACGAACGGAACCTTGAGCGGAACCGGGCTCGCCTCCGTGGTCATTTGTGACGGACTGATCTGGCCCGCACAACGCGCTCCCGGAACGCTCGTGGCCGCCCCGCCTTCCGGCACGCTCGACATATCAAGGCTCTCGTTGAGGCCAAGCGCTGTCGTCCGGATGCAGATTGAGAACAGCACCGGCTCCAACGGCCGCCTGCGGATCCATGACGCCGTCAACCTGGGCGGTGCGCGGCTGCAACTAACCTCCCTGCTCACCATCAACCCGGCTCTGGGACAGTCGATCCTCCTTCTGGACAACCGGGGAACCAATGCGATCACCGGCACCTTCGCCGGCCTGCCCGACGGCATGGTCACCAACCTCGCCGCGTTCCAGGGACTCCAGCAGGTGAGCTATCAAGCCGTTGACGGGAATGACCTGACCCTGACGCGGGTCGCGTCGGTGTTCCGCTCCGCGACCGTTCAACCCAATGGAACAACCACCTTCCTCATTCAGGGGGAGCCGAACAGAACCTACATCATCGACTGCACAGACGACCTGACAGCGCCGGTCGAATGGACACCAACATCCACGAATGTCGCCGGCGGGAATGGTTTTTTCTTCTTCAACAACGGCGACACCAACGCGGTCAATCGTTACTACCGCGCCCGGCTCCGGTAACCGCTCTTCAACAGGCGGCACACTCGCGCGATCAAATCGCCGCCTACTTCTTCAGATCGTCGAAATAGTCACGCACCGCGTTCTGGTAAGCGCGCGGCACCTGATCCTGGTTCAACGCGCTCTGCGCCTCCTGCTGCGCGGCTGCTGCTGCTTCCTGAAACTTGACGTTGCTCGTGCCCTTGATGCTCACGCCCTTGAGCGTGATGCTCGGCATTGATCCGCCGGGAGACATCTGGCCCTTCACCTTGTCCGGCATGAGATTCGGGTTCAAATCGTCCGGGCGATCCGTCAGCCCCTTGCCCTCCATGTCCGGCCGCTCGATGCCCGAGTTGTCCCAGCCCGCGTCCCGGTTGGCATCATACGAATAGGACCAGCCGTATTCGTCCGCCCAAGTGCCCACGCCGCGACCCGGCTTGCTGCCTCGGGGATTGAAACCAGGCCGCCCGTTGCCCTGGCACTGCCCCCAGCTCTTGCATTGTGAGATGGCCATCTGCGCGCGGTTCAACGCATCCAGCGTCTGCTGCAACGCCTCGGCGTCCGCCATCTGTTCCATCAGCTTCTGCAATTCGGCCTGCGCCTCGGCGAGGCTCTGCGCGGCCTCGCCATTGTTGCCCGATTTGCATTGGCCGGCGGACTTCTGCAACAGGTCGCCCACTTTGCCATACTGGCTGCCGGGCTTCGCGGCCTGCTGTGCTTCCTGCACGATCTTCTCCAGTTCCTCCTTCGAAAGTTTTCCCTGCTTCAGTTGGTCGATCATCTTCTGGAGCGACTCGACCGCAGCCTTGCCCTGACCCTTCTCCAGTTGCTCGGCGAGATTCTTCCCCAGCTTCGCCGCTTGTTCCTGGAGCTGCTGCATCGCCTTGGCCATGTCGCGCATCTTCTCGAGATCATGCGTGGCGGTCTCCATGTCTTTGAGAAACAAATCCGTGTTGTTTGATTCGAGCGCCTTGATCGCCTCCTCCAAGCTCTCCAGTGAAGCTCCGGCTTCGCGCGCCTGCCGCGCGAGATCCGCCATGCTCTGTGCGAGTTGCTCGCGGGAAGCGGAACCGGCGTTCGCGTCTTTGCCCGCGCTGCTTGCGGCCTGCTGTTTCAGCTTCTCCAAATCCTTCGCCAGTTTGTCGAGTTTGTCAGCGTTCGCGGCCGAGTTGCCCATCGCCTTTTGCAAGTCATCGATCTGCTTGCGCAACTGCTCGGCCGAGGAACCGCCGTTGCCCGACTCACGCGCGGCGCGCTCGAGCGGCTTGAGCCCCGGATTGCGCGCCAACTCCTGCTCCTGCTTCGCCAGTTGCTCGGTGATGCTCGTCAGATCGCGCAACGCCTCGCTGCGCGTAAGGTTCTGCGTACCGAGCCGCTCGCCGAACTCAGCGACCTGCTGCATCGACTTCTCGGTCGGTGGCAGCACCGGCGGCTTCTGCACCAGCTCGCGACGCATCAGCTCAGAGAGGTTCTTGCCCACGTCCTTGATGTTCGCCGCGTCCTGCTGCTTTTGAACGTGCGCCTTCGAGCGGTATGCCGGCACAAAGCCGAGTCCCGCCGCCACCACTGCCACGAGCAACGCCCACCGCGCGGCGCGCGGAAAGCCCAGCGGGATGAGTGTCTTCGGATCGAGCGAGCGGGCATGTTCCGCAGCGTCCGCGATCAAAAGTTTTTTCCAATCCTCCGGCGCGCGGCTGCCGGACATTTCGAGGGCGGTGCTCAGGCGTTCCTTCAACGTGCGGCGCTCGTCCACCCAGCGCGCCGTTTCCAGCAGCGACATTGTTCGCCACGCGCCGCGAATCATCCCGCCGAGCGCCAGCGTCACCGCAAGGGCGCCGGACACGGGAATCAGCCAGGCAGGAAGGGGGAGCAACTTATAGATGACGAGGGCGAGAACGAGCAGCGCGATCCCGAGAAGAGCACCGTGGGCGAGGCCGTTGAGCGCGCGTTCCAGACGGCGGCGCTGGCCGGCTTTTTGGAGGGCGGTTTCGATCGCTTGCAGTTCGCTCATAACCAGATTTCCTTCGTCGCCAAGCTGGCATCGGCAGAACCGATTATCCAGTCCAATCTCGGCCGCTTCCTGTGCTGCTACTTCCCGCCCTGTTCCACCACCCATTCGCGAGTGCCGGAAGGAATTTCATTCGTCGTCCGCGCGCCGCCGGGCCAGCGCACATGCAGCCGCGCCGCCTGAAGATTATTGCCGAAGACCCTCACCGCGCTGTCGCTCGACCAATAGCCCGCGCCGCACTGAATCTCCTGCGCCGGCCCCAGAACGCCGCCGACCTCCACCCGCAAGGACGCGCCCACCGCATCGCGATTGCCCTGAGCGCCAACGAGCCGCACACGCACGCCCGGCTGCGCCGTCGCGTTACGATACAGCTTCGTCTCTGTGCCGTTCTGCGACACAGCAAGATCCACGCGACCATCATGATCGAAATCCGCCGCCGCCGCGCCGCGTTGCTCGCCGTAAATTATCAAGCCGCTCTCCTTCGCCGTCGCAGGCCTGAACCCGCCGCGTCCATCGCCCAGCAGCATCAACCCACGCCCCGCATCCAGCCGCGGCACGTCAGGTTGCAGGCCATAGAAATTTTGCGCGAGAAACAAATCGATCCGGCTGTCCCCGTCGAAATCCTGCGCCACGACGCCGAACACCGGCGCCAGTTGCGCCTCCGCTGCCAACGCCCGCAGCTCGAAATTATCCCCTCGATTCAGCAACACCGCGCTCTCCAGCCACGACGCCGTGAGCCGTCGCATCTCACCCGCCTTGTCGCCGAGAATCTCCGTCAACGCCGCGCGGCCGAACTGCATGTGCGACGCGAACCGTGTCCGCACAAACGGTAGCCCGCGCGCGAGGAAATCCATCTGCCGCTCCGGCACGATCGCCTTCAGC
>SXGS01734548.1_pt1 | contig 15594 bp, 9 predicted proteins | sample 3174681 | NCBI WGS metagenome assembly SXGS01 (sample SAMN11356861, study PRJNA531348) | freshwater metagenome | isolation source: freshwater sample F1-80 | place: China: Fuxian Lake, Yuxi | collected 2017-12-25 | reverse complement strand
GCGCAGTCCATCCCAATCGACGAGGAACCCCTGAATGCGCGATGATCCGCGCTCGCGAACCCTGCGGACGAGCGCGAGTGTCGGCGGTGATTGCACGAGCCACACTGGGATGAGGGTGCCAACGCTCGTGTCGGAAACCGTAGTCTCCATCTCGAGCGCTTTCTGCCGTCGCGCGGGATTGCCCGATGCCGCCGTCGCTGGGGCAGGTGGGAGAACGGCAGATTTCTTCGAGACCTGAGAATCGGCAAGTTGCTGCGCAGAGTTCCACAAGCGAGCGCGTGTGGCAAACTCGCTTCTCTCATCGCTTGTGCTTGCCGCGACGCCTAGCTCACCGCCGCCACCAAACGCACCTCCTGAACCTGCCTTTGCTTCAGCCTCCTCGTCGGCTGCGCACAGCAGCGCGTCATTGGCTTCCTCTGCCTGAGCCATCAATGACTCGAGTGCGTGATCCTTCGTTGAGACCAACGCTGTCACGACCTCGAGTTGCTTCACGTGCGAGGGATCAACTCCCGACGCGAGGTATTGACCCTCAGCAAGGTCACGCAGATTGCCCAGCGGAACCTGTGGACTGGCGACTGTGCCACTCTCATCGAGTTCGAAGTGCAGGAGGATCCAACCTGGTGTGCCAAGCAACAGGGGGCTTGGGGAGAGAACTTCTCCAGAGGGAACAGCCTGCAACAGCCGATTGACAGATGTGCCTGGAGTGAAGAATGCGGCGTAGTCATCTGTTGGCCGTGCCGCCTCGCGCGCAAGTCGTGGGGTCATCCACCCATCCATGCGCCATAGCGCAAGTCGAACTGTCTGAGCGCGCGCGAACTCCACTTGCGCTGCCTCTGCGCGTGCGCGCGAGTCGCGCAACGCGCTCGTGACAGACCAAAGCCCAGCAAAAGTCGCAGCCGCCGCGACCGCCAGCCCAGCGAACCACCACCGGCGGGCTCGTCTCATGCGCTGACCTCGGCGTTGGCAGAGAGTCGGTAGCCCTTCGATCTCACGGTTTCGACGAGCGAGTCGAGTCCGACCGACGCGAGGGTCTCTCGAAGCCGAACGATCTGCATGTCAACTGCCCGAGTGTCGGCTCCGCGCGGATCGATCGCCCACACGACGCGCAGTAACTCTTCACGAGCCACGATGCGCGTCTGGTTGGCCGCCAAGAGCCGAAGGACCGCCGTTTCACGATCGCTCAGTGCAACGCGCTGCACGTGTCGGGATGAACTCTTTGCGTTCCTCGTTGGTGATTTGGCCGCTATTGCTTCGTGGCGGGCGAGGTCAACCGAGGCTCCATCAATCCGAATGGCGACAACATCTGATGGCCGCTCTGCACTGCGACGAAGCACGGCCTGCACGCGGGCTAGAACCTCGCGCGCACTAAAAGGCTTCACCACGTAATCGTCCGCACCCCGATCAAGACCCTTCACTCGGTCATCTTCGCTGCCTCGAGCAGTCACCATCACAATCGGAAGGGTTGGTCGCGCAGCACGCACCTCGCGCAGAATGTCGTAGCCCGACATCCCTGGCAGCATCACGTCGAGCAACACGAGCGCAGGATCGATCTCAAGGATCGCGCGCGTCGCTCCATCACCTCGCGGATGGCTTCGCGCGATGTAACCGCCAAAGGTGAGGACATCGCACAAGCCAAGTCGTATTGACTCGTCATCCTCGACGACCATGACGACCTGCTTGTGCGATGTCATGCCACAATCCTATGGTTGCACTGGCGGGGGTTGCGTTGGAGCTGCCCACACGAAGCCCTTCTTCTGAGCTTGCGTGCGAATCGCGCCGCGCAGCGCATCATCAAGCGTGGCACCCGTCGCAGTCGCCTGTTTCTTCGCCTCGGCGAGCACGTACGCCTCGCGTTTCGCTTGCAGCGCTTGGATGGAACTCTGGATTTTCACGCGCTCAGCATGTTTGGCAGCAACGATGGCCTTCTTTTCGTCGAGCGACTTTCCTTGCATTTCTTTGGGCAGGTCTTCATCCTTCACCTCTTCGAGCTTGATCGTTCCCTGCGAACAACCGTCGACCAGGTCCCAGGCGCTGTTGTCATAAATCAACTCGCCCTTGGTCGCACATCGCTGCGCGGCGACGCCACCACCGAGGCCAGCTGCATTGCGGTCCTGTTCTGCCTGATTCGCCCACGCAAGTCGACCCCTTTCACCAACCGCGAGGTAGGTCGTGTTGATCGTTGCTGAGAGCTCTCCCAGTTCTTTGTCGAATGGAGTTGGCGGCACACTCGCAGCGGTCGACTGATCAATGCAAAGAAACTGCCCATCAGCTCGCTTGGCGACATCGCTCCAAGCGGGCGTGATTGGATCGGTTGCAGCGCCGCAGTAGATACTGTTCACGAGCACCCCGCGCTCGATGCTTGTCTTGCACGCGTTCTGATAGGTGACCTCGGTGTCCTGATCCGCCGCCTCATTCCCGGCGACCACGATGATCCGAAGTGCATCGGTCGATTGGTTCCACGAGAGAGAGTTCGCGGCCTTATCGATGACGCGGCCGACAAACTCGGTTCCACCGTTTGTTTTCAGGGCAAAGAGTCTCTGCGAAATCAGATCAAGATCTTCTGTGAGGTCAGAATCAACAACGACCCATCCAGTTGCTGAGTCATACGCGTCGCACCCGTAGGTCAGCAACGCCACGCGAAGCGACGGAGCAGGCTTCGCTGTGGCAAGATCGTTCACAATGCTCCACAGTCGCGCCTTTGCGCTGTCGATGAGTCCCTCCATGCTGCCTGAGATGTCGAGGCAAATCGCGATGTCGACGGGTGGACGCTGCGGAACCGCTGGCAGAGGCGGGGTTGGCGGAGCGGATTGCGCGGCGAGTGCGTGCGCAGCAAGAAGCAAGGTGGATGAGGCGAGAGTCATGAGGGTCGTGAATGAATGCATGTGGGGTCCTTTTAGCAGCCTGGCATTGGGTTACGAACGAGAATGGTCTTACCACGATGACGCACGAGTGTGTCTCCTGGAAGACTGAGGACAGCTTGCCGCCCTTCGACGGCGAGCTCTTGAATGAGCGCAAAGTGTCGGTCGGTTGCAAACTCAACGGTTTCGTCAACGGCAATGGGGGATCCATCTGCGGGAAGTCCTCCGCCCATGCCGCCACCGGTGGCAGTTGTTGGAGAGGCCGCAATGAGCTGCGAGTCGATCCACCGCCCCTCATTGTTGTAGAAGCAACGGTCAGAAAGTTGTTGCACCGTATCGATGCGCTTCTCGGCAAGGCGTTCATCGACAAAGCGATTGTCATATGCGAGCTGCGACTTTCCCTTCATGTCGTTGAAGTTGACTCCCTGGTTGATCGCACCCTCGCCGCTGCGTCGACGACTCGCGTCTTCAAGATTCGAGCTGCACCCTGCGGCAAGCGATTCCCAGTCACCGAGGTTTGTGCCCGCGTTCGCGAAGAACGCTGTGTACTCAGTGAGCACTCCGAATCGAGCGCTGAGCTGCACGATCTCGCCGATCAGTTCCTTGACGCGCGGGTCATTGAGCGGCGGAAGCGATCCGACCGGTCGTCCCGGAGTGTCCGCTGCGAGCTGCCTCACCTCATCGACAAGTTCAGCGATCCTGCGCGTCGCCCATAGTCGCGCGACATACGCGTGGCGCGTCGTGGCGAGTGCAGGATCGAATGGCACCGTGGCAGCAAGTGGTCCCGATGCAGTCGCGCCAGTGATCGCGAGTGTCGTCGGCGATTCTCCGAGATACGCGCCGAAAACCACCAATTGCTCGCCATCGAAGACGTCGGGGATCCGGCGCGGAGCGAAGTCACGCACGCGACGGGTGTCGATCACGCCGAACTGGTCGCGCGCGGCGAGTGAGACATCGGTGAGCAACGGCCCTCGCAATTGACGAAAGACCTGAGCGACCTTGAGTTCGACGCTTTCGCCTGGCACGATGTAGGTCGTGCGAGCCCTCGTAATGTCCGAGAGGCGGTCGAGCAGCGGCGCGTTGACATCCGCACCGACGCCAATTGTGTAGATGCGCCGGTTGTGCGGATTGCCCTTCTCAACGAGATCGCGGATCGCCCGCTCGGACGTTTGCCCGACCGTTGGCAATCCGTCGGTGAGAAAAAGCACGATAGGGACTGTGCCAGGCACATGCGGTTGCCGAAGCGCCTCGATGAGTGCGTCTGAGATGTTGGTTCCCCCGGATGGGCGCAGGGCGTCGAGGTATGCGCGCGCTTCGGCGACACTCTTGACATTCTGTTCAACTGGTTCTCGCGCAAACATCGAGACGCCATTGGAGTAATCGATGAGGTTGAATCGCTCGCCTGCGCTCAGCCCCTCGACAACCTGAAGCGCCGCAGCCTTGGCTTGATCGAGCTTGCCGCCAGTCATGCTGCCGGAGCGGTCGAGCACGATCGTGACTTCGCGCGCGATGGTCGATCCTGGCTGGTTCGGTGATGCGATTCCTCCCAGCAACATGAAGAAGCCGCCGCCATCGCTCGGGGACGGGTAGGCCACCACACTCGCGGCGGCCCGGTCACGACTCGCACCCGTCACTACGCTCAGCAGAAACGGCCCAGGAGCCCGCTGTGAGTGTGCGCTGAGTGTGAAGTTTCGCTGCGTGGCCGCGCGCTGCGACGTGACTTCGAGCAGCTCATGGCTTGGTGAGTAGACCGCCGCAATCGGGTCAGGTTGCGTGATCGAGAGCGAGACGGTCCACGGAGTGTCATAGCGAAGCGATTCGCTGCGAGGCAGGATGTAGTCGATTCGACCATCCACCGCTGGCAACACTTCGTCCCACTCGATGCGCAGGCGCTGCTGCGCTCCAGGCGCGATTGGAAAGACGCTCGAGCGAACGAGTGTCGCGCCGGCGAACTCAAGCAGTCCAGGATCACGACTCGCCCGAACGATCGAGTCGTAGAGGCGACGCGCCTCGTCGCGCGGCATGACTTGCGCCACTCCCTCGCTCGCAGAGTTCGGGGTGCCTTCGAACGAAAATCGCTTAACCGACGCCCCGGCCGGAACCGGAACGAGGAGCACGGCCTCTGCAACGGCTGGGGACGGGTTCACGACAGTCAGTTCAAGCTGTGTCGAAGCCACGCGATTGTTGATCACGATTCGCGCGTCAACATTCGTCAGTCTGACAGACGCGGCGACCCCTGGCAGAATCGACACGGCTCGATGCTGTGGCACGATGACATGCGTGACGGCTGATGGAATCTCGACGAGTTGTGCCGCGGCGGGGAAGGACAGTGAGAGCAGGAGTGTCGAGTGAACGACGAGAGTCGAAAGGCGGGAGATCAGCATGAGGGAAACATAGAAGCGAGCTCGCGCGCGTTCGACCACGCATTTGTAACGGACTACTACTCTGTCATCATGAACCCTCGGTCTGGAGCTTCCAGTGAGTGCGAAGCAGTTCATGCTGTCATCGCAGAACTCTTTCGCGCGATTTCTTCGAAAGACCTCGATCGCCTTCTCGCCCTATACGCGCCGGAGGCGGTCGCCTTCGATGTGAAACCTCCACTGCAGATCAAGGGCGCTGCGAACTGGCGTGCGCAATGGGCCGAGTGCATGCCCTACCTGCCAGATGGGTTTACGGTCGAGACCCGCGATCTCACGGTGATGGTGTCCCACGACCTCGCGCTTGCGCACTGGCTCTGGCACTTTGTGGGGATGCCGCTCGAGCATCCTGCATCGCAAACCTGGATGCGAGCAACCTCGGGCTATCGAAAGGTTGGCGGCCTGTGGAAGATTGTCCACGAGCACCACTCGGTTCCGTTCGATCCGATGACTTCGCAGGCTGTCTTCACCCTTCAGCCCTAGGTGTAGGTAGATGGCGCGCGCAATGGCATCCCCCCAGCCAGTCACTGCCCGTGATGCGCGCAGGGTGCTGCTGCACCTGCAACGACTTTCGCATGAGCCAATGCGTTCGAGCGCGGCGGCTGTGACGGCACTGGTGTCGCAGTTGGGATATGTACAGATCGATTCAATCAATGCACTTGAGCGGGCACATCACCTGATTCTGGCCACACGGCTTGAGGGATACCGCCACGCGCACCTCGCGCACACACTCGAGCAGTCGCGAACACTCTTCGAGCATTGGACACACGACGCATGCGCGATCCCAACGGCGTGGTATCCGCACTGGAAGCATCGCTTCGCGCGTTACGGCGTGAGAGTGCAATCGAGCGCCTGGTGGAAATCGCAGTTCAAGGGTGATCCTGCACCGACGATCCGTCGCACGCTTGCGCGCGTTCGTCGTGAGGGACCCCTTCGCGCGCGTGACTTCGAGCCACCTGAGAGCCACAGCAGTGGGGGATGGTGGGAGTGGCATCCAGAGAAGGCCGCGCTCGAGCACCTGTGGCGCAGTGGCAAGCTTGCGGTTGTCAAGCGCGAACGGTTCGAGAAGGTGTACGACCTCGCCGAGCGGGTGCTCCCAGCGTCGCACCATGCGCCAAAGAGTTCAGGTCGCGCGCACCTTGAGTGGGCATGCCGAGAGGCGATCGATCGGCTGGGCATCGCAACTGCGACTGAACTTGCACGGTTCTTTCACTCGGTATCGCCAGCGGCAGCGCGTGCGTGGGGCGCGAAGGCAGTGAAGCGGGCAGAACTTGTGCCGGTCGTTGTTGCCGACGCGCGCAGTGGGCGACCTGCGGCGTGCGTGGCGCTGCCACACTTCAAAGAGCTCGCAGTCGCCCCTCAGCCAGACCGCATCGTTCCGCTCTGCCCATTCGATCCAGTGATCCGCGAGAGAGCGCGAGCCGAACGGCTCTTTGGATTCGAGTATCGATTCGAAGCCTTCACTCCAGCGGCGAAGCGCATCTACGGCTACTACACCCTGCCGCTGCTCGAAGGAGACGAACTCATCGGGCGGATCGATCCCAAGTTCGATCGCGCCAACGGCACGATGACCGTTCGAGGTCCTTGGTGGGTTGACGGCGTTCGAGAGAGCCGACAACGAACGATGCGACTCGCCGCGGCGCTCGATCGGCTCGCTTCACAGATTGGAGCTGCGAAGTGGACTCTTACGGACAGGCTCCCCAAGCACCGAGCATGATGCCGAGGTCGGCTCCATCGGTGTAAAGGTCACCATTCACGTCGGTGGCACCCGAACCCCAACCGCCAAGCAACATGCCCAGATCGGCACCATCGACATACAAGTCGTGGTTGAGGTCGGCTGGACACTGCGCAACGGCCGCGCAACTAAGCGCGAGCGTTCCTGAGCCGCTGGTCGTGCCAGGGGCGCCAACGCGCACATACCAGACGCTTCCCGCGGTGACTGCCCACGAGGCGGTGCTGGTGTAACTCGCGCAGCCCGAGCCATTGTCGGAACATGCGGCGACTGCGGTCGCGGTGCTGGGACATGCGCTTCCGGCGTAGACAGCGATTCGCGTGTCGAATGCCGCAGTGCCGCAGGTGCTCGCCGTTGCGTTGCCCGTGCACGCCGCGGTGTACTTGAACCACACATCCTTGTTGATCGCAACGCCTGCGCCTTCGTTACACGAGGCGGGCAGGGTCGGCGTCGCGGTCGTTGCATAGGTTGTGTCGAACGCGAACGATCCGGCGCCCACAACAGTTGCACTCGCGCATGCGTCATTTGCAGGAGGAGGCGTTGTCCAGCTCATCGTCATCGAGTAATCGTTGCGCGTATCGGAAGAGAGGTAAACACGCATGAGAAGCGTCGTGCCTGGGCCAGGATTTGTGTACGAGAGTGTCTCGTTGTTGACGTTGCCGTTTCGCACAAGGACGGCAGATCCTCCGCAGGCGCTATAGAGATCGATGTCGATATCTCCGTTCGCGTGGGTGTAGGTGAACGAACCCGTGACGGCCTGGCCGACTGGCACATTCAGCGAGTACCAATCTTCATCGAGGCGCTTCACAATGAGGCCTGTGAATGTGCCAGGATTGAGGGCTTTGGGAGAGGCGCACGCATCGTTTGGTTCTTGTGCGTCATCACTTCCGGCAGCGAGTGGAGTCGCAAACCCTCCGCTGTTGACTGCGACATCCCACCGACCGTACCCATCATCGCCAGCAGGATTCGAACACGCGCTCGCCCCGCAGGTGAGGACGCCGTACATCTTGTGCGTGCTATCTTGGTAGATCGCAGAGCCAGACGATCCGCCCTCGGTGATTCCGTTGGTCCATGTGAGCTGAGCCCAATTCGAACCCGAACCGCAGAAATTATTGGTGCCGTTCTTGGAGCCAAACGAGATCGCTTGGGCCGTGCCGCTTGGATGATGAAGTCCAGTCGATGCAGTCCCCGTCGCAGGACTCGTGTTGGTCCATCCGGCCCAATACACCCCTGCAGGCAGCGCGCCGCGCGCCATCAGCAGGGTGCAGTCACTGGTGCCGTAGCCGACCGTAAGGTCGGCACCGGAGACTGTTGTCCCAGCGGAGTTACCGCCAGTGCACGCGGACCGAAAGAAGAAGATGAACGCAGCGCTGTTGGCTTCAGCCGTCGTGCTAATGCAGTGATTCGCGGTCGAGACGTAAGGAGTCTCATCTGCGGCCGTTGTGGCCATCAACTGCGATGAACAGAGGTACCCCGCGCCACCGCTGGTGAATGTGAGTTTCGCCGTTGCATTCGACTCATTGAGCCACGCGGGGTAGCACGCGGGATTCAGTGAGCACGTTCCGCCGAGTTGGTCTGCGAGTCCGAACACATCGCGGTAGCCGAACGCATCAGCGGCTGATTCGAATGGCAGCTGCGTTGGAATCTGTCCCGCTGGCACGAACCACTCGATACGGGTTCGAGTTGTCGGCGCGCAGATACCGAAGGCTTCGCCTGTGCCGAAGTCGCCTCTGCCAGTGAGCACTCCGGTCATCTTCTCTTCCATCTCGGGATTCACGATCGCGAGTTCGTGGCCTTCAGCGAGATTGAGTCCGCTGAGATGCAATCGCGAACTCATCGCACCGTCGAGCACAACATCGAGTCGCCAGAGTCGGCCACCTTCGACATCAATCCACTGACCATCGGCGATCGAGAAGCTGAGCGAGCGTTCGATCGCAAAGCGAAATGGTTGCGACGTGTCTGCGTTTGCGTCTTCCTTCAGATACTCGGTTGTGTCCATCGCGGCGAGTGCGATCTCGCTCGGGGGCACGAACCACGCGAAGTACCGTTCGCTGAGCGTTGGCTCGGCGGGCTTCTCGTTCACCGGTGCAACGAGTGGGCCGTGTCCGTCAGCCTCGATCGCGGCGAGCGCCGAACTCGAAGCAAGGCAGGCAAGAGCTGATGAGAGGGTGCAGGTGAGTCGCGTGGAAACAGTGAATCGCATGGTGGAGAACTCCAGTGTGGGTGTTCAACGGTCTACAAACAAGCCAGTCGCAAGATAACCCCGAGGCGAGGCAGACGCGAGAAAAACCTGCATTGTTCTTCAAAAACTTCACCGTGGCGTGATCGGACGCGACTCGAGATACGCCATAAGCGCGAGAATGTCCTCTCGCGAGCGAGAATCCAAGAGTCCCTTCGGCATGCTTGACGTCGTCAGTTGCGATCGTGAGGCGATGCCGTCCACGGGCACAACCTCGCGCTCATCGGTGAGCGGGTTCGTGCGGACGTCGAGTGACACCGCATTCTCGCGCACAATTCTTCCAACGACCAATGATCCGTCATGCATCTCGAGAAGTGATTCGCGGTACTGATCAGAGATCGTGGCCGACGGGTCGAGGATCGCGGTCAGAAGGTCTCGCCTCGAGAAGCGCCCTGCGACTCCGCTCAGATCGGGTCCGGTGGTTGCTCCATCGCCATGCACGCGGTGGCAGAGGATGCATGAAGACTCGCGAAAGATCCGCGCGCCGCGTTCGAGTTCGCTCGGCGATGGGCGCGCGTCCGATCCGCCGACCGCAGCTGAATCGAACTCGCTCTCGAACTCGGCAACGGTCCAGGCATGGAACGCCGAACTCGTCGTTGGTGAACGTTCGAGCGATGGCGGAAGCGAGAGTGTTCCGGACGCGTCTCGAGCAGCAGTCGTCGGAGGCCCCACACGCGCTGATGCGTCGCTGCGAAGCTGTTCGATGAATCCGCGCAAGCTCAAGCCACCCGCACGATCGTTCGCCGCGAAGAGCCACTGCCAGTAGCGGATGCGTAGTGCATCGGTCCATCCCTCAGGGCAGAGTCGAAGCAGCGTTGCGTATCGAAGCGCCTCACTCCGGTCTTCTGAGTGTTCGAGAGCCTCCACCGCCAGAGGCACGACCGATGGAAGCGCGAGCGCGCTTGCGAGTTCGAGGGCAATCCAACGGAGCGGAGTTCCGCGGGTGCTGTTTGGATCGGCGAGCGTGAGTCCCAGAGCAGCCGACTGTCGCACGGACGGATCCGATGCGAGTTCACGGTGGCGTGCGACTGCGACCTCGACGATGCGGAGGGCCGTGACGGCGTCGTCGTCACTGCAAGGCGACTGCAGCGCACTCGCTGCTTCGTGGCACGCGAGTAACGCATCTGAGACTACTCCGGCCCGAACGAGGGCGAGCGAAAATGCGAGTCGTTGGCGGACTGTCTTGCATTCGGTGATCGCGCCCCGCCAACGATCAAGCGGTTGGTGTTCAAGCGCAACCCGCGCAGCGGTCCGAATGAACCGATCGCTGAGGTCAAGTCCCCGCACGATCGTTGGCAAGTGCATCACGAGTTCATCAGGTGAAAGCGGGTGTTGCAGTTGTTCATAGGACTTTCGAATGTGTCGCAGTGTCGCAGCAGCATCGGACGAGTGTTCCACGCGCGGTGGATTCCCAGTTGTCTCAGCTGCGCGCACCCGGTAGAGGCCACTTTGGGTTGCGCGACCTCCGGTCACGAAGTACATCGCGCCATCGGGTCCCCACGCGATATCAGCTACCGGCATGGGTCGACCAGAGATGAAGGGCTGCCATGTTGCCGCAAAGCTGGCACCCTCTTCGACAAGAGTCATGGCGAGGATTCTTCCGTAGGTCCAGTCAGCGCAAAAAATCATCTTGTTCCAGGGTGCGGGGAACGCTCCGGCCCATCCAGCGACCATCCCAGTGGGAGAGGCTGAGTCGGTGTCGCACGCGGCTGGCAGACTGTCTGGATACCACTGTGGCCAGGCTGCGCTGCCACTGCGCCACCCGTACTCACCCCCTTGCACCACATGCACGAAGCGCGGCGCGCGGTACCACGGTGCGCCAATATCCCACTCCATGTCGCTGTCGTAGGTAAAAAGTTCGCCTCGTGCATCAAAGCAGTGGTCATATGCGTTTCGAAATCCCCCCGCGAAAATCGTCGCGGCCTCTGTGACGGGATCAACTCGCACAACCACTCCGCCGGGCGAATAGACCCCAATGGCATGCCCTCGAGGATCCCACATTCGCGCGTCGACTCGATCTTCGCCAAAGAAGTCATGCGGCGAAGTCGGCGCGCGCCCAGGAGTCTCATCGGTCGAATAGCGCACGATGGTCTCTGGCAGTCTCGTGTGATTTCCTAGTGCCACATAGAGCGCGCCATCGGGGCCCTTTTCGACTGCGTGCGGACCGTGCTCGCCAGTATCGCCTGAGTATTGAATGAGCGCGGTGGAGTCCTCGTACGAGCCGTTGTGGTCGAGATCGCGAAAGCGCCAGAGCGCGGGAGTGCCGTCAGCACCGATCCCATTGGCGTACAGCACATCGCCAAGAAAGCAGAGCCCCTGTGCGCTGCGAAGTGCAGAGTCGAAGCTGCTGACTTCAGTTGTTGAGCCCGCGAACAGTGTTCCATCACGAGTGCGGCTCACTCCTGGAATCGACGCAATCGAGAGCGGTCCGTCTTGCGGAGAGATGAGCGCGCGTCCGAATTGGTCGAATGTGAGTGCGACCCAGCTGCCCTGCGAGGGCTGGGCACTCGCGAGCAGTTCTGCGGTGAATCCTTCGGGGAGCGTGAGGTTCGAAACCGAAGGTGCCGAGCGAATCGCGCTCACCTTGATCGACCGATAGCGCACTTCCATCGGATCGCCCTGATGCAACTGAAATGCGAGCAGTCCATCGCGACGAAACCGACTCGCGTCGCCATCGGTGACGTCACTCATGAGGACATCGTTGATCCAATGGCGCACACGTGTGCCGTTCGCTTCGATGCGGTAGTTGTTCCAATCGCCTGTGTGGATCGCCCGTCGCAGCACGGCGTCGGGAGCGAACTGCGCGATGACCCGCTTGCCCTCAGGTGTAAACTCAACTTGCTCGCCTCGCGCGCTCATGAGTTCACGACCGAGTCCCTCATAGAGCACCCCCGAGTAACTGTTGTTCGCATCAAGATCAGCCTGGAATCCGTAGAGGTCATGCTGGCCAGCGGTGCGCGTACTTCTGTAGTGGATCCCGCTGTTGCCCCCTTGCAGTCGCACTTGGCAACGCAGCTCAAAGTCCTGTGGCATGTCGCCATCCCAGACCAGATACGTGCTGGCGGTCAGAGGATGCTCGACCGTCGATGCGCCCACGATGCACCCATCCTCGACGCGCCAATAGGAGAAGTCTCCGCTCCACCCTTGGAGTGACGTCCCATTGAATGGCTCGATGGTCTCGGCTTGTCCAACTGCACCTTGGGTCATCAACCAGCAACCGACCGCAGCGAGTGCCATGAGGAGTTGACGCATCGCCCAAGAGTAGAGAGTTAGGATGGGTGCATGACAACACTGCGTGCCATCGTGATGACTGTTGCACTCGCACTGTCTCTGATCAGTTCGAGAGCAGAGCCGCAAGCGCAACGAGAGGGGTGGAGCGAGACAATCGAGGCGCAGCCTGACCCCGCGATCATCTCAGATGCCGCGATCCGCGAGCGCATCATCGCCACGGGCCTGCCATGGCGGGTGCGTGACCGCGCAAGTGGAATTGAGTTGCTTCTCGTGCCGCCTGGTGGATTCACCACGCGCGAGAACGCGGTCGTGACGATTGCGGCGCCTTTCTATCTTGGTCGAACAGAAGTGACGCAAGCGCAGTGGATGAAGCTCATGCAGACGAATCCAAGCAAGTTTCAGCCATCGGGTTTTCAAGCGACAGCGGATGAGTCGCGTGACGTCAAGATCAGGCGCATCATGAGCGGTGGTTACACACGACAGGAGGCAGCGGCACAAGTCGCGGCCGAGCAGCTCGAATTCTCCAACACAAGCGAATGGCCGGTCGACTCAATCTCGCCTCAGGCAGTGGAGGCGTTTCTCGCCAAGACTGGGCTGTCACTCCCAACGGAGTCGCAGTGGGAGTACGCCTGCAGAGGCGCGACACCGAGCGAGCGATACGGAGAGTTAGAACAGATTGCATGGATGGGGGCGAATGCGGATGAACATCCACATTCTGTCGCGACGAAGCGTGCGAACGCATTTGGACTCCACGACATGCTCGGGAACCTCTGGGAGTGGTGTTCGGGGCCGTATGAGGCATCGACCCCAACATCGAGCAGTGACGAGATGCATCCGCTTCGGGGTGGCAACTGGCTCAGTCTGCCGCAAACCTGTACCGCCACCGCGCGCACTGGATCGGACGCTGCCCGAAGCGGATACGGCCTTCGGGTGATGCACAATCCATGACTTGGCATTCCCCCGTAGGCTGAAGCCATGCAGACATGGGGAAGATCAATCGTCTCTCTGGCCTTGCCCGCGGGGATCCTTGCCATAATGACGCTCAACGGGTGCGTGATCCACGGGAAGTCGTCTGGGTTTCCGGGAACCCCACTCGCCTCACTCTCGTGGGCTCAAGTGCTCGAGCACAATCCCGATCCCAAAGTCGTGACTGACAGTGCACTCGCATCTCGGATCAGAGCGACAGGATTGCCGTGGCGCGTGCGTGACACGGCGAGTGGAATCGAGATGTTGCTTGTTCCGCCTGGTGAGTTTGTCATGGGGATGAGCCCGGGCGACATGAGCGCGATGGACGACGAACGGCCTGCACACGAGGTCACGCTCACGAATGCGTTTTATCTCGGCCGTACCGAAGTCACGCAAGCACAGTGGACGCAGGTGATGGGCTACAACCAGAGTTACTTTCAAGAAGTTCGCTATCAGGTTGTGAGTGGTCCTGATGAGGCCGAGAAGGTGGCGGCACTCGTCGCCGCTGGTTACACGGTGACTGAGGCTGCTTCGAAGGCAGGCGAGGGCAGCTTGGTAGAGGTGAATTCAGGCGATTGGCCGGTCGAGACGCTTACTCCCGACGAGTTGATTCCATACCTACGCAAGACGCAGCTTCGACTTCCGACAGAGGCGGAATGGGAATACGCGGCACGCGCTGGAGTTCGCGAAGCAAACACTGGTCCGCTCGATGCGATTGCGTGGTACTCGGAAAATTCACAGAAGCGCACACACGCAGTCGGCGAAAAGTGCGCAAATGCCCTCGGGTTTCACGACATGATCGGCAATGTGTGGGAGTGGGTCAGCGATTGGTACTCGGCTGATTATTACGGCGCGTGTGAGAATGGCGCGACCGATCCAACTGGACCCGCATCGAGCGAGTTTCGCGTTGCGCGCGGCGGATCGTGGGATCATGTCGCCAAGAATTGTCGCGTTTCATTCCGACAGAACCACTTCATGCCAGATCCGCGGATCACCGACTTTGGATTTCGCGTCGCGCGAAATCCGTAACTGCCACGACGAGAGGAATTCAACATGAGTTTCACGACGACATCTCAGCGACTTCGGTGGCTCCTCATCCTTCCCGCGACAGCGGCGACCGCTGCGATGACACTTGGATGGCAGAGTCCGCCGCCAGCTCCGACGGCACCGCTAGCACCTGCACTTGCTGCGCAAAGCACTCCGACTGTGATCCCTCCGCGGATCGCTCCAGGAACTCCCGGCGGCGATCGCATGGCCGCCGCTGCGTCAGCGATGGGATGGGCTGAGATTCTCGATCAGAGTCCAGATCCCGCGGTTGTCACCGATGCGACGCTTCGCGCGGCGATCACAGGCACAGGGTTTCCGTGGCGGGTGCGCGACAGAGCGTCTGGAATCGAGATGCTGCTGGTGCCTCCGGGAGAATTCATCATGGGGATGAGTGTGGGTGATGAGTTTGCCAACAGCGACGAGAAGCCCGCGCACGAAGTGATTTTGACGAAGCCCTTTTATCTGGGCCGTACTGAGGTCACCCAGGAGCAGTGGACTCGACTCATGGGAACGAATCAGAGTTACTTTCAAGACATCAATTTCGAGGTGATTCCAGAAGCGGATCGCGCAGCCAAGATCGCTGAACTCTTGGAGGCCGGATACACCCGTAAGCAGGCTGAAGACAAGCTAGGCGCCGAAATCATGACGACTGTCGTAACAGCGTCATGGCCCGTTGAGACGCTGACCTTTGACGAGCTGCAGCCATTTCTCGCGAAGACGAAGATGCGGCTTCCAACCGAAGCCGAGTGGGAATATGCATGCAGAGCGGGTTCGCGCGAACCGACCTACGGTCCACTCGATGCGATCGCATGGACGTCTGAGAATTCAGAGGGACGCACGCACACGGTCGGAGAGAAGCGTGCGAACGCATTCGGTTTTTATGACATGATCGGCAACGTGTGGGAGTGGGTCAATGACTGGTATGGCGCCGACTACTACCGGGCGTGCGAAAACGGCGCGACGAATCCGACTGGTTTTGCGCAGAATCCGTTTCGTGTGCTGCGTGGGGGATCATGGGATCACGCCGCACAGAATTGCCGTGCATCATTTCGTATGAATCATTACACGGGTGATCCCCGCATCACTGAGTTTGGATTCCGAGTC
>SXGS01529970.1_pt1 | contig 15599 bp, 14 predicted proteins | sample 3174681 | NCBI WGS metagenome assembly SXGS01 (sample SAMN11356861, study PRJNA531348) | freshwater metagenome | isolation source: freshwater sample F1-80 | place: China: Fuxian Lake, Yuxi | collected 2017-12-25 | reverse complement strand
GCACCAAAACCTGTGAGCGTTTACACTCCCCTCATGGGAATAATTGATCTACTGCTGCAAAAAGGTGAGCGGGATCTAAATAGTGAGCGGGGCGTCTCCTGTGACGGTGAATTACCTGCTGCTAGTGATCCGCAGTTAGTAGAGCGGGCAAAAGCTGCAAGAGCTGGCCTTGGCAGCAAAGCGATGGTTTTAGGACATCACTATCAAAGAGATGAAGTAATTGCATTTGCTGATATTCGTGGTGACTCATTTAAGTTGGCACAAGCAGCAGCAGATAACTCAAAAGCTGAATTTATTTTCTTTTGTGGCGTTCACTTTATGGCAGAGAGTGCAGATATTTTAACCACACCAAATCAAAAGGTAATCCTGCCTGATTTATCCGCTGGTTGCTCAATGGCCGATATGGCAACAGCGTCACAGGTTAATGATTGCTGGCAAGTGTTAAGTAAGTTGGGTATGGCAGCAAAAACTATTCCAATTACATACATGAACTCTTCCGCTGCCATTAAAGCTTTTACTGGTAAAAATAATGGCGCGGTTTGCACCTCTTCCAATGCAGCCAGAGCTATGAAATGGGCTTTTGAAAATGGTGAGAAGATTTTATTCCTGCCCGATCAACACTTAGGTAGAAACACGGCAGTTTTATCACTTGGGCTTTCACTTAATGATTGCGTTTTATGGAATCCATGGCAACCAAATGGTGGCTTAACTGATGATCAGATCAAAAAATCTAAAGTTATTTTATGGCGAGGTCATTGCTCGGTGCACGGGCGATTTTCAATTCAAAATATTAAAGATGTTAAGCAGCAGGTGCCTGGAATCAAGGTGTTAGTACACCCAGAGTGCCAACATGAGGTGGTCTCAAATGCTGATGTGGTTGGAAGTACTGAAATGATCATAAAAACTGTTAGAGAATCTGCCCCTGGCTCTAAATGGGCAGTTGGTACTGAATTAAACCTTGTTGCCCGATTGGCTAATGAGAATTTGGATAAGCAGGTAGTTTTCTTAGATAAAACTGTGTGTTATTGCTCAACAATGAACCGAATTGATCTGCCCCATCTTGTTTGGGCTATGGAGTCACTTGTTAGTGGCCGTTTGGTCAATCAGATAAAGGTTGAGGCAGAAATTGCTAAGTATGCGAAAGTTGCATTAGAGCGAATGTTGGCTCTACATTAATCTCATGGTTGATAAAAAAGGCAAGCCAACTCTTAAGCGCAAGGAGGCACAGGCAAAGTTAAATCTTTCACCGCTATCTCCGGGCGCAAGTAAAGAATCGAAGAAGGCATTAAAGGCACAAACTCGAATTAGAAGAATGGAAGCTAGAGCTGCATACATGCGAGGTGAAGAGAGTGCTTTGCCTGCTAGAGATAAAGGACCAGTTCGCAGATTTGTTAGAAACTATATTGATGAGCGAAGGTCAGTAGCTGAGTATTTTCTAGTGATGATTATGGTTGTTTTATTTTTAACACTAATTCCTATCCCTGTAGTTCAACTATTATCAGTTGCAATTATGTATTCAGCGATGATATTAATAAGTGTGAGCGGATTTTTTATGTCGAGAAAGATTAAAAAACTTGTTTCAGAGAAATTTCCTGGTGAACCAACAAAAGGACTTGGCTTATACGGCTGGATGCGCTCTACACAACTTCGCAGATTAAGGGCTCCAGCGCCACAAGTTGGTCCTGGGTTAAAGAAAAAAAGTAAGTAACTAAGCTCTTGGCTTAGGGCTTGCTGTTTTAGTTGGATCCTTTTCAACAACTGCGCCAAGAACTGCATCAATTTCCGCCATAATTGATTTATCAAGTTTAATCCCGGTTGCCTTTACATTCTCTTTAATTTGAGCGGGCTTTGTTGCCCCAATAATTGCACTTGAAACATTTGAGTTTTGTAGCACCCAAGCAACTGCAAGTTGAGCCGGAGTTAAATCAACTTTTTTAGCAATTGGTAGCAATTTCTGAGCCGCAGCTAATATTGGCTCAGTCATAAATTTAGAGATCATATTTGCACCACCTTTTTTATCGGTAGCCCGGGATTCAGTAGGTGCTTTTTGGCCAGGTAAATATTTTCCAGTCAGCACACCTTGCGCAATTGGTGACCAAACTATCTGGCCAATCCCTTCTTTTTCACAAAGTGGAATAACTTCAGATTCAATTACTCGCCAAAGCATTGAATATTGAGGTTGGCTGGAGATAAAGCGGTAGTAGCCTTTTTCGTCTTGAATCTTTAATGCTGCTGCAATTTGTTGAGCGTTCCACTCGGAAAAACCAATATATAAAACTTTGCCACTTCTAATTAGATCATCAAATGCACCGAGTGTTTCCTCAAGTGGAGTTTCATAATCAAATCGGTGAGCTTGATACAAATCTACATAATCAGTCTTAAGTCGCTTAAGGGAGGCATTACAAGATTCCATAATGTGTTTGCGAGAAAGACCACGATCGTTTTTGCCCTCACCAGTTGGCCAATAAACCTTGGTAAATAATTCATATGATTCACGCTTAACACCTTTTAATGCTTTGCCTAAAACAGATTCGGCCTTTGTGCCGGCATAAACATCTGCGGTGTCATATGTGGTGATACCAAGATCAAGGGCGGTCTTCACGCACTTAATGGCTGCATCTGACTCAACTTGAGAACCGTGGGTAATCCAGTTTCCAAATGTTAATTCGGATACATACATTCCAGTGCTACCCAGGCGTCTATGTTGCATATTTAACTTTAACCTGCGAAAGGATTGAGCGCAATATTGCGTGGTGAGTTGCTATTAAGCCTGCATTGATACAACAATTGACCTACAACCAAATATTGAAGGCTTTATAAATGTAATTGGGGGAAGTCGGTGTAAATCCGGCGCTGTCCCGCAACCGTGAGAAGATTTTTTCAAGTCGGATTACCCAACACATTTACTTATCCACCCGTCGAGGATTGCGGGGCGAGGATTCTCACCTAGTGAGTCTCTGCGCTTTCGTGAACCTCTCAGCTAGAGAGGCAATAATGTTTAGCGATATATCTACTGAGGCGAGAAAGTTTTTTTCTGCCATATTTGTCGCGGTTCTAGTTGTAGGTGGTACTTCCCTTTGGTCTACTCAAACTCGAGCAAATTGTGTCAATGTTCTTATTGATTATGGCTCCTTAGATTCTTCCAATACTGACTTTGAAAAATGTCTGCCGGTAACTGGTGAAATTACAGCTTTAGAATTGATGCAAAATGCAAATTTTAAATTAGAAGGAACTAATAAATATGGAAATAATGTAGTTTGTCGATTAAATAATTTGCCTAAACCGAACCAAGCAATCGGTGTGAAAGGGCATGAAGATTACATTGAAGAGTGCAAGGAGATGCCAGCAGCTTTTGCATACTGGGCAGTACTTGAAAAAAGATGGCAGATAATTCCAAACCCTTTTGATTTAAATGGAAAATGGGCGTGGGCACAAGTTGGTGTGGCTGAGTTAGCTATGAAACAAGGTGACGGCCTGGCATTTGTTTTTGTTACTAATGGCGATGTAAAGTTCCCTGATTAGGAGTTAAAATGCAAAAAACTATATTTGAGCAAGAACCGATAATCGTCATGACTAAAACAACTTCAAGAATTAAATTAGCGATTTCAAAAGCATTTGCGTTAGCTCTGCATGTAGCAATACTTTTTGCTGGTACTAGCCTTGCAGAATATGGCTGGCGTTACTGGGGCGGGCACTACTAAATCTATTAACGAACCTTTGATGGCACAAAAGGTAGCGCTACAACACTAAATGAAGAATCTACTCCTCTAATATCAATTAGAACCTGATCTCCTTTAACAATTGCAGGATTAATTAATGCCAGTCCAATACCTTTTTTAAGGCCAGGAGAAAATGTTCCACTAGTTACCTGCCCAATAACTTTGCCAGTTATATCTTTAACCTGCATATCTTTTCGTGGAATGCCGCGATCAGTTGCCAGAATTGCCCTTAGTTTTAATTTAGTTCCAGTTTGCTTTTGCTCAAGCAATATTTGCTTGCCCCTAAAGGATTCTTTTGTCCAACCAATTGCCCAACTAGCCGATGCTTGCACCGGTGATATCTCAAGTGAGAGTTCATGTCCATGTAGTGGATATCCCATCTCAGTTCGCAGAACATCTCGAGCTCCTAAGCCACACGGTGTGCCATTAAGTTGCTTAATAACTGTTATCAATCTGTCCCAAACTTTTTCAGTCTGCGACCATGTTGGAATGATTTCAAAGCCGAACTCACCGGTATAGCCAGTTCTACACAAAATAACTGAACAATTATCGATTGTGGTATTAATAAACTCCATGTAATCAATTGAGCTTTTAATTCCAAGTATCTCTAGCGCTTGTGATGACTTAGGTCCTTGGAGCGCGATTACTCCATACTCATTATGCAGATTCTTAACTTCAACTGAACTAGGCGCTTGATCATTTAATATTTTAAAGACCGAACTGGTATTAGAGGCATTTGGTACTAAAAATAGACCAGTATCTGAGTTTCGATAAACAATAAGATCATCAACTACTCCACCATCTTCATTACATAATAAAGAGTATTGGGCTTGTCCGGCTGTAATTCTATTTAAATCATTGGTTAACATTTGATTTAAAAAATTAAGTGCACCATCTCCCTTAACAGAAATTTTGCCAAGATGGGAAACATCAAATACTCCTACTTGCTGGCGAACTGCAGAGTACTCTACAATTACTCCAGTATCTGGATACTCAATTGGCATAAGCCAGCCACCAAAATCTGCCATCTTTGCATTTAACTGCAAATGCCTAGAATTCAGAGGTGAATTATTCATTGGCTTAACCTACACGCCAGTGATTAAATTTTAATGCAAGTGGCATTTTCTATGATTATCATCTTTTAAAAGTATCCCTTAGGCTTAGCCCCTAGCCAATACTGTGATGTGATTAACCAAAAAATGGGAGTTTAGATGTTAAAGATTAAACTAACTGAACGAGCAGATAGTGAAATCTTGGTGGTTGGGCTTGGATTAGTCGGCAAAAAACTGCAAATAGAATCAACAGGTGCACAAATAGACACCGCCGCCATACTCACCACACTAACTAACATGGGTGCTAGTGGTGAGGTTGATGAGGTAATTAAATTACCTTCTAAATCAAATAAGTTAATCGTTTTTACTGGCCTTGGAAAAATTGAATCAAACTTTAGTCCAGAGCTTTTACGCAGAGCTGCTGGAGCCGCTTCTCGACATTTACTTGGTAATGACTCGGCAAGCTTTGCCTTGCCCCACAAATCTGTTGCAGAAATAGCTGCAATTGCTGAAGGAGCCGCACTAGGTTCCTATGCATTTACAGAGTTTCGCGGCAGTAGCAAGGGGGCTCAAAAGAACCCACTTTCATCAATAACAGTTGTAACCCGCTTTGCGAATACTGCCCAAGCAAAAACTGCTGCAAGGCGTGCTGAAATTATTGCTGAACAAACTTTCCTTGTAAGAGATCTTATTAATACTCCACCATCATCTCTAACTCCTGATTCATTTTGTCTTCGAACCAAAAAATTAGCTTCAAAGTATGGAGTTAAAGTTGAAATACTTAATGATGCAGCACTTCGCAAGGGCGGATACGGTGGAATTATTGGCGTAGGGCAAGGTTCAGCTAATCCCCCAAGACTTATTCACCTGACATATTCACCTGCCAAAGCCAAAAAGAGATTCGCCTTTGTTGGTAAAGGAATTACCTTTGACACTGGCGGTCTTGCACTTAAGCCAGCTAATGGCATGGAAGCAATGAAGGCAGATATGTCTGGAGCTGCAGCTGTGGTTGCAGCTATCTTTGCAATTGCGCAGTTAAAGCTTTCAATTGCTATTGATGCTTGGGCGCCCCTTGCTGAGAATATGGTTAGCGATACCGCTACTCGGCCAAGTGATGTAATTACTATTTATGGTGGTAAAACTGTTGAGGTATTAAACCCAGATGCAGAAGGCAGATTAGTTTTAGCTGATGCCCTAGTTAAAGCTGCTGAGGTCGGTAAGAAATCTGGTGGCCTAGATGGCATTATTGATGTTGCCACGTTAACTGGTGCTCAAGTTGTTGCCCTTGGTAGTAGAACTTCTGCAGTTATGACAAATGATGAAAATTTTAGTGGCCAATTTTTAACTGCTGCAAACATTGCCGGTGAATCATTTTGGCCAATGCCATTGCCAGTTGAACTTCGAGCATCACTTGATTCACCAATTGCCGATTTAGCAAACATCGGCGATCGAATGGGCGGTATGTTGGTGGCAGGATTATTTTTAAAGGAGTTTATTGATCCACAAACTCCATGGCTACACCTTGATATTGCAGGGCCAGCATTTAACGAGAAAACTGCTCATGGCTATACACCAGTTGGTGGCACTGGAATTGCCCTACGCTCACTGCTTTGCCTAGCTGAGTTGGCTTCATCACAGCCATAGTGCTTACTATTTCGCAGGTATTAGCAGACAGTAGTTTTGTGGAAGGATTACCTCATGGCCGATTTTGATCTTGTAATTCTCGGTGGTGGTAGTGGTGGCTATGCAGCAGCACTTCGCGCTTCCCAACTAGGTCAAAAAGTAGTGCTAATTGAAAAAGAAAAACTTGGTGGTACATGCCTGCATAAAGGTTGCATTCCAACTAAAGCCCTACTTCATGCTGGTGAGATTGCTGATAACACTCGTCGTGCATCAGAGTTTGGGGTTAAAGCAGATTTTCATTCAATGGATATGGGCGCAGTTAACTCATACAAGGATGGTGTGGTTTCAAAGTTACATAAAGGATTAGAAGGCTTAGTTAAATCAAGAAACATTACCTACGTGCAGGGATCTGGCAAACTGATCTCTAAAAATATAATTGAAGTTAATGGCGAAAAATACACCGGAAAAAATGTCATATTAGCAACAGGTTCATTTCCAAAGACATTGCCTGGACTTGAAATTGATGGCAAGGCGATAATGACTAGTGAGCAAGCGATGCATCTTGATTATGTTCCAAAATCAGTAATTGTTTTAGGCGGTGGCGTAATTGGTTGTGAGTTTGCCTCAGTCTGGAAATCATTTGGTGCCGAAGTGACAATCATTGAAGGACTCACTCATTTAGTAGCCCTTGAAGATGAATCATCAAGTAAACAACTAGAGCGAGCATTTAGAAAACGTGGTATTAACTTTGATCTTGGTGTTAAGTTTAAATCTGCTGAGCGCGGCAAGAAAGATGTGACAATTACTTTAGAAGATGGTAAAAAATTTACTGCCCAGGTCCTCTTGGTGGCAGTTGGTCGCGGCCCAGTCTCTTCCGGCTTAGGTTATGAAGAAGCTGGCATAAAGATGGACCGGGGTTATGTTTTAGTAGATGATAAGTGCCGCACAAATGTGGCAGGTATCTGGGCGGTAGGAGATTTAATTCCAACTCTGCAATTAGCCCATGTTGGTTTTGCTGAAGGAATCATGGTGGCTGAAGAAATCGCAGGTTTAAAGCCAAGAGCAATTAATTACGATGGTGTCCCTCGTGTTACCTACTCTGAGCCTGAGGTGGCATCTGTTGGCCTTACCACCGCCGCGGCTAAGGAAGCTGGTCATGATGTAGTTGAATTAAATTATGATTTGGCTGGAAATGGAAAGGCTAATATCTTAAAGACCGCTGGATCAGTGAAATTAGTTGCAAAGAAGAATGGACCAATCTTGGGAATACATATGGTCGGCTCTCGAGTCGGTGAACTTTTAGCTGAAGCACAGTTAATTTATAACTGGGAAGCAGATGCCGGCGATGTTGCCCAACATATTCATGCCCATCCAACCTTGTCTGAGGCAATGGGTGAGGCACACTTAGCCCTGGCCGGTAAGCCATTACATGCTCATGGTTAGGAGAAAACAAATATGACATTTTCAATAACTATGCCAGCACTTGGTGAATCAGTAACTGAAGGAACTGTTACCCGTTGGCTTAAAAAAGAGGGCGATCAAATCGCAATCGATGAACCTTTATTAGAAGTTTCTACCGACAAAGTTGATACTGAGATTCCATCTCCAGTTGCAGGAATATTACAAAAAATTGTTGTCCAAGTTGATTCAACTGTGGCAGTTGGCGCAGAGCTTGCTGTAATTGATGAATCATCCTCTCCCGCAAAAGCTGCCGCTCCTGCCCCAGTTGTTGCAGCAACACCTGTTGTTGAACAAAAACCTTTAGTCACCGCCCCTGTTGAAGTAACTCCTGCTGTTGTGCAAAAACCGGTAGTTGTAGCTCCTGTTGTTGCACCTGCCCCAGTTATCAATGCACCGGTGAATACCACTAGATCAGATGATGCTTATGTGACACCAATTGTTAGAAAACTTGCTGCTGAGGCTGGCGTTAATCTCTCCATAATTACTGGAACTGGTGTTGGCGGTCGAATTCGTAAGGAAGATATTTTAGCTGCCACTCCCCGCGCAGCTACTACACCTACTGCAACTTCTCTATCTTCAACTCAATCAAATTACACACCAGCCGCTTCACCTTCGCACTCAGCGCCAATTACTGCCTCACCACTTCGAGGCACAACCGTTTCAATGTCAAGGTTGCGAAAAGTAATTGCAGATCGAATGGTTGAATCATTAAAGATTTCAGCTCAATTAACAACAGTGGTTGAAGTTGATGTAACAAAGATTGACCGCCTGCGCGTGGCTGCTAAGGCATCCTTTGAAGCTAGAGAAGGGGTTAAATTAACCTTCTTACCATTTTTTGCTGTTGCAGTGTGTGAGGCATTAAAACAACATCCAGTTTTAAACTCATCAGTTGAAGGTGATCAAATTACCTATCATGGCGCCGAGCATTTAGGTGTTGCTGTAGATACTGAACGCGGATTATTAGTTCCAGTTGTTAAAGATGCTGGAGATTTAAATATGGGAGGGATAGCAAGGCGAATCTCAGAGGTTGCATCTCGCACTAGAGAAAATAAGATCACTCCGGATGAACTAGGTGGCGGTACATTTACGATTACTAATACTGGTTCACGTGGTGCGCTATTTGATACACCAATTATTAATCAACCACAGGTTGCAATCCTAGGTTTAGGTGCCGTGGTTAAAAGACCAACAGCTGTAAAAGACACAGATGGCGGTGAAACTATTGCAATTCGCTCAATGGTTTATCTGGCTCTTTCTTATGATCATCGAGTTGTAGATGGCGCAGATGCTGCCCGCTTTTTAGTAACACTAAAAGAAAGATTAGAAGAGGGCCGCTTCGAATCTGATTTAGGATTGTAATTTGTCAAAGATTACTTCGGTCGCCGTAACTGGGGCATCTGGCTTGATAGGTAGCGCACTAGTTGGCCAACTTAAAGTTGATGGATATCAGGTTAAAAAACTAGTAAGGCGATCACCTAGAACATCAGATGAGGTGAGCTGGGATCCAATTAAAGGTGAGATTGATCTTAAATCTTTAGACGGTGTTGATGCTGTATTTCATTTAGCTGGCGCTGGAGTTGGTGATAAACGATGGTCGGCTGCTTACCGTTCGCAAATATTAAATTCTCGTTTACTCAGCACAGCCACAATTGCGGCCGCTTGTGAGAAATTACAACCTGAAGTATTTATCTCAGCTAGCGCAATCGGTTACTACGGTGAGACTGGAAATCGATCAGTAACTGAAGCAGATCGTGGCGGTGAAGATTTTCTATCAATAGTTTGCCGTGAATGGGAGGCGGTGGCTGATCTTGCCCCAAGTGTTAGAACAGTTAAATTGCGAACTGGTTTAGTGCTAGATCCAACTGGCGGCGCTTTAGGACGAATGATTCCATTGTTTAAATTTGGGCTAGGTGGAAAATTAGGATCGGGTAAACAATGGTGGTCTTGGATTACATTGCATGATCAAATTAGAGCGATGCTCTTTTTAATGAACTCGAAAATTGAGGGCCCGGTTAACTTAACCTCACCTAATTCTGTAACTAATCAAGAGTTCACTGCCGCGTTAGCTCTTGCAATGAAGCGACCTGCAATATTTCCTGCCCCAGCCTTTGCCCTGCGCGCAGTATTGGGCGGATTTTCAACAGAGGTATTAGGTTCTAAAAAAGTAATCCCGCAGGTTTTAATTGATAGTAAATTTGAGTTTGCTTATCCTCATATCACTTCTGCGCTAGCGGCTTTAGTTGACTAAGATTTTTTCTCAAACTGCAGTTTAGAAGGCCACCAAACCTTTGGTCCAATCACGTGCACTAGCGCTGGCACGAGTAATGATCTAACTATTATTGTGTCTAGTAAAACTCCAAAAGCGACTGCGAATCCCAGCTCTGCAAGAAATACCAGCGGCAGAACACCTAAGACAGCAAAGGTTGCAGCTAAAACAATTCCAGCAGAGGTGATTACTCCGCCAGTGACAGTTAATCCTTTAATCACACCTTTGCGTGTGCCAATTTTTAAGGCCTCTTCCCTAACTCTTGTCATCAGGAATATGTTGTAATCAATTCCTAAGGCAACAAGGAAGATAAATGCAAACAATGGGAATGAGGCATCTGCACCGGCAAAGCCAAACACATGCTCAAAAACTAATTGGCAAACTCCTAATGTGGCCATAAAGGATAAAACCACTGTTAGAAGAAGTAATAAAGCTGCTGCAATACTTCGGAGCAGTAATCCTAGAATTAAACCGATAATCAAAAGCACAATTGGAATAATTAGCCGATTATCTGCGCGAGATGCTACATCAGTGTCATATTGAACAGCAGTACCACCACCAACTAAAATTTCCTTATCAATTTTCTGAACCGCTTCCCTAATTATTGGAATGGTATTACGCGCCTCAACCGAATCTGGTGCCACCTTAAGGGTTGCATTTAATAACACCTTGCCCTCAACCACTTTAACTGGCGGAGTTGGAGCACCTGGAATTTTCTGACCAGCAACTACCGGTTCAACAAATGCTACATTTGCGATTGCACCTAAAACATTGGTAACTGCGGCAATGTCATTCTCCTTGATAACTACTTCGACTGGTGAACCTTCACCCCCTGGAAAATGTTTACCCAACTCCTCCAGACCAATTACTGAATCTGTTCGGGCGGTAAAGGCTTCGGTGTTTGCTAGCCCATCTGCTTTTAATGTGAATGAGAACCCAGCTAAAATTGTTAACAGTAGGGCGGTTGAAATCCAAATTCGCTTAGGATTTTTTTCAACAGCTCTACCAACCTTTGACCAAGTGCCACTTAACTGCTCATCAACATCATCAAATTTTGGAATCTTTGGCCAGAATATCCATCTGCCAAATACCACTAATAATGCTGGAAGCAGCGTTAATACTGTAACCATCGCAGCTGCAATTCCAATTGCGCCAACTGGTCCAAGACCTCGGTTGCCAGATAATTGGCTAAGTAGTAAAACCAATAAGCCGGCAATAACGGTGGAGCCAGAGGCAATAATTGGTTCTACCACTCCTCTTAACGCAATTTGCATTGATTCATACCGTGACTCGTGGTGGTGTAACTCTTCCCGATATCTTGCAATCAGTAAGAGTGCGTAATCAGTTGCAGCACCTAACACCAACACCGAAAGAATTCCTTGGGACTGACCATTCAAATCAATAGTGCCAGCTTTAGCTAAGTAATAAACAACTGTGCCAGCAAGGGATAGCGCAGTGACAGCGGTGAATAATGGCAGTATCCAAAGTAGGGGCGACCTGTAAACAACAATTAAAATTAATGAAACTACTAATAAAGTTGTGGTCAATAAAGTTGAATCAATCGAACCAAATGCGCCAAATAGATCTGCAAAAATTCCGCCAAAGCCGGTCACATGGGTAGTTAGTGCTTGAGCTTCAAAGTTTTTCTTTAAGTCCTCACGCAGGAAATCTACAATCAAGGTTAGTGCTGGCTTTTCTTCAATTCTATCCTGAGCAACATCGGAGCTAAGTGCGATATTTACCAGTGCAGCTTTACCATCTTCAGATGCAAAAGCTTGAATAGGAAAACCTGGCACAAAGTATGTACTTAATGCTTTGCCTGATTCTGGCAAGATCTCATCACCTAAGCCATCTAAATACTTTTGAATTTGTGCCATCTTGGCTGGATTTTTTTTGGGATCAACATCGCCCAAGAAAACAAGAAGGGTTGGGATCTGATCATTTGAACTGTCTGAAAATTTAATAGTAATTTTACTTGCCAAGGTTGATTCAGCATCGTCAGGTAAAAATGCTGAGTTATCATTTTCTTGAACTGTTGAAAGCTTGCCAAATGTGGGACCTGCAATTGAGGTAATACCAAGCCACGCAATAATTGCAACTATGGCTATCCAAAGGGGCTTACGACCCATAACCGCGGCTGATGACTTATCTTTTTTGGCCATTGGTAATAAAACCTTTCAATTTGATCGCATTAAGTTGCATAATCTACCAGTGATGCAATTTTGCTCACACGATGGGCGCGAAATAATCCAATCTTTAGCCAAAATTTCACCTGCCAATTAGGCTATGAGTGTGAGTTCAGCCATAGTAACTGAGAATAAACTTAAGATATCTGAGCTTGGAGTTTTGGATTATTTGAGTGCTTGGAATTTGCAAAAACAAATTCATCAAGATGTTGTAAATTCAAAAAGTGGAAATTCTTTGTTACTACTTGAACACCCATCCGTATACACCGCTGGCCGGCGTACTGAAATTTTAGATCGCCCAGTAGATGAGACTCCCGTAATTGATGTTGATCGTGGTGGAAAAATAACTTGGCATGGACTTGGACAATTAGTCGGATATCCAATTATCAAACTTAAAAATTCAGCTGATGTAGTGGGTTTTGTCAGGGAGTTAGAGGGTGCATTAATTTCAGTATGTGCTGAATTTGGAATAAAAGCTGATCGTTACTGTGAGCGAAGTGGTGTTTGGATAAGAGATGGAAAAAGTGATCGAAAAATTGCTGCGATCGGACTTCGGGTTGCAAAAGGTGTGACCATGCATGGCTTTGCCTTGAATGTAAACCCTGATTTATCAGCATATGAAAAAATAATTCCTTGCGGTATCACCGGCGCAAAAGTGACCTCATTGAGAGCAGAACTTGGCCATGAGGTAAGTGTTAATGATGTACTCCCTATTGTTAAAAAGCTTATGCACCCAATGCTAGATAGAATCTCGCAATGAGTATTGATCCAAATGGTCGAAAGCTTCTTCGAATTGAAGCACGAAATACCCAGACACCAATAGAGCGCAAGCCAGAGTGGATTAAAACAAAAGCGGTAATGGGTCCTGAGTACACAAAACTTCGCTCTTTAGTTGCAACCGAGGGATTACATACTGTCTGCCAAGAGGCGGCTTGCCCAAACATTTTTGAATGTTGGGAGGACAAAGAGGCAACATTTTTAATTGGTGGCTCAGCCTGCACAAGGCGCTGTGACTTTTGCAATATTGATACTGGTAAACCAGATCCTCTAGATCGAGATGAACCGAGAAGAGTTGCTGAGTCAGTTAAGTTGATGGATCTTAAGTATGCAACCATTACTGGAGTTGCTAGAGATGATCTAGATGATGAGGGTGCTTGGCTTTACGCAGAAACAATCTCACAAGTGCATGCATTAAATCCAGAAGTTGGAGTTGAGATGTTAGCTCCTGACTTTAGCGGGCACCCACATATATTAAATCAAATCTTTGAAACAAGACCAGAAGTTTTTGCGCATAATCTTGAGACTGTTCCTAGAATATTCAAAGAGATTAGACCAGCTTTTAGATATGAAAGATCCCTGAATGTGATTACTCAAGCGAGAGATTTTGGGTTAATTACTAAGTCAAACTTAATTTTAGGAATGGGTGAAACTCGAGATGAAGTTTCACAAGCCCTTAAGGATCTGCGTGATGCTGGTTGTGATTTGATCACGATTACTCAATATCTACGCCCGTCGGCAAAGCACCACCCAGTTATTCGTTGGGTAAAGCCAAATGAGTTTGTGGAGTTAAGTAAAGAGGCGCAGGAGATAGGATTTCTTGGTGTTATGAGTGGTCCATTGGTACGTTCTAGCTATCGAGCAGGCCGGCTATATAACCAAGCAATGGCTGCCAGAGCAGTTAAATAAGGGAGAGAGATGTTTGGACGAAAGAAAAAGAAGGACGAGTCAGCTAATAAATCTACTGCGCCAGTAAAGCAAAGCCAGCTTGCTGTTTTAAAGGATGCATACAAGTTAGTTAAGAAGCACTCTCCCTTTGCAATTGTTTGGTGTTTATTGGTATTTGTATTAGTGGTTATATTCGGAGTGATAATTGGAAATAACCTAGGCCACCCAATTTATGCTGGCTTTTTATCAACCCCATTAGGATTTCTAGCAGGATTTTTCTTATTTACAAGATTTGCTAATACCGCCGCCTTCTCCTCAATCGAGGGACAGCTTGGTGCTGGTGCTAGCGTATTAATGTCCATCAGACGTGGCTTTGTTACAACACCTGCCGTAAATGTTAATCGCAATCAAGATATGGTCCACCGGGTATCTAGTAAGGCTGGAATAATTTTAGTTGGTGAGGGTGGTTTTGCTACCCGTTCATTAATGCAAGATGAGCGGCGTAAGATGGAGAGATTTTTATCTGGTGTGCCAGTAACAGAGGTTATGGTTGGCGATGAAAATGGCCAAGTATCAGTTCGTAAATTACAAAAACATCTTAAGAGGTTGCCAAAGAAGTTAAGCACCGCCCAGCTTCGAGAGGTAAGAGCCCGACTTCGCTCTGTTGGTGGTTTAAACCAGCCAATGCCAAAGGGGCCAATGCCAACAAATATGAGAATGCCAAAGCGCTAAATTTTAGTATAGCTCTCTAACGCTCTGACTACCAGAGAAATGATCATGAAGTGCTCTACCATTATTGGTAAACACTGCAGGCAGTACTAAGCAGATTAAAAATGTTCGAAGCACAATTTTTTTTGGAGCTACTCTAAATTGTTCAGGATAAGTAAGAATCTTTATCCCCATGATTCGTTGTCCAGCAGATGCTTGAAATGCGATTGTAAATAATGTGACTTCAATAAAAAAGAGCAATAAAGTACTGAAGTTACTCTCAAAAAACAGGGCTGGGCTAAGAAGTCCGGCGATTAGCCGGCACATCGTCCAATCAATTACCAGCGCAATCAGGCGCCTGCCCAAGGAGGCCTCCGGCAATAATCTAGGCTCACCATTCCAACTCATGCGGGTAATCGTATCCATTCTTGGGAGCCTGAAACATAGATGTAACACTGAGGTTATGGGTTTTTAATTAATCTCTACTATCTTTTACCTATCTGATGAGGTGCAATGTGGCCCCCCAACTCAGCGATATTAATCCTAGGAGAATAGATGTTTAAGAATTCAGCTGAAATCTTCGATTACATCAAGAAAAATGATGTGAAGTTGATTGACGTAAGATTTATCGATCTGCCTGGTATTCAGCATCACTTTAATGTGCCGGTTGAATCCTTTGATGAAAGTGTTTTTAAAGATGGCTTAATGTTTGATGGATCTTCAATCAGAGGATTCCAATCAATTCATGAATCAGATATGAAGCTACTGCCAGTTCCATCCTCTGCATATTTAGATCCGTTTCGTAAAGAGAAAACATTAATTATTCTTTTCTCAGTTCATAACCCAAGTGATAACTCAGCTTATTCAAGAGATCCTCGAGGAATTGTTGCTAAGGCAGTTGAGTTTATGCGCAGCACTG
>SXGS01581319.1_pt1 | contig 15601 bp, 13 predicted proteins | sample 3174681 | NCBI WGS metagenome assembly SXGS01 (sample SAMN11356861, study PRJNA531348) | freshwater metagenome | isolation source: freshwater sample F1-80 | place: China: Fuxian Lake, Yuxi | collected 2017-12-25 | reverse complement strand
CGGCGTGCGGCTCCTCGCACCCGAGATGGCCGCCCTGGAAACGCAGATCGAGCGTCTCCCGGCACTGGGGAAGTGGTTCGTGACCATCCCGGGAGTGGTCCCCGCCTGACGGGAGGATTAATTCTGCGCGGTTCCCTTAACGAGATCCGACGGCGCGGAGGTGCGGGAGGGCCAGGTCCTCGTATCCGAGTTCCGCGTGCGGATCGGTACCGTGGACCACGAACACGTCGCGATAGTCGTCTTTCCCCTGCCAGCGGAGACGCGACTCGGCGCTCATGTAGTGGTTTACCAGCACCCGCCGGAAGGACGCAGACCGGTTCCGGCGCGAACTATGCAGCAGATGGCCGTGGAAGAAGAGCACGGCGCCCGCGCGGCAGGGCAGGGGCGCCTCTTGCTCGCGGGGTACGCCCTGCGCTTCCTCGGCGAAGTCGTACTCGGGATTGTCGTGTTTTGCCCAGGGGAGGATCGGGCCGCGATGAGAGCCCGGCACCACCCACAGGCAGCCGTTCTCGATCGTCGCGTCGTCCAGGGCGATCCAGGCTCCCGTCAGGGTCCGATCTTCCGTCGGGATGTACCGCTCATCCTGATGGTAAGCCTGGCCGGGAAACCCGGGGGGCTTGAGGAAGAGCATGGACTGCATGCATTTGACATTCGGCCCGATCAATTGGCTCAATGCACGAGCTATCCTGGGATGGCCGCAGTACCGGAACATCACCGGGCTGACCTTGTGCGGCTGGTGCACGCATAGGTACCGGCCCATGGCCTCATCATCGCCGGCGTCCGGGGGAATCGGCTCAATCCCACGGATCGGATAGGTTCCCCGACAGATCCGTGCAGCCTCGGCCCGCAACTCCCGGCATTCCGCCGGAGACACCAGGTCCTCCACCGCGAGAAACCCCTGGGCTGCATACGAGGCGAGTTCCGCAGGTGTCAAGTCCCGCGTCGCCGCTGAGTCCTGCATCGCTCGTCCTCCCTGGGTTCTTCTCCCACACGCCGACCTGCAATCCTACTTCGGCAGGAGCGCCTCCGTGCCCTCCCGCGTCTCGATGTGCGGGTCTCATCTGCCGAGCAAAGAACACAACGCCATCTTGGGGAGCTGCGGCAGCCTCCGGATCGAGATCGTCGCCGGGGCACGGCTACAGCGCTGCCTCATAGAGCGCCAGCATGTCCTGCCGCGTCACGTTTCTTGGGTTCGACAGATGGCAGCCATCTTGTATCGCCAGTCCGGCCATCGGCGCCAGCAATGCCCGGGTCACTCCGGCCTCGCGCAGGCGCTTCGGGAGGCCGATGTCTGCGAAGAGCGCGGCCAGCGCATCCGCCACCCGTTCCACCGTCTCGTCCGGCACGTGCGACTCCGGCACCGCGAGTGCGTGGGCGACGGCGCCGATGCGGTGGCGAATCACTTCGCGATTGAACCGGAGGGCGTGCGGCAGCATCACGGCGTTCGCCGTGCCGTGATGCATGCCGGCGATCGTCGAAAGGGGGTGCGCGAGCGAATGCACCACTCCCAGTCCCTTCTGGAACGCCACCGCGCCCATCATCGCCGCGATCATCATCTGCGTGCGTGCCTCCAGATTGCGGCCATTATGCACCGCGGCCGCCAGCCAGCGCATGGCGCGCCGCATCCCGTCCAGCGCGATCGCGTCGCAAAGCGGATGGAAGCCCCGGGCCAGGTAGGCCTCCAGATTATGGATGAGTGCGTCGGCGCCGGTGCCCGCTGTGACGCGTCCGGGGAGGCCGAGGGTCAACTCCGGATCGCACAGCGCGATGGTCGGCACCAGGTACGGGCTGAAAATCACCGTCTTTCGCCCGCCGACGGTGATGACTGTGCTCCGTCCGACCTCCGAGCCGGTGCCCGCGGTGGTAGGAATCGCCACGAGCGGCGGGAGATCCGGGCCGATGCGCTCGCTGCCGTCCTTCAGATCGTCGTACGGCGCCAGCGGACCCTCGTGCGTGGCGAGGAGCCGAATCGCCTTCGCCGCGTCCAGCACACTGCCCCCCCCAATCGCGATGAGGAAGTCGCAGTCCTGCTGAAAGCGCCGCAGCCCCTCCATCACGTTCTCTTCGCTCGGGTTGGACTCCACACCGTCGAACACGCGATAGTCCAGTTGGGACTCCCGCAGCGCCGCAAAGACGGGCTCCGCGGCGCCACTGGAGAGCAGCCCCTCATCGGTGACGACGAGCGCCTGGGTTCCCCAGTCGCGCACCAACGCCGGCAGCTCCCGACTGCGGCCGGGCCCAAACACGACCCGCGTCGGAAACGAAAAATCACCGCACCAGTCCATCCGCTATGCCCTCACTGAGATTCCCAGGGACCGCCGCGCCGCTGCCCCTGGTGCTATTCTACCCCAAGCAGGTGCGGGAACTACGCCCCGGGAGGGTTGGGGAATCAGCGCGCGGCCCGGGAACCCGGAGTGACGGCAAGCCTGCCCACCAGCCAGTCGCCGAACACCCGCGCTTCCTCCCATTTTCCCAGACCGGCGGCGCGGTTCATGCCGGTCAGCGCGAGCACCTGACACTGGTGCATGCCTCTCCGGTCGCCCAGCGCAGCATAGTGCCGAAACCGTCTCTCAATCTCTGCTGCCGCGTCCTGGGCAGCAGAGACGTTCTTGAACTGCATTACCCCCGCTAAATCGGCAGTGTACCGATTTTGCGGTCCTGTGGAGGTATACAGGTCCCAGTAATCGGGCGCATGTCCCCGTTCGATCAGTGCGTTGGCAATGTAGCTGGGGTCGGCCTCCAACTGTGCGGCAATCGCCTGGACTCCCAGGCCCTCGCAGAACATCCGCTCTGCCCGTTCTTTCTTCGTGGTTTGCATCACAGGACCTTCCTTCTGCGCACTGGACGGACTATTCGACAGATTCTATCAAAACATTGTTTGCCATTCAAGTGCCGGTGCGCCCATGTGCGGGCAGAAGACCTGATGTCCGACGCAACCCCCTGCGAACCGCATGGGAGTAAGGGAACCCGGCGGAATCAATCATCCCAACCGGACGAGATTCCCCGGGATCATCCCCCATCACACCCCGGCCGGTACCCGAGCCACGCCGGGGACTTGGCGCGAGAGACGCGCGCAAACGGAGTTGCGCGACTCCATATAGGTCAGCGATCGCCGGCGGTGCGTGCCCGATGCCGTACCCGAGCCACGCGCGTGAGCAAGTGGACCCCCTCCCGCCCACGCACCCCGTTCCCGATCCATGCGCAGGCGGGACGATTAGTTCTGCCTGGTTCCCTAACCGGGAGTCGGTGCGAAGACTCGGGAGTTCCGCCGGCGGTGCGCACCGAGGGTTCACCCAGGCAGCGGTCCCCCTCTTCCCTCTTCCCTCTTGTAGGCGGCGCCTGCGGCAGCGGCGCGGTGCATCCCGACGCCGCGCTTCCCTGCAACTTTTCGTGGTCCAGGCTGTCGAACCACTTCGGGTCGGCGAAGATCCGTGAGGGGCAGGGCAAATGGGGTGGCGCTGGGGCGGTGTCGGCATTGTGGGGTTGTGTGCCGCGGCGGCGGTGATGGCCGTTCCGCTGCGGGCGGCAGCGCCGGAGGCTCCGGTGCGGTTCCAGGAACATCTCCTGCGCGCCGGCTACGGCTATGCCTACGGCGTGGCGGCGGCCGATCTCGATCGCGACGGGGATCTGGACCTGACCAGCGGGGACACCACCTACGGGCTCCTGTTCTGGTTCGAGAACGATGGGCGGGGGCGCTTCACGGAGCACGGCATCCAGCGCGATGAGCCGGGTTGGTTCGAGCGCCACGCCATCGGGGATCTGGACGGCGATGGGCATCCCGACATCGCCATCGTCAAGAACCTGCACGGGGATCTGGTCTGGTTTCGCAACAGCGGCCGTCCGCGCGAGGGCGGCTGGAAGCGGCACGTCATCACGCAGGGCGGCCTGCCCGGCGCCTACGATGTGGCCCTGGCCGACCTGGATGGCGATGGGGACCTGGACGTGGCGGCGTCGAGCTGGACCCGGGGGAAGCAATTCGCCTGGTTCGAGAATCCCGGCCCGGTGGGGCACGCGCTGGAGTGGCGCAAGCACGTGATCGAGGCGGACCTGATGGAGACGCGCACCATCGCGGTGGCGGACTTCAACCGGGACGGCCGGCCGGACCTGCTGGGCACCGCCAGCGGCGCGTCGCTCACCGTCTGGTATGAGAACCGGGGGGTGCGCGCGGATCCGCAGTGGCGCAAGCACGTCATTGACGGCGGCTCGGCGGCGCCGATTCACGGGCACCCGGCGGACATGGACCGGGACGGCGACGCCGATGTGGTGCTGGCCCTCGGCATGCGCGGCGATTTGAGCCCCAGTGCGAACCACCAGGTGGGCTGGTATGAGAACCGTGACCGCGGCCGCAACTGGCGGTTCCATTTTGTGGGCTCGCTGCCCGGCGCCTTCGAAGCGATCGCTACCGACCTGGATGCCGATCGGGACCTGGACGTGGTCGCGACGGATTGGGGTAATGACGGCCGCGTCGTCTGGTTCGAGCGCACCGGGGACGGCTGGAAGCAGCACCCGATCAAAGTGGGGTGGGCGCGCGCGAATCAGGTCATCGCCGCCGATCTGGACGGTGACGGGCGGCCCGATCTGGCGGCTACCGCCGAACGCGGAGCCAACGAGCTGCGCTGGTGGAAGAACGAATCAAAGTAGGAGCAGGAAGATGCTGACAATTCTGGGCCACGAGAAGCGGACCTGCGGCGGTCTCACCCGGCGTGAGGCGCTCCAGGTCGGAGGCGCCGGGCTGCTGGGAGTCTCCGCCGCGGCTGTCGGGGCGGCTGAGGCGCGCGGCGGCCCGCGTTCCCCCCGGGCGAAGTCGGTTCTGTTCCTCTTTCTCTTTGGCGGGCCGAGCCAGCTCGAGACCTTCGACATGAAGCCGGACGCGCCGGAGGGCATCCGGGGACCGTTCCGCCCGATCGCCTCCCGGACGCCCGACCTCCGGGTCTGCGAGCACCTCCCGTTGCTGGCCGCCCGCTCGCACCAATATGCCGTGGTGCGCGCCGTCAGCCACACCTGGAACGACCACAACGCCTGCCACTACATCCAGACCGGCCGCCCCATGCCTCCGGCTCCGCGCGGCGCCGCCGGAGTGGACGCCACCGAGCGTGACTGGCCGGCGATGGGCTCCATCGTCGAGTACCACGATCAGCGCGCCGCCGGGGACCACCCGCGCCCGATCCCGAGCTACGTGTACCTTCCGAACCGTCTGGGTCACCTCCAGGGCTACGACCGATCCGGCCAGTACGCCGGCTGGCTCGGCAAAGCCTATGACGCCCTCTCGACAGATATCCAGAAGCGGAACAAGACGGACAATCCCTTCTTTCGTCCGTGTGCCGATGCCGAACTGGACTTCCGGATCAAAGGCCAGGCGACCGATCCTGCGCTTACCTTGGACCGCCTCGACCGGCGCCGAGGCCTCCTGGAGCAGTTCGACGGGGGTCTGCGGCGCCTCGAGGGGCGCGCTGCCACTGCCTACGACGAGCACCAGCGCCGCGCGCTCTCCCTCCTTACGGCGGGCAAGATCCAGACCGCGCTGGACCTGCGCCGGGAACCCGATGCGCTCCGGGACCGCTATGGTCGCCACCTCTTCGGGCAATCCACGTTGATGGGCCGGCGCATGATCGAAGCCGGCGCCAGGTTCGTGACCGTCCTCTGGGACGCGCCGGACGGTTACAGTTGGGACTCCCACCGGCACAGCGACGACGTGAAGCAGCACCTGCTGCCCGGTCTCGATCAGGCGCTCTCCGCGCTCCTGGACGATCTCCGGGACCGCGGCCTGCTGGACGAAACCCTCGTCGTCTGCCTCGGGGAGATGGGACGCACGCCCAAAGGAAACGCCGTGTGGGGCCGCGACCACTGGAGCTATTGCTACCCCGCCGTCCTCGCCGGCGCCGGCATCCGCGGCGGCGCCGTCTATGGTCGCTCGGACGAGCAGGCGGCCTACCCGGTGGAGCACGCCGTCAGCCCTGAAGACCTTTCCGCCACCATCTTCGCTGCGCTCGGCATTGACCCGGACGCGACCATTCCGGACCGCGAGGCCCGGCCCGTGAAACTGGTTGAGGGCGGGCGGGTGCTGACCGAACTCTTTGGGTAGAACAGGTCCACCCATCCCACCCTCTCCGGAGACCCGATGAGTCTTGCTTCCCTTCGCGAACGCCTGACCGGCTGCTACGTCACCGTTCCCACCCAGTTTTGCGACGATGACGATCTCTCGCTCAACCTGCCGGCCATCGAGCGGCACGTCGCCTATCTGCTGGAAGGGGGGCTCCGGGAGGGCAACGCCGTACTCCTCGCCGGCGGCGCCGCCGGCGATTTCTCCACCATGAGCTTTGAGGAGCGGCTGCGAGTAGCAGAGACGGTGGTGCGCGCCGCGGACGGGCGGGTCCCCGTCGCGATGGGGGCCCAAACCGCCAGCACACGGGAACTCGTGGCTCTCACCCGGGCAGCCGATCAGTTGGGTGCAGACTTCATCCAGGTATCGCCCCCCTTCTACTTTTCGCACACCGAGGAAGACTTCTTCGAGTACGTCTCAGCGGCGGCGGCCGCTGCCCCGCGGGTGGGGATCATCGTCTACAACACGTACTGGACCAGCGTGGGGGTGTCGCGCGGTCTGGTGGAGCGTTTGCTCGAACTCCCGAACTTCGTCGGCCTGAAATGGGCGACCCCCGATCACGGTTTCATGGAATACGAGGGCGTGGTGGCGCGCTATTCCGAGCAGGTGTCCATCATTGACAACCAGTGTCGCTTCGTCACCAGCCACATCCTGGGTGCGCGCTGTATCGAACTCCACATCTGCAACCACTGGCCGCAGTGGGGCGCGCGTCTCTGGGAACTGCTCGAAAGCCGCCGTTACCGCGAGGCACAGTTGGCGATGGCCGACGTGTTGATGCCCTTCCTGGAACTGTGGGGGGAGATGGAGCAATTCACCAGTGGCGACGGCTACCTCGACAAGCTCTGCATGGAGCTCGTCGGCCTCGACTCCAGCCGCTGCCGTCCGCCCACACGGGATGTCCGGTCCGTCTTCCGCGCGCGCGCCCGTCACATGCTGCGGGCCTGCGGCACACCAGGGGTGGTCGCCGGGGACGGCGCCGTGGATGAGTGAGAAAATCGCTACTTTTACGACAGCCGCGGAGCGGATCTCGGAAAGCCGCCCCGGGGAGTGGGAGCATCCTGTCGGCCCCGCCGCCCCGGGAACGCCGGCATCCTGCCGGCCCCGCCGTTCAGGAAGCGAACCGGGGCGTTGGGAACGCGCCGCGTACCGCCCCCGCGTGGTAACGGAGCTGATTTGCGGTCAGGGCCTGTGCCAGTTCGGCCCGGGAGCCGCAGAATAGCTCGCAGTCGGCCGCGAGCACGGCCTTCCCGACTTCCTCACAGGGAAGGAGCGAGACGACCTCGCGCGCTTCCGCAATCATCTGCTTCCAACGCCGGGAGAGCGCCCCGGGGTCCGGCGCTGGCCCGTCCCACAGCAGGCCTTCCACCTCAATCGCCGCATATCGAATCCGCGCCGCGTACTCCACAATTCCCTTGGGAGTGAGCCCCGGATCCTTTCCGGCCGCACCCCACGCAAGGTACCCCATCGGCTGAAGGCGCGCGTCGCACTCGATCAGGTCCACCCAGTCCCGTACTTCCAGCCGACCCACCGCAGCCAACACCTTGTTTGTTGCAAGATCGAAGGGATGCATCGTCAACCCGAAGTCGGGATGCTCTACGAGGGGGAAGAAACGATAGGCGCTGTCCTGTGCCCAATCCAGCGTCGCAGCTGCTGCACCCTGGCGGACCGTCGCCCGGATGAAGGAGGGGCGCTCTACTTCTATTGCCACCTCGTAACCTGCGGCCAGCAACATCCGGCGGTCACTCTCCCAGGTGGCGCCGAGCGCCTCGGCGGTATCGTGGAACAGGTCCACATCTGCTGACACCCGGTGCGCCACGAGCAACTCGTTCAGGGCCGCCCCACCTGCCGCGTAGCTTTCCCCCCGGGCGATTCGGCCCCCGGCGAGTAGACGACAAACGGCCCGTTGGAATGGAGTTGGAGCCACTGGTGCAACTTCCCAGCACGGATGAACGCGTCATGATCGCCGTACGTCTGGATGTAGTTCAACACCTTGCGGCGCTGCTCCGGTGTCGTCGGATAGTAGTCCGTGCGGAGGAACCAGAGGCATCGCACCCGGTACTCGTCCGCCAGTTGGTTGACCGCGGCCGCGACTTCCTCGGGGGTGGGTTGCATGTTCAAATGATAGCATGCCCCTCAGGCAGAGAGGAAACTCGTGACTGGAACGCGAGTTACGTCAGCATCGGTCCATTCTCTCGCTCCGGTCCGGTAAGAGTTCCATTCGGGGACAGACCCGTCGGGGAAATCGAACTGTCGCCTCCCGCCCGGTCAGCGTGGGAGGCGGTTCCACAGCCCGCGCCGAAGCTGTGGGCTACGGTTTGGCGCGCTTGAACAGATACCAGTCCCGTGCCGCGGCGTCCGTCCAATTCATGTTCTTCACGTGGCCGTCGGCAAATCCGTAGTTGCCGCGCTTTGCGTGGCCCGGGAACTGGCCCTGTGTGCCCGCGAAGTTGCACCGGCCGCCGAAGCCGCCCTGCCCGAACGGGCGCTCCAGCAATTTCACCCCGTCGCAGTTGCGCCAGGCGTTCGCGTCGAAACACCCCAGCCAGCCTTCGCGCAGTTCGGTGAACACCAGGGTGTCGGACGAAGCGGTGAGTTCCGCCATCGTCACCGCACGATTGGGATCCACCACACCGGTGTTGGGGTCGGCTCCCGTACTGCCTGCCTGGTATCCCTGCAGCGTGTCTATGCTCCCCACCAGACAGTAGGAGCGCTGCAGCATGCGGCGGGCCAGCTCGCCGTCGTTGCACCGGCCCAGATCCGGTGCGGAGCGGGCGGCGGCATCCGAAGGGCATTTGAACACGCCTGCGTTCTTGATGTACGGTGTGATCGGCTGGTCGAACCCCGTTTCGGCGCGGGTTGCGCCCCCGGACGGCGTCCAGCGCACGTTCAGGAACGGGAACGTTTCGTCGTAGTCCTGCACGTACTGCATCAGGGCCACGTTCATCTGCCGCATGTTGCTGAGGCAGAACGCGCCGCGGGCCTTGTTCCGCGCCTGTGCAAACACAGGGAAAAGGGTGGCAGTGAGCATGTCTATAATCGCTATTACTACAACAAGCTCGATGAATGTGAATCCGCGCCGGGGCGCGAGACGCGCGCGAGGTTTCATGCGCCTCTCCTGGAGAAGTCGGCAAACCGGCAACGGGTTGCGATCTACCGGACTTGCCGCAGGACTGAAGCGTCAAGTCACTTTCCTGCTATGGCAGCCGCAACGCCGGCAGTGATGACTGACCTGTTATGCTGCGAGAATTCCCGAAGGTGTTTCACGATTCCGGTGGGCCAAAGTCGTTTTCCCGAGCGGATCGCAGGCGCACGAGGGAACACCGCAGGGAAGCGTGTGCCGAAATCGCCTTTCGGCAGAGGAAGTGCGGCCCGCGGCAGCGAACGCAGCCACAGCGGCGGCGGTGGACAGCAGCGTGCCCGGCCGGGTGGGATGGCGCTCCCGCCGCATCCGGCTGCAGGGGGAAATCGCATGGCGCATCAGATTCAGTTTCCGGAACCGCACCGGGCGGTCCTCGTGCCGTTTGAAGTCGGCGTTCCTGCCGGGCGGCAGCTCTTGCTGCAAGCGGAATGTTCCGTCATCAGCGCCGGAACGGAGGGGGCGCACTTCACCGGGCTGGAGATCGAACACCCCGGGCGCCGCACGCCCCTCACCTACCCGATCAACAGCACCGGATACGGCCATCTTGCCCGGGTGGTGTCGGTCGGGCCCGAGGCTACCCGGTTCCACGTGGGCGATCGGGTGCTCACCCTGGCGCCGCACGCCTCGCACTGGCTCTGGGACTCGGAGCGACTGACGCTGAAGATCGCCGACGACCTGCCGGGAGAGCGGGCGGTGTTCACCCGCATGGCCGGGGTGGGGATCACGGCGCTCCGCAAGAGCAGCGCCCAGCCGGGCGACACGGTGGCCGTGATCGGTCTCGGTCTGGTAGGGAATTTCGCCGCACAACTCTTTCAGTTGGCCGGCTGCGAGGTGCTGGGCCTGGACCGCGTCGAGGCGCGCCTCGAGCAGGCGCGGGCGTGCGGCGTGCGCCACGTAGCCTCGACGGCCGACCAGGATGTCGCCGATGTGGTCAATGCCTGGACGGGCGGCAAGGGGGCCCGCATCGTCGTCGAGGCAATCGGGGAGCCGACCCTGATCGAGCGCGCCGTCCAGTGTACGCGCCGGCACGGCGAGGTGATTCTTCTGGGCAGTCCGCGCAGGCGGGTCACGGGCGAGATCACCCCGATGCTCAGCCGCATCCACCTCACGGGGATCAGCATGATCGGCGCGCTGGAATGGCTCTATTCCATTCCGGAAAGCGACTTCATTCGTTTCTCGATTCTGGAGAACTATCGCCAGATCGCCGGGTGGATCGCCGAGGGCCGCCTCCAGGTAGACCCGCTGCGCACGCATGTGCTCTCGCCTGCCCAATGCCAGGAGGCCTATGCCGGCCTCGCCGAACATCGGGACACGTACACAGGGGTTGTCTTCGACTGGAGCCGGCTGGACTGAAGCGGATAGTCGGAACCGGGCGGGTGGAGCAAGGGGTTTGCCCGGCTCCACCTGCTCGTGCGGACGCAGCCCGACCCGGCCCTACTGCATCATTTCATCCAGCAGGGGCTGCATCGCCTCTGCCCAGATCTGGTAGCCCTTCGCATTCGGGTGGAGGGCGTCCGGCATCACGTCGGCGGGCAGGTTGCCGTCGGCATCAAGGAAGCGGGGGCCGAGGTCCAGATACCGGGTGCGTTTGCCGTCGTCGAGCTTTGCCAGTTCGGCGTTCACCGCACGGAGCCTCTCGCGCATGCCGGCGACGTTGGGGGCCTTCGGATCGGCGCCCCGGGGGAAGATGGCCAGGAGCAGGAGTTTGCTGTCCGGGAGCCGCTTGTGGATCTGTTCCACAATCTTGCGATCCCCTTTGAGAATCTCCTCGGCAGGATATCCGATGTTGTTCGTGCCGATCATCAGCACGACCACTTTCGGACGGATCCCGTCCAGTTCCCCGTTCTCGATGCGCCACAGCACATGCTGTGTTCGATCGCCACCGATGCCGAAATTGGCCGGATCGTACTTCCCGTAGTGTTTGTTCCAGACGTCAGGCGCCCGGCGCCAGCCTTCGGTGATCGAGTCGCCGAGGAAGAGGACTCCGATCTTGCCGTCCTTCCCACGCTGTAAGAAGGACTCGTGCATCATCTTGAAACGGGGCTGGATCGCGCCATCCGGTCCCAGTTTCGGGGCGGGGGCATCCGCCGGCTGCATCTGCGCATGCACCGGTCGCGATCCGCAGAGGTGGACGGCGAGGGAGGTGACAGCTATGAGTGCGCCTGCGGCGAGCAGGGTGCGCCTGGATTTCATCATGCGATCCTTACAGTGAATGACCCGGTGGTGGGAGGTTGGAAATCGACGCTGAGAATCCCTTCCTCCGGCCCGGGTGATTCGTCACCGTCCCTCCTGCGATCAGGACTCGCGAGGCAGCCCCTCCGGATCACCCACTTGCGGAACTCGGAAGTAGGAGGTGGGGGGAGCTACGCTGCCTCATCTGTCTCCTACTCCCCCCTTGCTCAGTACTGGAGCACCAGTTCGCACCGTTCGAGCAGGGCGTTCGGTCCTGCATCCCTGATTCGGAGCGCCCAGTTGGTGCGCCCGTCCTCGCCGATGAGGGGTTCCAGCCCGGCGAGGGTGGCGGTGGAGTATGCCACTTCCACGACGCCGGCTGCCGGGGCGCCGCAGGGAAGAACCACGCGGTGATCTCCGGCTTCCAGTTCGAGAGTGATCGCCCCGGCCCGCGGACACTGAACGCGTGCCGTGAACTCGACCCCGCGCATCGGTCCTGCGGCCCCGAGACGCTGGAGCAGGACTACCGCCCGGGCGGCATCCAGGGCGACTCCCCGGCGCACGCGGCGCCATCGCGCACCCGAAGGCAGGGAGTACCACTCCCCGGACGGCAGTTCGTAGCTCTCGAAGATCCGGCCGGGGCGCTCGCCCGCACCGATCCCGGCGCCGAACCGGGCAAACACTCGCCAGAACGCTCCCTCTACCTGTTCCCATTCCGCGCAAGTGAGCGCCCCAACGTCCCGCATGCCCTGCAGCGCCAGATGGAGGGCGTCCCGGGCATCCAGAACGGACGGATTGGAAGGAGAGAGCTTCAGGCCGTCTACCGCTGCCTGAAGCATCAGGTCCATTCCGATCCGCCTGCCCAGTTCCAACAGCGCGGCGGCCCAGACCTCACCCGTTTCCGCCGCGGAACTTGCCGTATCGAGATCCCCAAACGTCGCGGGAAACTCCCCCGTGTACTCTTCACTCCGGAGCCCGCCCGGGTTATCGGCCACCCACGCGCCGACGACACCGGTGTCGCGCAGGGCGCAGGCGAAGAAGTCGCTCCAACCCTCAGCCAGGCCCGAACTGATTGGTTCGCCGAGCGTCATCCCGTTTGCAGCGCCGCCCACGAGGCGCGCCACTACTCCGTGGCTGTATTCGTGCGCAATGATTGTCGGATCGAGTGCGGAGTGCCGCCCGGCGGCCGGGTGGGGTCCCAGTTCCATCACCACCCGTTCCGGAGCGGCGGGCGCGAGAACTCTGGCCAGCCCCGGGACCGGGTGATCCACCACCCGCACATCCAGTCCGGTTCCCGGGAGCCCGGGGTCCGGGCGCTGCGAGAAGCATCCCTCCGCGCCCCCGAGGCCCTGGAACACGTCGTGCAGCACCCTCACCCATGCGTTGACGCTCGCGCGCCGCGCGCCGGCCGTCGGCTGGCTTTCGCCGTGCTCGGGACTGCGTGCTGTGCCGGGGAGGTCAGGTGAGGACTGCCGACCCAGCGCACCCGCGCGTTCTGCGTGCACGCCGACCGCCCGCTCCTGAGTGTCCGCCGCGAGGCGGATCGGCACACGTCTGGGTGCATCCGGCTGTGCAAACAGGGACACCCGGCATCCGGAGTGGATTGCCGGCGCAGGCTGAACCCCGGCGCCGAGCGCGGAGACTGCGGCCGATTGACAGTGCAGGATCTCGCCGTCGTCGGCCGCGACAACCAGGTGATAGGCGGCGGTCCGTTTGCGTGGAGTGAGGGAGACCTCCCAACCAAGACGGAGCCGAGCAGGTCCACAGTCCCACTCCTCGTGCTGTTCGTGCGGCGGGTAGAGCGCCGTCGGCACCCAGACCAGACGCGCACGGATACAATCTTCAAAGGGCGCTCCCCGGAACGCCGTGACGCCGGGCGCCGCTCCTCCGCCGGCTGGGACCTCGAACAGGCGGGCCACCGAGGCGCCATCCGGGAACGCGCGCTCCACCCCACCTGTCCACGCACGGGCTCGGGCGGTGCCGGCATCCGGCCGCTCCCCAACCAGGTGCTCGATCGCACAACGCACGGCATCCGCCGCTTCGAGGCGATAGACCCGTGCCGGCGGGGCGTCCAACACGACCGTGTTTCCGACGCAACTCCGGACATCCCCATTCGGCGTCAGGCGCACGGTTTCCCGGGCCAGAAAGACGGGAATCCCCTCAACAACTTGCTGGAGGTAGACCACCCAGGCTCCGGTGCTGGTCCGGGCAACTGCAGAGTCGACAACGTACCGGCAATCCTCCCGATCTTCCGCGCCGAGCGGTTGCCGCGCGGCGCGCGCGTAGTCCCCGGCCCGCCGCACCAACTCGTCCGGCGGGAGCAGACCGGAAGCCGCCGGTGTCTCCCGTCCGCTGATGGGTGACGCAGCGCCCGGTGAGATCCACTGACTCACCCAATTCCGGCCGAGCAGACCGCGCCGGTGGAGCCAATCCGTGGTCTGCGGCGAAGAGTGCGCGAAGAGCTGGAAAAGGGAGTCCTGTTTCCCGAGCCGGCGGCGGACATGGTGCGGCACGTCCCGCTCATCCGTCCAGACGAGCAGGTTGACGACACGGAGGCGGCGGTTGATCAGACGACGCATGGGAGACTCCACTGCAGGGTGACGGGGGGCTGCCGGACCAAGGCGGACGGGATAACACGACCCCATCGCAGGTCGGCTCTCTGTCCACCCTTAGTTCGGCGTGGCACTTCGACTTTTGTAGGGAGAATGAGAAGGTGAAAGTGCATCCACACTCACCCACGATGCGTTTCGCCCGCCCCTGCGTCCGCCACACCACCCTGCTGCGTCCGCCACTACATCATGAAAACAGAAACACTCACGGCGTGTGACGAGCGCGTATAATGCACCTGTAATTGAGCCGCCTCGGTCGCTGTCTGCTAGATGACCCAACACAACCCTTTGCGCACCGTAATTCTGATACTGCTGGCGGCCGTCCTGGCATTGTGCCCGGTGGCCCCACACGCAAGGGTCATGCAAGCGATCACTGCGCCCGGGCAGCCCGTTCCGGTCGAGCCGGAGGCTGAAGAGGAGCGCGGGGGCGAAGCGAAGGCCTCCCTCGCTTCCGTGCAAGAGTTGCTCCGCATTCCTGCCGTCCGCTTCGAACCCGTTCGTTGGCCGTCGGCGGCCCGGCCGGGCGTCAGGTATTCCCAACACTGTGATCCCAACGCTGTCTCGCCGTTGCTTGTTTATTGGCGGCGCGGCATTCCCCGGCGCGGCCCGCCCGCTTAACGTCGCCAGCGCGGGTTTCGGTGCCTGCTTCCTCCCATCCACCAGCACTGTGGGCGTCTCCTTTTCGCCCGGAGTAGGGGTGCAGGCGACGGGTCGGCCTTGTGTGTTGCGGTGCGTGCTTCGGCGTGCGCCGGAGCACAGGACCGCGGAGCCAGTCGAGGCCGGGGCCCCACAAGAACGGCTGGCTCCCCATCATTTCCGGCCCAGGACCCCCGTTCATCCGTAGCGCTTCCGGCGCAGTCACACCCAATGGAGCCGAACACACCCGATGAGTGCTCACGATACTAGCCAGGGCGTCCAGACCGAACCGCCGTTCGTGCATCCGTCCGACCAGGGTTCGATACAAGATCGCCTACGACACTTCATGACCCCCTTGGATGGCCGCTACGAAGACCTGTTGCAGGGGGCATGGCGGTTGAATCTCTTGCGCGACTTCACCGCCGGGCTGATCGTGGCGATGGTGGCCATCCCGTTGGCAATGGGACTCGCGATGGCGTCCGGGCTTCGCCCCGAGCAGGGAATCGTCGGCGGCGCGGTCGCCGGCCTGGTCGGAGCACTGTTCGGTGGGTCCAAGTACCAGGTGTACGGGCCCACCGCGGCGTTCATTCCCGTCATCAGCGGGATCATGGCTGCCTACAACTACCAGTTTCTGGTTGTCGCGTCCCTGCTCGCGGGGGTCGTGCTGATGCTGGCCGGTGTCTTTCGCTGGGGCCGGATCATCAGTCTCGTCCCCAACTCCATCGTCGTCGGCTTCACCATCGGTATCGCGGTGGTGATCGCTATGTCCCAACTCGAGCAGGTGCTGGGACTGAAGTCCAAGATCCCCTACGAGTTTCTGGCGAAGGTGCGGGGAGTTTGGGAGCATCGCGACGAGTTCAACTTTGCGGCACTGACGGTCGCCGCCGTCACGCTCGGCTGCACCTGGGGACTGCTGAAGATTTCACGCTACATCCCCGCCCCCCT
>SXGS01202677.1_pt1 | contig 15602 bp, 10 predicted proteins | sample 3174681 | NCBI WGS metagenome assembly SXGS01 (sample SAMN11356861, study PRJNA531348) | freshwater metagenome | isolation source: freshwater sample F1-80 | place: China: Fuxian Lake, Yuxi | collected 2017-12-25 | reverse complement strand
CTGTTATCTTAAAAAAACCCCAAAATATTGTCCCCGATTATCATTGGATCTCTTAAACCCCAAAATCAATGCCAAGCAATTCTTCCCACCCCCTTATGCTTGCAACTTGGAGTTTTTCGGCTCGCGGATGCAAATTGGCATGGCCAAAACTGTCGTCTGGTGGCGGGGCTCTCGATGCAGTTTGTACAGTGGCGAGAGAAGCAGAAGCCAATTCTGAGGTAGATTCGGTAGGATTTGGCGGGCTTCCAGATGTTATAGGACGCATAAGCCTTGACGCTTGCGTGATGATGTCGCCTGAACGATGCGGTTCGGTTTGCGCAGTCACGCGGCACCTGCATGTTGCGGATCTTGCCAGATTGGTTATGGAGCGGACAAACCACGTGATGTTGGTCGGCGAAGGTGCGGATTCGTTTGCGGATGCTATGGGGATGCCGGTGGCGGAACTTTTGTCGGCGGACGCGCGTCAGGCGTGGGAGCGTTGGCGATCTGGAGAGAAGACGACTCGACCGACGGATCAAGGAGTGGACTCTGGAAAACTTTTTTCGAAGTCGCCATCGCCAATCGGAGAGAAGCATATTCCCCACGACACGGTCGGTGTGCTTGCGATCGATACTCAAGGTGTTATGGCCGGCGCATGTTCGACGAGTGGAATGCCATTCAAGTTGGCGGGTCGCGTTGGAGATTCGCCGATACCAGGTCACGGAATCTATGTCGATCCAGAAGGTGGCGGTGCGGTCGCAACTGGCATGGGCGAATTCGTCATGGGAGTCAGCGGATCATTTCTCGCTGTCGAATGTATGCGCCGCGGATCAACTCCACTCGATGCAGTGCGAGAAGTCCTGGAGCGAATCGAACGAAGACACAAACCACTTGCGCATCAACAGGTCGGCATCATCGCGCTATCAACAGATGGAAAGTGGAGTGCAGGAGCGCTCTGCCCAGGATTCGCAGTCACAATTTCCGATGCAAGTGGAATACGATCCGTCGCGCCAGAGCTGGTGTTGCGTCCCGAAGTATGAAATGTACTTGCCAATGAATTGCCGCGAAAACAGAGGAAAATAGCATGAAATTATATACGAAGACTGGTGATGACGGATCGACGGGATTGTATGGCGGCGGCCGCGTGAGAAAAGATCACCCGCGTATCGAAGCATATGGAACCGTTGATGAATTGAACTCTTGGCTTGGAATGTGTGCGTCAGAGTGTGCGGCGGATAATCCAGTCGAAGCGCGTATGTATGCGATATTGATTCATCTGCAGTCACGACTCTTTGATCTCGGCGCCGATCTTGCAACGCCGACGAGTTCAACAACGCAAGCGCGCGTTCCTCGCATCGGCGATCGGCATATCGCAGAATCAGAAAAATTCATCGACGAGATTGATGGAGGCAACGAAGAGATTCGCGTGTTCATTCTTCCAGGTGGAACAATGCTCGCGACACATTTACATGTTGCGCGAACGGTCTGTCGTCGGGCCGAGCGATTGTTGGTTGCGCTGAATGAAAATGAAACGATCGGAAATGCTCCGATTCAATATCTCAATCGACTTGGGGATTTATTCTTCGCGATGGCTCGAAGAGCAAATCTTGCGCGCGGTGTCGCGGATATACCCTGGAAGAAAGATGCCTGATTCTGCGGGTTATTGGCGATAAATGATGCGAATCGGTTGGTGTTCAACCCGTTCCATAGCAGCGATCGCCAGCATCGCCCAAGCCCGGTCGAATGTATTTGTTCTCGTCCAATTCACGATCGAGTGCCGCGGCATAAATGCGCACGTTTGGATGGTCCTTCGCAAGTCGCTCCACGCCTTCGGGGGCGGCAACAAGACAAATCACGCGAAGGTCTTCGCAACCTGCTTCGCGCAGCAACCTCAGCGCGTGCGCGCATGAACCGCCAGTCGCAAGCATCGGATCGACAAGGATCACTGGGCCATCCGAAACATTCTGTGGAAGCTTGGTGTAATACCCAATCGGCAGCGCCGTTGATTCGTCTCTGCGAATTCCAATGTGGCCGACACGCGCATCTGGCAGCAGATCAAGAACGCCACGAGTCATTCCAAGTCCAGCACGAAGCACAGGCACAAGAGTGATCGGCGCGGCGAGTCTTTGAACGGCGGTTCGTTCGAGGGGCGTCTCGACATGATCCAAAACTGTCTGGAATTCTCGGCAAACTTCGTATGTCATCAACGCTGCAATCTCCGAAAGCAACCGGCGAAAGTCACGCGTTGGCGTGGTGCGATCTCGGATGTACGAAAGTTTGTGATGGATCAGTGGGTGATCGACAAGTCTAAGATTGGGATGTGTATTGGTCATCGTCTTCACATTCGAGCGGGAGCGGAAATTGCCATGATGGAAAGCGCGTCGGCCAACACGCGGCGCGTGATATCGCACAATCGAAGTCGCGAGCATCTCGTTGAGTCATCGACTCCGCGAAGAACCGGACAGGTTTGATAGAACGCGTTGAAAGTATTCGCGAGTTCATAAATGAACGCAGCAAGTCGATTGGGTGCCAGTTGCGCGGCGGCATCTTCGATCGCGCTTGGATATCGCAAGAGATTCAATGCCAACGCGCGTTCTTCTGCCGCGCCGATGATGATCGGACTCGTCGCACCATTCGCTCCTGCTTTGGCGAGAATTCCAGAGATTCTTGCGTGGGCATATTGTGCATATGGCCCAGTATCTCCTTCGAAGGAAACCATTCGGTCAAGATCGAAGACATAGTCTCGGCCAACATCGCTGGATAAATCCGCATATTTAATCGCCGCGATTCCAACAGCCTCGCCGATCGCGTCCAATTCTGCACTAGACATTCCAGATGTTGGCGCATCGGGAACCGCCGCACGAGATCGCACTTCGCGTCGACCGCGAGCGACCGCTTCGTCAAGCAAAGCTTTGAGCGTGAAGTTTTCGCCACTGCGTGTTTTCAGTGGTCGCTTGTCCGCGCCAAGGACCGCGCCGAATGGAACATGCACCAGCGATGCTTGGGAATCATCAGGTCGCTTCGTCCATCCGATCAACCGCACGGCATCAAAGACATCGCGGAAGTGATCTCTTTGACGCGCATCGACGCAGTACACGACAAGTTCCGCGCCAAGATCTTGAATGCGATATCTGACGGCGGCGAGATCGGTGGTTGCATAGAGCGAAGTTCCATCGGATTTTTGGATCAACAACGGACGTTCACGATCGGCAAAGCGAACGACCAACGCTCCGTCGTCGCGCACTGCAAGGTTTGCGTTCACAAAATCATCAACTGTGGTTGCAAGCCGATCACGAAAGAAACTCTCGCCACGATTATGTTCTGGCTTCAGGTCAACGCCCAATATTTGCGCTGTTTCATAGACCTCCCGCATCGTGACATCGATCAATTTCTGCCAATCCGCGACGATCTCTTTGTCGCCAGCTTGCAAGCGCCGAAGCGTGTCGTGCGCATCGCGCAAGGCATCGGACGCCCCGTCGTGCTGCGCTTCCAATTCTGCGATGCGATGTGGACCAACGTGCGTTGCGCGCGCGGCGGCGAGTCCAGCTTCATCATCGCGTCCTTGCATCTGGGCATTTCGATACGCAGTGTTCAGATCATCAAGCGTCACACGATTGATGTCAGTCTTCGCGCGTCGCAGCGCGGCAATCGTCATCGCAATCGGCAAGCCCCAATCGCCGAGATGATTCTGACGAAAGACTTTCCATCCAAGCCGTTCGTACAGTCGCGCAATCGTGTCGCCGATGATTGTCGCTCGCAGATGCCCAACATGCATTTGCTTGGCGACATTCACTCCGCAGAGATCGACCGCCACGGAATGTGCGCCATTTGCATCGGACATTCCAAGCGACGGAATGTCCATCGCGGTCAACGCCGCAGCGATTGCCTCTGGTTTCAGTCGAATGTTGACAAACCCAGGCCCTGCGATTTCCATTGGTTCGCACAGATCACGCAGCGATTGCGGTGCGTGATCGACGACCATCTGCGCAATTTCGCGTGGATTCTTGCCAAGCGACTGGGCGAGAGTCTTGGCAAGCCCCATTGCAAAATTGGCTTGAAAATCACCGAATTTTGGATTTGCAGCGACCTTGATCGATGGATCTGCCGATGATCCGCTTTCACCCATCGCGGCAGACAGGGCTTCGCGAAAGCCGGCGTCTATGCGTTGAGCTAGATCGTTGCTTCGAGGAGTTCGTGCGGAGTTCTTCGACATAGAGAATTGGGATCGTAGAGATTTATCCGCCGAGCACGGAAGATGATCTGCGATAGAGCATCTCCATAACGGGCAAGTGGACAGAGATGGAAGGCATCCTCCGCTTTGCGCTCGCCACATCCGTTGCGGCCAAGCCTGTTGTGCCGACGATCAACATTTCGATCATTCCGTGATAATCATCGATCGAGACAAACTCGCATTCGATCTTCGCAGGTCGCTTGCCGGCGAGAGTGCCATCGATGTCGCTCATATTGTGATAATTTCCAAGCGGCAGGCAAAGGCAAGTGGATTCAAATCCATACGCGGCGAATGCGGTCGCTTCGCACCCTCCGCCTGCCATCAATTTGCGCTGCCACTGAAATCCAGCGCGCTTCTTTCGGTGTGCGGTGAAGAGGAACGAGAGTTCGTTTGTCAGTGTTGGGCTGAAGACGCTCATTCGATCGCCGACGCGCAAGATCGCGCCGGCGCCGATTGGAGAATCGTGCGGGAAACTGCGCGAGTTTTCGAGGCAAATCAATCGAGCATTGCGCGGAATGAACTTCGTTTTTGCCGCGTGGATTGCTCCGATGAATCCAACTTCTTCAGCGACTGTAAAAAGAAGTCCGACATTCGCCGCAACCTTGTTCTTCATCAATCGATCAAATGCAGCGCATGCCGCGGCGACCCCCGCAAGATCGTCGCATGCATTTGTTTCGATGACGCGGACTTCGGCTGGCTCTCCGTTTGGCATTGGTGCGCCGACGGCACGCGTCACGATGCGCGGCGCAGGAAGAAGCCAACGAGCGATATCTCCCACCGCGATCGAATCGCTTGTTGGAGTTTGATCCAGTCGAGCGACAACACGCTTGAATGGTTGCTGCTTCGCATCAAGGGTGATGATCGTCGCGGGAAATCGCGAGCCGGAATAATCAATGACTTCGATTCGTGCTCCAATAAAATATGGATCGTTCACACCACCTCGAAATTCCATCGTCAAGTTTCGCCGCGATGCGGCAGGACCTTTCATGGAAGGAGGCACGAGAACAACGAACGCAGGATGATCAAGATGCGCAGTGATCAGAATTGGACGCGCGGTGCGTGATCGATCCTTGCGGCGAATGAGAAAGTTGCCAGCATCATCACGCTGAATGTCCAGTTTCGATCTGCGCGGAGCGAGCCAACCATCAATCCATGCCATCACGCGTTCTTCGTGTCCAGCCGCAGTGGGAGTGCTCGTCAATTCGAGAAGCCACAATTCGTCGCGGCGTGTGGCAAGATCGACCTTGCTTTTTGCGGTGGCAGATTTTTTCACGACGGATTTTGATCGAAGGCGCACGCTTGTCATACGGGAAGGATAAAGTGAACCGTCCATGAACACCTTCGCGCCCATTCCTGAAATCCTTGAAGAACTCCGTGCGGGGCGGATCATCGTCCTTGTGGATGACGAACAGCGAGAAAACGAGGGTGATTTAGTTTGCGCCGCGCAAGCGATCACGCCTGAGACGGTCAATTTTCTCAATCGTGTGGCCGGAGGATATCTCTGCGTTTCGATCGATGGCGAAACGTGCGAGCGACTCGCTCTGCATCCTCAAGCTGGATCGAATTCCAGTTTGCGCGGTACCGCATTCACAGTTTCGATTGATGGACATCCGCGACATGGCGTTGGAACTGGCATCAGCGCGCGCGACCGCGCGACGACGATTCGCATGATCGCAGATCCAAAGAGTCGCCCAGACGATTTCGTGCGGCCTGGTCATATCAATCCTCTGCGCGCTCGCGAAGGCGGCGTCTTGGTGCGAACAGGACAGACCGAAGGATCGGTCGATCTTTGTCGCTTGGCGGGATTGCTTCCTGCTGCGTGCATCATTGAAGTCGTTCGCGAAGATGGTGAGATGGCTCGAATGGACGATCTGAAAACTTTGTGTGAGAAATATGAGTTGAAGATTTGTTCGGTGGAGCAGATCATCGAACATCGTTTGCGCGGCGAGACTTTGGTCAAACGAATTGCTCCCGCAAGCGGAGTTGTTGTGGAAACTCCCGAAGGTCCATTCACTCTTTATGCCTGGCATAGTTCGCTCGATCCACAGCCTCATTTGGCTCTTTGTCTTGGCGGAGTTGGAGTTCTCGAAAGCGATGGTCGACCAAGTGCGCACGAAGATCCAGTCTTGGTTCGCATGCATCGAAGAGATATTCTTGGTGATATTTTTGCGACGACACGCGCAAGCGGCGAGCGTTCCGGTCAAGAGACTGTTCGCGCATCGCTACGAGCGATTCGCAAAGCGAAGAAAGGCGCGCTTGTCTATCTGCGAACGGAAAGCGAAGGCGATGATCTGACCGATCTCATTCATCAAGTTCGCCGCAGTGGTGGAGATGATGTGAATGCCCCCGATCTCACGAGGCTCGGTGGTATTGGCGCGCGCGCTCAGCCGATGGATCAGCGAGAATTCGGCATCGGGGGACAGATTCTGCGCGACTTGGGTTTACGCCGTCTGCGTGTGTTGAGTGATCATCCAAAGGCGATGCCAGGATTGCATGGTTTCGGCCTTGAGATCGTGGAGCAAGTTCCAATTCAATGAATGGTCTCACTCCCATGATCACATTACTTCTTCTATATATAAGTGCTTCAATGTTTGGTTTGCTTGCCTGCCAAAGCGTGCCGCCTGCGAGTGGGAATACGAACGAGGTCGTGATTGCACCAACTCCCGCTCCCGCGCAATCTCCCGCGCAATCTCCCGCGCAATCTCCCGCGCAATCTCCCGCGCAATCTCCCGCGCAATCTCCCGCGCAATCTCCCGCGCAATCTCCCGCGCAATCTCCCGCGCAAACTCCCGCGCAAACTCCCGCGCAAACTCCCGCGCAAACTCCCATCCAAGCAAACGCCACGGTCGAGATTCTTCTTGATGCGATGGAAGAGCAGGGGCGCACGATGAAAGATTTCACCGCGAGTGCGACGATGGAAAAGTTTGAATCGTTGACTGATGAGCGCGAAGTTCGTCGTGGACGAGTTGTTGTTCTTGGTCCTTCTGGAAAGGATCGGGAAATTGGAATTGCCTTCGACGAATTTATCGACAGCACGGGTCGCGGGTCGACCGATGCGCGCAGATTTGTTTTTCGCGGTGGATGGATGTGGGAATTTGATCCAACAAAAAAGCAGGCGATCCATCGTCAACTCGCCCCCGAAGGAGAATCGTTCGATCCACTTCGAGTTGGAGAAGGTCCATTCCCAGTTCCGCTTGGTCAGCCACGGAGAGATGTCGAACGAGAATTTATTGTGACACTTGGAACGCTTCCCGATGCGCCATTTTTCCGTTCGCTTGCCACAGCAAAGCCCGCATCAACAGAAAAAAATCCAAACGAGAGTGCGCTTGTTATTCTGCGTTTGATTCCGCGAGTCGGAACAAAAATGGCGCGTGATACCGCGGCAATGACGATCATTCTTGATCGTGCATCGCTGATCCCGCGCGCAGTCGAAGTCGAAGCGATCAATGGCGATAAGACACGCGTTCTGCTGCGAGATGGTCGATTGGATGTTGGCCTTGATGATGCGGCCCGCGCAATACTTTCGCCGCCATCAACAGAAGGTTGGAAGATAGATACGCGTCCACTGAATCCTTGAACTTGCTGAAGTTGAGGTGAATAGCGGGGACTCGGGATACGCTTACATCGACAATGCGAATGACGAATCAATTTCCCGCCACTTTGTCGCTTCGCGGCACTCTTGCGGTTGCGGCGATGACAGTTTGCGCCATCGTTGCTTCGTCAGATGCTCGACAGGGTTCTGCCGTGCCCAAGACCGCGACGCTTGCGCCCGCGGCGCAGATTTCAATCGATGCAGAGTGGCGAAGTAATGAAGATCGAGCGAATACGCGCATCCGTCACGGGCAGTGGACGACGGATGATCTCGCGGATCCCGCGCGTCGCGCGCGTGCTGCGATTGATGCCGGGGTTCCAAGCGCTGTCTTGACAAGCGCAAAATTGCCCGAGGGAGTTCCCGCAATTTTAGGCGCGGAGGCACTGGTGAAGCAGGGGAGATTCGATGCAGCGATACAAGTCTTGACCGATTTGCCTGGCGCGCCCGCGTCATCTTTGCGTGCGCAATGTTTCGAAGGTCTCGGTCGACAAGACGAAGCTGCGACCGCGGCAGCGGAAGCGGTTCGAGAACTTGTTGATGGAAAAACAATCACCGCCACCGATATCGTTATGGCCGCTGAAGCAATGACGGTTCTTGCGCGCGTTCGTGCAACGGATGTGGCTTCATGTGATGCGATCATCAAGACACTTGCGGATGCGCGCGAAATGGATCGATTGGATTGGCGCGGACGAATTGTCGAAGCGCGCTTCCTCATAGAGAAGCACAATGTTGAAGAAGCTGTCGCAGCACTGAGAGAAGCACTCTCGCTGAATCCGCGATCCGCAGATGCGTGGCAACTTCTTGGTGAAGTCGCGTTGATGGGATTCGACTTCGACGGAGCGGAACGCGCCGCAGTTCGGATCACCGAAGCAGCGGCAACAGTTGATGCCACTGCGCCTTGTGCTCCTGCGGCTTTACTGCGCGCAGATTCTGCGTGTTGTCGCTTTGATGCGGATGAAGCTCTTGCAGTCTTGGCGAATATTCGCGCTCAAATGCCGATGCTTCCAGAGGCGATCGCGCTCGAGGCATCGGCCTATGCACTGCGATATGACTTTGATGCAATGCGCGCAACTCTTGCCAAGGCCGACGCGCTTGCGCCCAATAGCGGTCGAGCTTCGTGGCAAGTTGGGCGATATCTCTCGCTTGCTCGACAATACGCGGATGCCGCGGACATGCTGAATGAATCAGCGCGTCGCGAACCAAACTGGAGCGTTCCTCGCAACGATCTTGGATTGCTGGAAATGCAGGCTGGTCACGACGAAGAAGCTCTCGCCGCACTGACGGAAGCCGTGCGTCTTGATCCGTATGACAAGCGCATCGCGTTCAGTAAATTTCTGTTGGAAGAAATGGCGGGATGGAAAGTTTTCAAGAGCGAACATTTTCGTGTGCGATGTCGAGCGGGCGTTGATGAAATTTTGGCCGCAAGTATGCCCGCACAATTAGAAACGATGTACCGCGAAGTCTGTGATCACTATGGACATGAACCCAAGGGAATCACGACAATCGAGTTGATGCCTGATCACAAATATTTCGGGGTTCGCATCACGGGAATGCCGCAAATTCATACGGTTGCCGCCAGCACGGGGCCGGTCATCGCACTCGAACCTCCGCGAGATAGTGGCACAAGTAAATCGATTGGAAGATTTGATTGGCTCGACACGCTGCGACACGAGTTTGTTCACACAGTCACGCTTGATCGCACCAGCAACCGCATTCCGCATTGGTTTACCGAAGCGGCCGCGGTTGATATGGAGCACAAGGAGCGCGATTGGCGAACGTATGAATTATTGGCGAATACTCTGCAGAAAAATGAACTCTTCGATCTCGACGAAATCAAGTGGGCTTTCGTTCGCCCAAAGCGTCCATCCGATCGCACGCTCGCTTATGCGCAAGGACATTGGATGGTTCAGTTCATGCGCGAGGTGTATGGCAAGAGTGTGATCGTGCAATTGCTCGATCGATATGCGCGCGGCGAGACAGAGGCGAAAGCATTTCCTGCTGTGCTCGGCATTTCACGCGAGCAGTTCATGGCCGACTTCAAGAATTGGGCGACATTACAAGTCGCGTCTTGGGGGCTTGCGGCGGAGCCTTCGATCGATGTGTTGCTTGGAATTGTGAACAAACAAGATGGAGACAAACAAGATGGAGCCAAACAAGATGATATGTCGCCAGAGGCCCCAATTGTCACCATGCCCAAGGCCGAAGAGCCAATCACCGATGAAGCCTTCGCAAAGATTTTGACGGCAAATCCCAACCACCCCGACGTGCTGGAAATCGCAGCGCGTCGAGCAGTCTCTCGTTGCGCTTCGATGGACGCTTTGGCGGTGACAGGTGGAATCGATGATGCGACAGCGCAACTGCTTGAGCGGTATTCCAAATCTCGTCCGCTCGATCCGTGGCCTCATCAAAGACTCGCGGCGCGTGCGATGGCTCGGGGCGAATCCGCTGCGGCGCGAGATCACTTGATGTTCCTCGACGCTCGTGCGGACAACGATCCTTCTTTCGCACTCGAAGTCGCGCGCATCGGGCGAGCGGAAAAAAATCCCAAGGCCGCGCTCATCGCCGCGGAGCGAGCCGCGCGCATCGATCCATACAGCGCGCCAACACGCGAACTCGCGGCATCATGCGCGCTTGAAGCGGGGGACTTCGATGCGGCGCGTATTCATATCTTCGCGTTGACATTGATCGAACCCGATCGCGCTCAACATCGTCGCCGTCTCGAGCGAATCGACGAATTGATCGCCAAGCGATCCGCCTCCGCGCAATAAACCGCGACGGGTCAACGCTCGCACGGTGGATCACTCCTCGTAAAAATCCAGATCGCGTCCGAATGGTTCAGGCAGTCGCCACAGCGCGAGTGCGGCCAGTACGAAGCACAGTCCGCCACTCAGCCATGTCGCTCCAACTGCGCCAAGCGGTTGGGCAATCAGCGCAAAGAAAATACTGATCGGCACGGCGCTCGCCCGAATCAAATTTGGTGTCATCGTCGTGACAGTCGCACGAACATTTGTGCCGAAGAGTTCGCTCGCCGTGGTGATCACCACGATCCAGTACGCGCTGAAGAATCCCATCACAACAGTTGCCGCGCCATACCACGCCGCACTTCGTGGACCAAGCAGCAAGACCAGCGCGCATCCCACCGCTGTTCCAAAAAGAAAAATGCCAATGGGTATTTTCCGAGACTTCAATCTTTGCGAAAGCAAACCGCTCGAGATATCTCCGAAAATTGCGCCTGTATAAAACAGCGCAACCAAGTGTCCAGGCTTGGGCGTTGGCGAGAGCCCCATTTCACCCGCGATTTTCGGTGCGAGTCCAACGATGATTGCCAACGTGAACCAGATCGGCATTCCCACAACGACAACTTTCAGCAGACGCAGGGCGAGCGTCCAAGATTTCAAAATCGGTAGAAGTCCCCGCGAAAGATTGGGGCTTTCACTCTTCATTGCATCAAAGAGTCCACTTTCAAAAACAGCGAAGCGCAATACAAGAAGTGCAAGTCCCATCACCCCGCCGATTGCATACGACATTCGCCATCCAGTAAATTCATTCACAACTCCGGCGGCGATGGCTCCAACAACACCGACTGCTCCAATGATCGTCACGGCGATTCCTCTTCCGTGGCGAGAGCAAATTTCTGCAACCAATGTGACGCCTGCGCCAAGTTCTCCAGCAAGGCCAACACCTGCGACGAATCGCAAGATGCCATACATCGTGATCGCATCGAATCCACCCACGAACGAAAACACTCCACTTGTTGCGCCGACACCAGCGTTCAAGAGATTCGCAACGGAATAGAGAATGATCGAGCCGAACAACACGCTTCGTCGGCCTCGCAAATCACCAAGCACACCCCAAAGCACGCCTCCGACAAGCATTCCGATCAATTGCAAATTGAGCAACCAAACCCCTGTTTGTGTTTGTTGATCGATGGTCAATCCGAGGTCTTCGAGACTTTGCCACCGAACAACATTAAACAAAAGCAAGTCATAGACATCGACAAAATATCCCAGCGCTGCAACAGCAATCGCAATGTTCGTGGATGAAAAAAGTTTTCGCTTGGAATCAGGCATTTGTGTTGGACTCAGCATTGTTCGATCTTTTGTGCGGTTGAATCATTCCGCCCTGCAAGATCAATCACCGCAGTTGTCACGAGGATAACAACGATTGCAGTTCCGATGACAGCGATGACACGCGCGACTGGAATCGCAACAAGAATAAGACACGACAATTATCCGATTGCAAATGCATCCGAGTGAAAAACTTGCGCCATCATCGGCGCGTCACCTTGAACAAAGTGCCGCACAACCGCGGTCGTGAATGCGACCAGTGTGATTCCAACTTCTATGCACACGATCATTTGGTCGACAGATTGAAATTTTGGATCGGGTACGCTCACAAAGTGATCCTCAATCCACGCAAGAATTTTTGAATTCCGATTACTTACAAAATAAAATAATGATCAGAACATTCAGTCGAAGGTACGGCATCAATTTCGCGCCAAGAATCGATCCCGGCAGCGCGCCACCAATCACGAACATCGCAACACGCGAGTCGATAAACCTATCGCCCTTCGAACATCCATTCCAAATCCGACCTTCAGGATGGGGAAGATGAGTACGCTGCCGCCAAGACCTACGAACGAGCCCGCCGCGGAGGCGCCAAACCACGCGGTTGAAAGATGATTTTTGCTCATATCTATATGCAGGATAAGAAGATACAGCTTTCTCCCCCCCTCTCTCTCTCTCTTGCTCCACACAAGCAACGCAGGCATTGCGCGTTTGACGGATTCCTCAAAGCGAGTTACTTTAGTATTGAAACTTACGGTGGTATTTATAAAAATGATGGAGGTATCTACAAAATGAAATTATACAGAAATAATATTGACACTTCAAAAAATCACATTCCCTTTTTTATGAAAAGCCTGTTTTTTGGCTTGTTAGCAATGTTTTTGTCTACGGCGACATTCGCTCAGACTCCATCACAGTCCGCCAATCCGGTGATCCCGGATTCACGAAAGCCAAACCGTGCGATTCAACCCTTAGCGACACAAAGCGCTTCGACTGCTGCCCAAAAGACAGAAGCAACAACTTGGGCAAGCGAAGCTCGCTTCTCGCAGTCAACCCAGTTCACCTTCAAGATGGAACCAGCGAATCATCCGCGAATGCCAAGCGCCGATAAGTTAATGCAGACATCGGTAACGCTCTACAAGAATGGTTCTAGTTATTCTGGCAGTTCAACTTCCTCTGGAACCAAGACCACCCTCACCCTTGCCGAAATTTCAAAGACCAGCGGATCCCTCACCGACTCGGCACGAATCGCCATTCAGAATGCTGTTGTTGCATCCGTCAATGCTGCAGGCGTTGGAGGAGTCGCTTGTTTGATGGATGCGTCGGGGAGTGCCACAGGAACCAACACCATCAACGTAGTCGCAGCCCAAGTCAGCGCTGTACGAACTGTAACTTCCGGCGTTCGGGCAGACGCCGTTGGTCAAAATGTCAACGATCCAAAGCAGACATCTGTCATTGCTGGTTCGCCAATCGCCGGTGGCGATTTGTTAGAGAAGGAAGTGCTCGACGACTATCTTTACTCTCTCAGCCGCTTTCCAGGCCGAACTGTAAGTGCCGCAGTTACTGCTGAACCATCTTCTTCGCAGGTGGTGCTTGACTATTTCGTTCAGGAAAAAAACATCTTTGATGTTTTCGTCCAAGTTTCCAACACAGGAACGAAGCAAACAAATTATTGGGTGGAACAAGTTGGCATTCTGGCAACCCAGTTAACAAATAATGATGACATTCTCTCGGTCAACTATCAGACTGCAAGTTTCTCTAACAATGAGTCTGTAAATGGCTACTACGACGCTCGAGTCGGAACTATGAAGGACCTGCGTTGGAGAGTGACTGGAACTTGGGGAACCTACAACTCCTCCGATGTGGGACTCGCTGGCGAGGATTTCAACGGCAGCAACTGGGGAGCCCAAGGCGACCTGATTTGGACCTTCTACCAGAAGGGTAATTTCTTCTTGGATTTCGATGCTTCAGCGCGAGCTTGGAACTCTTATGCAGATAACGAACTCTTTGGGACGACGGGCGACGCGAATTTCTTCACTGGCTCGGGAACTGTCGATGCTCTTGCAATCGGGGACACTTGGGCGGTTCAAGGCAGCCTTGGAGCTTCATACACAACCACGAATGCCAATCAGGAGTCGCTCGACGATCTTGGTCGCTTCGACACTTCGCCCAACTGGACAACAATCAATGCTTCGCTCTATGGATCCTTCTATCTAGATCCAATTTTCGACTCGGGATGGGGATCAGCAACATACAAACCATTGGTTCACGAAATCTTCGGTTCGATCCGTGGGCAATATGCTTTCGATTATCGGTTGACGCCACTCTCTCAGTACACGATGGGAGGCCTCTACACAGTCCGTGGATTTGCAACCTCGATCAATGCTGGCGATAGCGCCTTCGTTGGAACTGTTGAGTATCGAATGCATCTTCCGCGAATGTTTTCAGCAACTACGCCAACAGGCAAATTTCCATTTGTTGACCGCCCTTTCCGATGGGCTCCTGACAGCGGAACTGGAGCAAGCCCAGATTGGGATCTTGTGCTCAGCACTTTCTTCGACGGCGGATCAATGAAAAGTAACGACTCATACGATTTTGAAGTCAACACGCCAATGACTAGTGCAGGAGTTGGTTTGGATCTTACGATCCTAGATAATTTCTCCGTTGGAGTTGATTGGGCTTGGGCTCTCAATTCTATTGAGCAACTTGATATCCAAAGCGGTAGCAGTCAGTTCTGGTTCTCAGCTTCAATTGTTTACTGATTCTCATTCGAAAAGAAATATACGCCATGAAGAACACAAAATCTAAATTCATCACTTCTTCCTTCGGGTTGTCTTGGTTGCGAGCATCTCTGAATGTTGCCGCATTTGCTTGCGCAAGCTTGTTGGTGTTTACAAGCTTGGCTGATGCAGGTGGCGCGCAGGGTGTGCGCGTTCGGCGCGGGAATGTTTCCTTCTCGCAAGATGGCAATCGACTGATTGTTCGCGCCAGCAATGGCGCGATCATCGAATACGACCGGCTCTCTGTGGAAGCCGGACAGATCATGCAGTTCATTCAGCCAGGATCCCGCGCTCGCGTGTTGAATCGCGTGACGGGTTCCGAATTGACTCGCATCGATGGTTCTCTGCTTTCGAACGGCATCGTCTATCTCATCAATCCACAAGGATTCCGTATTGGTAATGGCGCCGTGATCAACACTGGTGGGTTCTTCGCCGCCGCAGGCGCGATGAGCAATAGCGACTTTCTTATAAGACGAAACCGCTTCACCAATCTCGTAGGTGAAGTGACCAACGATGGATTGATTCAGGCTCAAGCTGTCGCACTTGTTGGGCAATATGTCGCCAACCGCGGGACGATCGATGTCGGCAATGGCTATCTCGCAATGGGTGCTGGAGACTCGGTGGTGATCCAAAAGGGAACTGGACCGGTTATGGTCACAGTCAGTCGTTCGCAACTTGGAGCCGATGGCTCTGGTGCAGGAACGCAAGCGGCTATCAGCAACACCGGAACAATCAACGCGGGAAATGGAAGCGTTGGTATGGCGAGTGGCGATTTCTACGCACTTGCGATGGATCTTTCTGGATCGATCATTGGCAAGAGCATCGCAGCACGCGGCGGCAAGGGTGGAGTGCTTGCAGTCAACGGAACTCTTGATGCTTCAAGCAGCACAGGCAAAGGCGGAACGATTGACATCTTTGGCGACCGCGTCGGACTCTTTGGCGATGCACTTGTG
>SXGS01051082.1_pt1 | contig 15602 bp, 12 predicted proteins | sample 3174681 | NCBI WGS metagenome assembly SXGS01 (sample SAMN11356861, study PRJNA531348) | freshwater metagenome | isolation source: freshwater sample F1-80 | place: China: Fuxian Lake, Yuxi | collected 2017-12-25 | reverse complement strand
CCTGCTGTCTCACTCATCGCGCGGCCTTTTCTACAGCGAATGGACCCCAATCGTGCCGCAGTTTGCTGCCCGTCCTGAACAGATCACGTACGGAAACAACCTCTATTTCGCGGTGGGTCGAGTCGGAGACTACGCCACCGGGATCGGCACCGTCGCGTTTTCGAGCAATGGCACCAACTGGTCGATCATCACGAATGCCGGCAGTGGGACACTGAACATTTCCTCTGGAACCTACGGGGCCGGCAAATACCTCTTCCAAGGCAACGGCGTGCTCTACTCATCGATCGACGGAGCGACGTATCAGACGATCGCCGATTCCCAATCCCTCTCCGGCGGGGCTCCAAGTGTCCTCGGCGGCAAGTTCGTGCGCATCGGAGCCGGAGTCATCAGCCGTTCGGTGGATGGAGCCGGCTGGACTCGCGCCCGCTCCGGCACGTTGAAGACGCTGCGCGGAATCGCCTATGGAGCCGGAAAATGGGTCGCCGTAGGTGATGGCGGCGAAGTCCGCGTCTCGACCGACCTGCAACTCTGGGAAGGGCGCTGGTCCGGAACGGATTACCCACTCCACAGCGTTGTCCATGCTCAAGGCAAGTTCGTCGCCGTCGGGCATCTTGGGATTATCTACACCTCTCCGGAGGGTTTGGCCTGGGTCCAGCAGAACAACGACGACCTCGGCACGTTGCGAAGCGTGGTCTATGGGAACGGCCGCTTCCTCGCCTTCGGCGAGTCGTTGCTCACCTCGCCGGACGGAGCGACGTGGACACGTCACACATTCCCCGCTGGGTATTCCAAGATTTCCTTTGGCGGCGGCCAGTTCGTGGCGTCGGGTTCCACTTCGCGCTCTGTGCTCACCTCCGAGGACGGCGTGAACTGGACGGCGAACAACACCCCGGTCAGCGGTTTGGTGGAGTTCCTCAACGAAACATTCTTCCTGTTCGGCCCGAACGGAGCCGTCCTCCAGACGACACCCGTGGGAGCGGTCGTCCTCAGCGCGGCGACCAATCCGGGAACCGGGGCCTTCGAGGTGACGGTCACCGGCGGCCAAATCGGCGCGAGCTACAAGCTCCAATCCTGCTCCGATCTCGCTGCCGACGTGTGGACGGACGTCACCACGTTTGTGCAGAACCACGCGATCACCGTCGTGCCCGTTCCCGGCGGACTCGGAAACCCCCAGCACTACTACCGGGCGGTGTCCGCGCAGTAGAGGACGCATCCCCCCGTTCCGGTTGTTTTCGTTTACAAGCCCCCGCCTCGGCGTAGCTTCGTCGCCACTTGATCATGACGACGAAACTTTTTACACCACTGTGGCTGCTCTTCGGCGTTCTCTCGGCCAGCACCGCACCCGCTGCAATTGGGCCCGCCGCCGAGAGCATTCAGGCAGGGCAACTACTCGCCCACATCCAGCGCCTGTCTTCCGATGAGTTCGAGGGGCGCGCCCCGGCGACTCGCGGTGAGGAATTGACCGTTCACTACCTCGTCAATGAGTTCAAGGGCTACGGCCTCAAGCCCGGTCATCCCGATGGCAGTTACATTCAGAAGGTGCCGCTCATGGGCGTGACTTCCGAGGCGGACGTTTCCATCGCGACCGGCACGAAGAAGCTCTCGTTCGCGATGCCGGGGGATCTCATCGCCACGTCGCTGCGCTTTGAGCCAGAGGTGAAGGTCGCGGACTCGGACGTTGTGTTCGTCGGCTACGGCATTGTCGCGCCCGAGTATGGCTGGGACGACTACAAGAACGTCGATGTGCGCGGCAAAACGATCGTGATGCTGATCAACGATCCGCCCATTGCCGATCCGTCCGACGCCTCGAAGCTCGACGACGCGATGTTCAAGGGCATGGCGATGACATTCTACGGGCGCTGGTCTTACAAATACGAGATCGCCGCTGCGAAAGGCGCTGCGGCTGCGCTCATCGTGCATGAGACTGGGCCGGCGGGTTATCCCTACTTCGTGATCATCGCCAGCCACGGGCGGGAGAACTTCGATCTCCAGTCGCCGGACAAGAACGCCAGTCGTGTGGCGGTGCAGGGCTGGATGACGCTGCCCAAGGCGCAGGAATTCTTCGCACAGGCCGGACACGATTTCGCCGCGCTGAAGCAGGCGGCGTTGAAGAAGGACTTCAAGCCGGTGGCGCTCGGGGCGAAGGCGAACTTCACCATCCGCAACAAACTGCGCCCGGTGGTTTCGCAGAACGTCGTCGCGAAGCTCGAAGGCTCGGACCCGAAGTTGAAGGACGAATACGTGATCTACACCGCGCACTGGGATCACATCGGGCGCAACGAGAAGCTGGAGGGAGACCAGATTTTCAACGGCGCTCTCGACAACGCGTCCGGCACGGCCGGCCTGCTCGAACTGGCCGAGGCTTACACGAAGTTGAAGACTCCGCCGAAACGCTCGGTGCTGTTCCTCGCCGTCACGGCGGAGGAGAAGGGGTTGCTCGGCGCGAAGTATTACGCGGAACATCCGCTCTATCCGCTCACGCGCACGCTGGCGAACTTGAACATGGACGGCATCAACCCCTGGGGCCACACGCGTGACATCGAGGTGATCGGCCACGGCAACTCGACGCTGGAGGATCTGTTGACGGTGGCTGTGGTGGCGCAGCAACGAGTCATCAAGCCCGACTCCGGCCCGGAGAAAGGGCGCTTCTTCCGCTCGGATCATTTCGAGTTCGCGAAGGTCGGTGTCCCGGCGATTTACCTGAAGTCCGGCATCGATTTCATCGGCCAGCCGGCGGGCTACGGCCAGAAGAAGAGCGATGATTACACCGAGCGCGATTACCACAAGGTCACCGACGAGGTGAAGTCGGACTGGGACATGTCTGGCGGCGTGGATGACCTGCGGCTGCTGCTCGAAATCGGCTGGCGCGTCACCGGCGCGGATCAATGGCCGCAATGGAAAGCCGGTTCTGAATTCAAGGCGCGCCGCGACGCCATGCTCAAATCAGCGACTCGATAAATCACGTTCATGCTCCCAAAACTCCCCAACTCCGAGATCTCCAAACTCAAGTCCGCCGCCCAGCGGTTGAAGGCCACTTACAAGGTCGGCAAGGCCGGCCTCAGCCCGCAGTTCGTCGCCAGCCTTGACGAGGGCTTCAAGCATCACGAGCTCATCAAGGTGAAGTTCGACGAGCACAAGGAGGAGAAAAAGGAACTCGCCCCGCAGCTCGCCGAGAAAACTTCGAGCCACCTCATCATGCGCGTCGGCAACGTCGTCGTCCTGTACCGGAAGAAGCCGGGAGCCGAAGAGACCGCTGACGACGTCGTCTCGGACTGAGTTCCGGCAGGGTTATCGAACGCCGAGCATTGCTCGGCCGGTCCGGAGACTTGATTGAAACCCAAGCCGAGCAATGCTCGGCGCTCCAGCTCGTTGCCTCATGGATTCACAGCGAGCGGATTGAATGTCACTCCGCGAACCTCAATAATGTCGGCGGCCGGAAGTTTGATCACCTTTTCGGTTTACGCCCCGCCGGGTTTGGCCGAAGGAATCTGTGGTGAAACTCCAGAAGCCATCGGGACGCGCCTGGCGCGTCCAGCGGGTCGCGGGCAGAATTCTTCTGCCTGCGCTCATCGTGCTGGCGACGGGGGCGCTCGGGTGGATCTGGTGGCAGAGCGCCCGCCCGGTCACGAAGGGTGCCGCGCGTCTCGCTCCCGCATCGTCCCAGGTGATCAAGTCCAACGGCACCTGGATCATCCCCGTGGCCGACCGTGACGGCCGGCCGCGCGAACCGATGGTGCTGGTGCCAGTGCGCCGCACGGAAACGCCTTTAGCTCCCTCGTCACCTGCGCCCGTCGCACAGACTTCCGCTCCGCCGGCGATTGCCCTGAGCAATCCACCACCAACGCCTTCCGTGGCGACGATGCCCGCAACGAACACCGCCGTTCGGCAAACTACGAATCCGCCTCCCGTTGTCGCTGCAAAGAAACCCGCGCTCGGCGGCTCGACCAATCTTCTGGATCGTCCACACAAGGCGTTCGACGAACGGTTGCTGGCCGCGCAGGTGGCGCTGACGCAGCTTGGGTTCTCATCTGGGTCGCTTGATGGCGTGCCCGGCCCGCAGTCGCGCGCCGCCATCCGCGCCTACCAGCAGCGCGAGCGCCTGCCTGCCACGGGCAATCTCGACGCGACGACTCTTTCTCGTCTCGCCGCCGACGGGCCGCCGTATGTGACGCATGTAGTCTCGGAGGAAGATCTCGCGGGACTTCAACCCATCGGCGGCACGTGGCTCGGGAAGTCGCAGCAGGGCCGTCTTGCGCATGAGTCGTTGCTCGAACGCCTCGCCGAGCGGACGCGCACGAACCCGAAGCTTCTGCGCTGGTTGAATCCGGGCCTGGACTGGGAACGCATGACGGCCGGCACCAGCGTGAAGCTTCTCGAAGTTGCCGAGCCTGTCCCGGGCACCAAGGCGGCGTTCGTCCGAATCTTCCTCGGTGAGCGCAAGCTTCAGGCCTACGACGCGGCGACGAATTTAATCGCCCACTTCCCGTGCAGCATCGCGGCGCGCGTGGAGAAGCGGCCCTTGGGCGAGCAACTCCACATCACCGTGGTCGCGCCGAACCCGAATTACACATTCGACCCTGCCGTCTTCCCGGAATCCGCCGAGGCGCGCGAGCTCGGCCGCAAGCTCATCATCCAGCCCGGCCCGAACAATCCGGTCGGCACCGTCTGGCTCGGACTCGACAAGTCAGGCTACGGCATTCACGGCACGCCCAAGCCGGAGGACGTGGGCCGCACGGAATCGCACGGCTGCTTCCGCCTCGCGAACTGGAACGCCGAGCATCTGCTCAAGCTGGTGAGCGTGGGCACGCCCGTGCTGGTCGAGCCGTGAGCGGGCGGATATTTCTTCGACCGTCCTCCTCGGTTCCAAACAAGCTCCCCAAGCCGGCGTGGAACAGCTTCTATAAGCCATCGTCGTCGGTCTCGCAGCGATGTGCCCGTGACTCAATTCTCAAGCACTTCGAGACACCGACGATAAAACCGAAGGTTGCAACCGGCAGGGGCCGCGTTGTATTAGTCCGCGCATTGTCATGGGTAAGGCTCTGATTATTGCTGAGAAACCGTCCGTCGCCAGCGACATCGCCAAGGCGCTGGGCGGGTTTCAGAAACACGACGAGTATTTCGAGAGCGAAAACTACGTCATCTCCTCCGCTGTCGGTCACCTGCTGGAGTTGTGCGTCCCTGAGCAGTATGAGGTGAAGAAGGGCAAGTGGACCTTCGCCGCGCTGCCCATGATCCCGCCGAACTTCGATCTGCGGCCCATCGAGAAGACCGAGAGCCGCCTCAAAGTCCTAGCCAAGCTCATCAAGCGCAAGGACGTCGATGCGCTCATCAACGCCTGCGACGCCGGGCGTGAGGGCGAACTCATTTTCCGCAACATCGTCCAGCATACCAAGGCCAAGCAGCCCGTGACCCGGCTTTGGCTGCAATCGATGACGCCTGCGGCCATCCGCGACGGCTTCACGAATTTGCGGGCCGACGCGGATGTCCGGCCGCTGGCTGATGCCGCCGTCTGCCGTTCGGAGTCGGACTGGCTGGTCGGTATCAACGGCACCCGGGCGATGACCGCCTTCAACTCGAAGCTCGGCGGCTTCCAGCTCACGACCGTGGGCCGTGTGCAAACGCCGACGCTCACCATTCTCGTCGAGCGCGAGGAGAAGATTAAGAAGTTCATCTCGCGGACCTATTGGGAAATCATCGGGACGTTTCAGGCCAAGGGCGGCGAATACGCCGGGCGCTGGTTTGACGAGGCGTTCGCGAAGGACAAGGACAAGAAGGACGGCGACGGCGAGCTGAAAGCGGAACGCCTCTGGGAAGTGGCGCGCGCCGAAGCCATCCGTAACAAATGCGTCGGCAAGCCCGGCATCGTCACCGAGGAAAGCAAGCCGACCACCTCGCTCTCCGGAGGGTTGTATGACCTGACCACTTTGCAGCGCGAGGCGAACGGGCGCTTTGGCTTCTCGGCGAAGAACACGCTCGGTCTGGCGCAGGCGCTTTACGAGAAGCACAAGGTTCTCACCTATCCCCGTACTGATTCGCGCGCGCTGCCGGAAGATTACGGCAACACGGTGAAGCAGACCCTGGCCACCTTGCAAGGCACCGGCTACAAGCCGTTCGCGGACGAAATCCTAAGCAATGACTGGGTCAAGCCGGGCAACAAGCGCATCTTCAACAACGCGAAAATATCGGATCACCACGCCATCATCCCGACGTCGCTGGTACCCAAGAACCTGAGCGAGCCGGAGCAGAAACTCTACGACCTCGTCACGAAACGTTTCCTCGCCGTCTTCTATCCGCCGGCGGAATTCCTCGTCACCACCCGCATCACGCGCGTCGAGAACGAGCCGTTTAAGAGCGAAGGCAAAGTGATGGTGAAGGCCGGCTGGATGGCGGTGTACGGCCGCGAAGTCGAGAGCGGCGACACGCCGAACCTCGCCCCGGTCGAGCCGAACGAAACCGTCCAGACGACGAAGATCGACATCAACCAGAACGAGACCAAGCCGCCTGCGCGTTTCTCGGAAGCCACGCTGCTCAGTGCAATGGAAGGTGCCGGCAAGCTCATTGAGGACGAGGAATTGCGCGCCGCGATGAAGGAGAAAGGTCTCGGTACGCCGGCGACCCGCGCGTCCATCATCGAAGGGTTGATCAACGAGAAATACATCCATCGCCTCGGCCGAGAATTGCAGCCGACCGCAAAGGCCTTCTCACTGATCACACTGCTGCGCGGCCTCGACATCCCTGAGCTTTGCCGGCCCGAACTGACTGGCGGCTGGGAGCACAAGCTGCGCCTCATGTCGCGCGGCCAGATGCAGCGCTCGGATTTCATGCGCGAGATCGCCGAGATGACCCGGCACATCGTCGAGCGGGCGAAGGGCTTCGAGAGCGACACCGTTCCCGGAGATTTCGGGGAGCTCAAGTCAGCCTGCCCCAAGTGCGGATCCGTGGTGAAGGAGAATTACCGGAAGTTCCAATGCACCAACACCGGCTGCGATTTTGCGCTGTGGAAGAGCGCCGCCGGCCGGCTGTACGAGGCGCATGAGATCGATGAGCTGATCGAGAAGAAGCAGGTCGGGCCTCTCCAGGGCTTCCGCAGCAAGCAGGGCTTTCCGTTCGCGGCGATCATCAAGCTTACGCCCGAGTTCAAGGCGGAGTTCGACTTTGGCCAACCCAAGGAAGGCGAAGCGGCGGCAGAAGTGGATTTCACCGGCAAGGAACCGGTCGGTACGTGCCCGAAGTGCAAGGCCCGCGTGTTCGAGAACGGCATGAACTACGTCTGCGAGCACTCCGTGGGCGTGGCGCGCAACTGCGACTTCCGCTCCGGGACGATCATTCTCCAGCAACCGCTCGACCGCGCGCAGATGGCGAAGCTGCTTTCGACAGGCAAGACGGATTTGTTGACGAAGTTCATCTCGAAGAAGAACGGCCGCCCGTTCAAGGCGTTCCTCGCGCTCGGCAAGGAAGGGAAGGTCAGCTTCGAGTTCGAGCCGCGCGCGCCGAAGGCCGGAGGCAAGGGTTCCGCGAAAGATGGCAAGCCCAAGGAACCCGCGCCCAAGCTGGACTTCACCGGCCAGGAATCGATCGGCAAATGTCCGAAGTGCGGAGCCAAAGTGTTTGAAGGACCGACGGACTACCTCTGCGAGAATTCGCAGGCCGAGAAAAAGGCCTGCAAGTTCAAGACGGGAAAAGTCATCTGCCAGCAGCCGATTGAACGTGCCCAGGTCGCGAAGCTGCTCGCCGGCGGCAAGACCGACCTGATGGACAAGTTCATCTCGAAGGCCGGCCGGCCGTTTGCGGCGTATCTCACGCTCGATGACGCCGGCAAGGCGACCTTCGAGTTCGCGCCGCGCGACAACGAGAGCTGACGTTTATGGAGTGGATCGATCGATTCGCTCAACATCTCACCACCGATCGCGGCGCGTCGGCCTACACCGTTCGCAATTACACGCAGACCCTCGGCGAGTTCCATCAATGGCATCAGAAGGAACGCCAGCAATCGCCCGCGTGGGCTTCGCTTCAGCGCGATGACTTCCGCGCCTACCTCCGTCACCTCGGCCGCAGCAACCTGAGCCGCGCGGCGATTCAACTGCGCTTCAGCGCGCTGCGGACGTTTTACAAATTCCTCGTCCGTCGCGGCGTCCTGGAAAGTTCGCCGATCAAGAATCTCTCCCTGCCCAAGCTTGAGAAACGGCTGCCGCGCTTTCTCACCAAGGCGCAGTTGGAGGATCTGTTGAAGGCACCGCTGCATCACGCCGCGCCCGGCGATGAGCCGGCGAAAGCAGCGGCGAAGAAGCGCGGCCGACCGGTCGAAGCGGCGGTGCCGGAACGCGACGTGGCGATTCTTGAAACGATTTACTCATGCGGCCTTCGAATAAGCGAACTGTGCGGCATGCGTGTGGAGGACATCGACTGGAGCGAGCAACTGGTGCGCGTGCGCGGCAAGGGCAAGAAGGAGCGACAGGTGCCGATCGGCGGGCCGGCGTTGCGGGCGATCCGGGAATACTGGGAGCTGTTGGCGAAACCACCGACTGCGGGCGAGCCGGTGTTTCTGGGTTCCTCCAAGTCGGGCAAACCGCTGCTGGCCCGGAGATTTCAGGCGCGGTTGAAGAGTTACCTGGAGATCGCCGGGCTCGATCCGCAACTCACGCCGCACAAGCTCAGGCACAGTTACGCGACACACTTGCTGGATGCCGGGGCGGACTTGCGCAGTGTGCAGGAGTTGCTGGGGCACGCGAACCTGACGTCCACGCAGGTTTACACGCATGTGACGACGGAGCGCTTGAAGAAGGCCTACGACGCCGCGCATCCGAGGGCTTGAGGCCGTCCGCAGGTCGAAAAACGATTTGCAGTCCTTAGGTATCCCTCCAGTCTGGAGACCATGAAAACGATCCGCTGGCAAAGCGTCTTCACCACCGTGGTTTTGGCGATGATTGTCGATACAGTTGTCGGCGTTGCGGCCGAGCCGACGGTGGCCCGCACTCCGCGTGATGGCTCGTTTGCGAACGAAGTGGAGCACGCATTGACACGCGGATTGACGTGGCTTCAGGCGAACCAGAATTCCAACGGCTGGTGGTCCACGCCGGATCAGCCAGCGGTGACGGCGCTCGCCTTGACCGCCTTCAAGGGCGACCCAAAGGAGCGCTATCGTTCGCCAGAACCAGCCTGGTTGAAGCGCGGCTACGACTTCGTGCTGGCGAGCGCGCAGCCGGATGGCGGCATTCACCGGAGCAATCTCGTCACCTACAACACGTCGATCTCGATGATGGCGCTACTGGCGGCGAACAAGTCGGCGTATGAGCCGGTGATTCGGAGGGCGCGCGGTTTCCTCGTGGGCTTGCAGCGGGACTTCGGCGAGAAGGGCCGCCTGGACGATGTGTTCGATGGCGGCATCGGATACGGCAGCAAGTACGAGCACTCCGACATGGGCAACACGCTGGCGGCACTGGAGGCGATTCACTACAGCCGGCATTTGAACACCGACAAGAATCCGGCTGACGCAAAGGATCTCGATTGGGCCGCGGCGATTCGGTTTCTCCAGAACTGCCAGAACCTGACAGCTTACAACCAACAGAAGTGGGCTTCAGACGATGCCACGAACAAAGGCGGGTTTGTTTACTATCCGGGGCACAGCATGGCTGGCGGCGAGACGAACGCGGCGACGGGGCGCGTGGCGCTCCGCTCTTACGGCAGCATCAGTTACGGCGGCCTGCTCGGTTACATCTACGCGAACCTCAAGCGCGATGACCCGCGTGTGGTCGCTGTTTTCGATTGGCTGCGGGGGAACTACACGCTGGAGGAGAATCCCGGCATGGGACCGCAGGGCTACTACTATTACCTGCACACGATGACGAAGGCGCTGACGGTGTATGGCGTGGATGAGTTGGAACTCAAGGATGGCCGGAAGCTGAACTGGCGGAAGGAGGTAGGGATGCGGCTATTGAATGTGCAGCGGCCGGATGGCTCGTGGTTCAACGATCACGCGCGCTGGTGGGAGAAAGACCCGACGTTGGTAACGAGCTATGCGGTGCTGTCGCTCGAGATGCTCTGGCGCGGGCTTTGACCGTCGGGCACGAACGCCTACGCGTAATACATGTGGGCGTTGCCGCGTGAGGGAAGCTCGCGGAAATCGCCGGCGTGGCTGACGCCGAAGGCCGCGTGTCCCGCAAGACCTTCAGCATACTTGGCCGCGCCGCACTGCATGAGGCCAAAACGTTCCGTGAGGTTGCGCAGCCAGTTCGGGAACCGGTCGGTGAACTTGAGTTCCAGAATCACGCGGTCACCAAACGGAAGGCTGGGAGCCTTCATGTCTGTGCTGAAATTGATCTCGTGCCGAGGCTCGGTTCGCACAGCACGGTCGAAGGTGATGCGGACATTGTCGCTCGCCGGATCGACATAGGCCTCGCGAAGGTAGGCCACATGGGCCTGCGGAACGGCCCCGATCTGCGTTGTGTACTTCACGAAGTTTTGGATGGCCACGAGGCTCTTGCCGTCGCCTTTCAATAGGTCGGTGGGCGCGGGAAGCTGGCCTTGTAACAGTCGGGCCACGGCTGACTTATGGACGCCACCCCGCTGTTTCATGATGCAGTTGTTCATCCGGCGCTTGATCTCAAAGAACACCGGCGAGTCCGGGTGATCGTTGTAGAAGCGCAGGCGCAGCTTGAACCGGTTTTTGTCGCCGTTGATGGTCGTCCAGAACGTGTAGAGATCCGGTGAATCGAGATAGAGGCTGTGGACGGGATAGCTGAAGTTCGGCTTTCCGACGCCGTTTTCGTCGAGCTCAAGGTGCGCCGCGACGAACTCGCGGATGGCCTGGGCTTTCTCTTCTTCGAGCATGTATTTGTTCTCGAAGCGCTGACGTTGCATCCGGTCGCGTGACATAGGGGTGAAAAGGTTGTGACGAACTATACGAGAAGATGGCCGGATCGCCAGCCTCATTTTGGGGACGGCGGGACGTTCTCGGCCTTCGTGCCGTCCCGGCGCGCCACGACGCTGCTCGAGGGCGGGATCAGGCCACGCTGGCTGCGGGACGGTCCTTCAGCGCGTGGAAGATGCTTTCGAAGATCCACCGGCCATCACTGCTTCCGAGGAGGTCTTCACAGGCGCGTTCCGGGTGCGGCATCAGTCCGGCCACGTTGCGACGCTCGTTGCAGACGCCTGCGATGTTCTCGACCGCGCCGTTGGGGTTGGCGTCATCGGTGAGCTCGCCGGCGGCATTGGCGTATTGCCAGAGGATTTGCCGGCCGGCTTTCAGGCGCTGGATCGTGTCGGCGTCGGCGAAGTAACAGCCTTCGCCGTGCGCGATGGGCACGCGGAGGAGTTTCCCGGCGGGAATTTGGCTGGTGAACGGCGAGTCCGGCGTCGCGGTCTTGAGGAAAACGTGTTCGCAACGGAATTGCAGCGAGCGGTTGCGGATCAGCGCGCCGGGCAGCAACCCGGCCTCGGTGAGCACCTGGAAGCCGTTGCAGATGCCAAGCACCAGGCCGCCGTTGTCCGCGAATTGCTTGACCGCCTGCATCACGGGGCTGAAGCGCGCGATGGCACCGCAGCGCAGGTAGTCGCCATAGCTGAATCCGCCGGGCACGATCACGGCATCCACCGCGCCAAGGGAGTTCTCCTTGTGCCAGACGAAGCGCGCGGAATGGCCGAGGAGCCGGACGGCGTGGATGGCGTCTTGATCGCAGTTCGACGCGGGGAATTGCAGAACGGCAAAGTTCATCAGTCCACGATCTCCAGTTTATAGTCCTCGATCACCGGGTTGCTGAGAAACTTGTGGCAGGCTTCGTCGATCTGTTTGCGGGCGGTGTCCTTGTCCACGCCGGAGAGGTCCACCTCCAGGTATTTGCCGACATGCACCGCGCCGACGCCGCGATAGCCCATGTGTTGGAGGGCGTCCTGAACAGTTTTGCCCTGCGGATCGAGCACGGCTTTCTTGGGAGTGATGATGATCTTTGCTTTCATTGGGCGACGGCGTAAAGGCCGTTTCAGTGAGCGCGAATGTTGGGCAAACGCGCGGACGGAGGCTAGAAGTATTTTCCATCCGGCGACACAAGCCGCGCCGTTACTTTCCGCCCGCCCACTTCGGCGGGTTCTTCAAGTGGTAGAGCATCTCGCCCGCCTTCGGGACGAAAAGCACGCCTTCGTGTTCGCGGTTCTGGAAGTCCTCCCTGCGGATGCTGTTTGGGTCGCGGTAGCCAAGGTTGATCTGTTTGCAGACGCTCTCCGGAATCTGCGTCGCCAGCGTCACCTGCACGCGACATTTCTCGACGCCGTCCTCGAACGTGCCCAGTCCGCGCACGTGGGTGGAATGCGCGATGACGCCCCAGGGATACTTCGCGAACTTGTCCCACTGCTTGTGGAAGTAATCACGGCAATGGTAGCCCACCTCCAGGAGCGTCTTGCCATGAGTCACGCTCACTTCGGTGATGTGCGGCGCGTAGATGATCAATTCCGCGCCGTCGGCCAGCACCGGCTCGAGCTTGTACATCGCCTTGCCGCCGGTCCACACGTCTGCATACATCGGCGGACAGCATGAGAGCACCTGCTTGAACGGCTGATCCACATAGGTGATGTGAATCTGCTTCGAGAGTTCGCTCGCGTGATCCCACGCGCCCTCCGGCGTACCGGCAAAAAGACCCGCCATCGACTTGTCCGGCGCGACGACCATGCAGAGGCAAAGTTTCGGAACGTTCACGAGCGAGCCCGCCTTGTCCACAACACGGCGCACGGGCGTCCACTTGTTCCCGATGATCATGGGGTTCGTCACCATCGCGCCGAGCCAGTGGAAGAAGTTCAAGATGCGCGGCCCGCCGATGCCGGGGAACAGATACTTGTTCCCGCCCGAGAAACCGACGACCTCGTGCGGGAAGACCGGGCCGACGATGATAAGCTGGTCGTAGTCGAAGACGCGCCTGTTGACCTCCACCGGCACGTCCATCGAGAACAGCCCGTTGGTCAACTGGCTGACCTCTGCCGAGGAAATTGTCCCGACCTCCCGCAACGCCGCCGGGTTGTCCCACTCGTGATTGATGAACTCGACGCGCTGATACTCCGCGCGCCGCTGCTCCGGTGTGATCTCCAGCCGTCCGCAAATCTCCGCCTCGCTCATCGGCTGGTGGGTACCCAGCGCGATGATGATGTCGAGTTTCGCAGTCACGCCGCCAATCGCCGCGTGAATCGCCTTGAAGAGCAGCCCGATCGGCGCGGTGCGGGTGCCGTCGGGAATGACCAGCAGGACGCGCTTGCCGCGATACGCGTCGGCGGGCAGGGCGCGGGTGACGACTTCGGAAACTTGTTCGGCCGAAACGAGACGGTTGGCTGGAGTGGCGGAGGCGATCAGGCTGCTCATGGTCGTTGTCAAAGCAACCATCTAATCAGGAGCGGCCGTTCGGGCAATGGAAAGTTCCGGCCGGAATGTGATCCAGAGGTGACGGGCGAGGTGGCGACGGAGAGTTGAGTTTTGTCGCGCTGCGACCAATTCCACCAGCTCAGTTGTTCGCCACTTTCAAACACCAGCGGCTTCGGTCAGTTCACCGACACCACCGCCTTGATCACCCCCGTCTCCGGCTTGATCCAGTCCGGGAACCGCGCCGGGACTTCCGCGAACTCCGCCTGATGCGTGATCCACGGGCGCGTGTCGATGCGGCCCTCGGCGATGAGGCCGATGATGCGCGTGAAATCCGGCGGCAACGCATTGCGGCTCGCCATCAGCGTCAGCTCGCGGCGATGCATCACCGGCGCGTGCGGGAAGGTGACTTCCTGCTGCGTGATGCCGACATAGACGAGCCGGCCGGTGAACCCGCAGTAGCTCAATGCGTGGCCCATGGACTTGTTGCTGCCCGTGGCGTCGATGACCACCTGCGCCATCGCGCCATCCGTCAGGGCCTTCAACCCCTCTAGCTCCGCGCCGTCGCCGCAGGACAGAATCGTGTGGGCGACGCCCATCTTCTCGCGGCAGAAGGCCAGCCGTTGCTCGTTCAGATCGAGCACGATGGTCCTGGCTCCAGAAAGCTTCGCAAACTCGATCACGGAAAGCCCGATTGGCCCGGCTCCGATGACGAGCACGTTCTCGCCGGGCCGGGGGTTGCCCCGGTTGACCGCGTGGCAGCCGATGGCGAGCGTCTCGACGAGAGCGCATTGATCGAGCGAGAGCGCGTTGGCGGGATGCAGCTTGCGCGCGGGCAGGAGCAGTCGCTCGGTCATGCCGCCGTCCATCATCACGCCGAGCACCTTGAGATTCTCGCAGCAGTTCGTGCTGCCACTGCGGCAGGGCAGGCACCCGCCGCAGTTCATGTACGGCTCGACGGAGCAACGATCACCGGGCTTCACATTGGTGACGTTCGCACCGACGGCGAGCACCTCGACACCGAGTTCATGGCCGGGAATGCGCGGGTAGGAGAAGAACGGCATCTTGCCGAGGTAACCGGAGATGTCCGTGCCGCAAATGCCGATGCGATGCACGCGCACCAGCGCCTGGCCTGCGGCGGGCGCGGCGGGTTCGGGAATCTCGATCGAGCGGAAGCTCTGCGGCTTCTCCAGTTGGATGGCTTTCATGCGTTCAAAGGCGGTGATTGTGATCGGCGAAGTGCAGGTGGGAAGGAGAAAGTCCGTCGATAGTCGCCTTCGCCCACAGAACGAGGCTCAACGATTCACCGGCTGAACACCCAGATACTTCAATAGCATGTTGGTGCTGACGTATCCCCGGAGCGGGGTCTTGCTCGCAATCCTCGCCTGTTCCAGCATTGCCACCCATGCAGCGTCGTTGGTACCTCCGATCCATTCGCTACGTGTCCATCGCAGTTTCTGCGTTGGCCAGAGTACGTCCGCAACAGAACCGATGCTTCCGCCAAGGAAGGTGCTGCGACCGCCAAGCCCGTGAATGATTCGCCCTTTGAGCCCTGGACTGCTGTAGGCGAGGTCGAATTGCCACGGCGGCGGGTCGGGCCTGAATGTACGTCGCTCGATCGCAGTGTCGCCGGGATCGATCAAGAACGTCGCGGGCATCAAGTAGGAATCCTCCCGGGATGGATGCACGGGGATCGGGTAAAGCTGTTTGAAGGCTGCGATGGAGACCTGATATTGCGACGCGTTGGACACGGCGAAAACGAGCCGAGGAATGACAACGACCTCGTTGGAGATACCACGTCGGGTCGTATTGGTGAATCCGAGGAAGGTGATTCTCAGATCAGGTTCATCCTCCCGCCGGAGTTGGATCAAGAGCGCGAACACGGCCACTGCGGCAGTCGCACCGACCGTGATCCCGCGCCAGTTTCTCCTGTCGTTCCGCATGACGGAGCTTCACCAGCCGCTACAGAGTGTCAAGCAGTCGGACTAGGTTCGGCATCCAGCAGCCGGCTGGCGAGTTCGCGGGCGCGCTCGATCAGGGCTCGGTCGTTCAACAGGTCGCCGAAGACGAGGCCAGGAAGGCCGCTCTGGTTCTGGCCGAGGAATTCGCCCGGCCCGCGCAGCCGCATGTCGGCCTCGGCGATCTCGAAGCCATCGTTGGAGTTCGCGAGCACTTCGAGGCGCTTCCGGGCCTCGTCGGACTTCGCGGAGGCGACAAGGATGCAAAAGGACTCATGGCCGCCGCGCCCGATGCGACCGCGCAACTG
>SXGS01012304.1_pt1 | contig 15602 bp, 9 predicted proteins | sample 3174681 | NCBI WGS metagenome assembly SXGS01 (sample SAMN11356861, study PRJNA531348) | freshwater metagenome | isolation source: freshwater sample F1-80 | place: China: Fuxian Lake, Yuxi | collected 2017-12-25 | reverse complement strand
CGGTAACGATCCGACTACCGACGGAAGCGGAGTGGGAGTATGCGGCCCGAGGCGGAGCGACCGGGATCGATGGAAAGCCGCTCTACAGGTACCCGTGGGGAGATCAGGCGCCGGCGGGCGGCGACGGCTTGGGGAACTTCATTGGAAAAGGAGACGGATATGAGAGGACGGCCCCAGTCGGGCGGTTTAAGCCGAATGGATATGGGCTGCGCGACATGGCGGGAAACGTGTGGGAGTGGTGCCAGGACCTCTATGACGAGGGTTACTACGCCAAGAGCCCTTCAGAGAACCCGCAAGGTACAAATGATTCAGGAGAACGATATCGGCTACTTCGCGGGGGCTCGTGGGACGGCGACCCGAGCGGCTTGCGCGCTTCGTACCGCCTCAGGTTCGGGCCCGGCTACCGGTACGACAGCTACGGCTTCCGGGTTGCCAGGACGCTCAAACCTTCTCTGGGAGTGACGCTGCCGGCCGCGACGGCGGGATTTGGAGCCCAGCGGAGAGCGGCTGGGAAGGGGCCACGCAGCGTCAAGCTGACGCGGGTGACACTGGGCGGGGTGGCGACGCAGTTCGCCGCGATCCCTGGCGGAGAGTTCATGATGGGCGCGCTGGCGACGGACTCGGAGGCTGAGGCCGACGAAAAGCCGGCGCACCGGGTGAAGTTGAGCGGCTTTGAGATGGGTGTGACGGAAGTGACGGTGGGTCAGTTCCAGGCGTATTGGCGAGCTACGGGCAAAGAGATGCCGAAGCAGGAAGACTGGAACAATACGGCTCAGCACCCGGTACACAACGTAACGTGGGACGACGCGACCGGATTCTGCATGTGGGCAACGGGAGAACTGAAGCGCCAGGGACTACCAGGAAGCGTGAGGCTGCCGACGGAAGCGGAGTGGGAGTATGCGGCACGGAGTGGCGATACGGGGTTGAACGGCCGTGCGCGAAAGGTGTTCGTGTGGGGAGACCACATGCCTCAGACGGCGGCGCCGGTGGGTAACCTGATGGACGCGCGAGCCAGAGCGATCTTTTCGGCGGCTCCCGCCAATCTCTTCTTTCCCAACTACGACGATGGCTACGGGCATACTGCCCCCGTGGGCCGATTTCCGGCGAATGCGTTTGGATTGCGCGACATGGCGGGGAACGTGTTCGAGTGGTGCCGGGACCGCTATGAGGAGGGGTACTATGCAGAGAGCCCTGCTGAGAATCCACAGGGGTCAGCGGATGAAGGCAATCCGTTGCGAGTCCGTCGCGGGGGCTCGTGGAACCTCAGCCCGGGGGGCCATCGCGCGTCGTACCGCGACGGGGGCGAGCCCGGCGAGCGCGGCATCGGCAGCGGCTTCCGGTTCGCCAGGACGCTTAAACCCTAACTGTTGAAACTCATGCACTCATCATCAACGTCCTCTCGTGGAGGCGGCGCCGAGCGCTCGCACTGGCTTCGGCTTGATCCGAGGATCCAGCGGTGCGGGCGTTGCACGCGGCTCTTGCCAGGCGAGTCCAACCGTCTGAAGCCACTCGGGGTGACGCGCCGTGGGGTTGTGAATGGATCCCCGCTTTGTTGAGTGAGATTACGCCCAGCGCAACTTCTGCTGGGACGACGGGGGTGGGGCACGCCGGGGGACTCGCCTGGCGTTAAGTGCTTGCGTGATCTGGATGCCTGGAACCCAGGGTCAGGCCCTGGGATGACGATGTCCGCCAGGCAGGGTAAACCGTCAGTTCCCCGTGGTCGCACTGGTGTGCTCGTTAAGGCGGGTGATGGGAACGAGAGTTGTTCGTGCGCCCTCGGAATGAGGTCCACGGTGGCAGGATGACGGGGAGTCGCCGCCTGGGATCGCGGGCATCTTGCCCGCTCCGTGCGTGCCAGCACGATGCCGACGCCAGGCCCGTGTGAAGGGCGCCCACTCCCAGCGCCAAACCGACCGCCGTCGTCTCCGCGCAAGTGGCGCCGGGCGGAATCTCGCTCAGCAACGCGGGATCCATTCACCCTGCCAGGGCGCGTCGTTTGCCCGAAGCCTGCGCTGTGGCACGGGCCCATTCGCCGCGTCGGCGACCCCGAATTGGCTCTGCGTCGTCGTGACGAGGGTTCGCGGCTCGGTCGGAGCCTCGCCCTCCCGTGCTAGCAATCGTTTGATTGTGGTTCTCTACGGGGTCTGCTCTCGGATGTGGACTGCAGGAGACGGTTCGCCTCCTGGTTGGCGACGCCAACACTCGGGCTCAGTACCTGAACCGGGAGAGCGCTGGCTCCTGATGTTCGATTCACCGTCGTCAGAACGGGAGGGCGAGGATCCGACCGAGCCGCGAACCGTCATCCTGATCCCCATCCGCCGAATTGGGGTCGCCGTGCGGGGTCAAAGAGACGCGGTTGGCCTCGTTCATCGGGCGAATCGATCTCGATGTCTTTCCGGTTGAGAACCGTGATCGCACTCGGCTACGGCGACCCCTCGATGGCCGTTTGGGATTCCTACGGGGGGTTCGCGGCTCGGTCGGGGCCTCGCCCCCCCTCCTAACAATCGTTTGAGTCTGGTTCTCTACAGGGTCTGCTCTCTGATGCAAACTGCCGGGGACGGTTCGCCTCCAGGTTGCCGACTCCGTCAATGCATCTTGCGAAGGGCCGGGGCTCGTTCATCGGGCGATCGATCTCGATGTCTTTCCGGCTGAGAATCGTGATCGCACTCGGCTGCGGCGACCCCACGATGGCCGTGCGGGGTCGAGAGGGAGGGACCTCGGCGCTACGAGCCGTAAACCGGGGTGAGGGAGCCGAGAATGAGCCGGCCGGGCTCGGACTTCTTCTGGGCGGCGAGGCAGAAGTTGAAGTAGAGGCGCCAGTGACGGTCGTAGATGCCCCAGACCCACGGGATGCCGTCGCGTTCGTGCTTCACCTCCAGGCCGCGGGCGGCGAGATCCTCGCGGAGGGTTTGTCGGGGTTCGGCGGTGGGGGCTTCGCCGGTGCGGAAGTAGAACGGGTCGGTGAGGAGCAGCCAGCCGGAGCCGGCGGTGACGCGGGCGGCTTCGTCGAGGGTGGCGGCGTAGGGAGCAATGTCGATGAGGTTGCTGCTGAAAACGGCGTCGAAGAGACCGGAGGCGAAGGGGAGTCGGGTGCAATCGGCGACGGCGAATTCGGCGCCGCTCACGCGGTCCAGGTTCAACGGACGCTCCACCTCTTCGCCGCGGCGGCGGGAGATGAGGTAGGTGGGCTCTCGCTCCGGCAGATGGAGGAGGGCGCGGCGCGCCAGCAGGATGGCCAGGAAGGAAAGGTCGACGCCGATGGACGCTCCGAAGTGGGGGCCGAAGCGGGCGAGGAGGCCGCCGACGCTGGATGCGGTGTCGAGCGCCAGGCCGCGGCGGGTGGGCAGGCGGCGCGACCACTCGGCCAACACGTCGTAGGGGTTCTCGGCGCCGGCGGCGGTGAGCCAGTCGAGGAAAGGGCCGTAGAGCGCGGGGGGATCGTCCGAAATGGCCTGTGCGATGTGGCCCGGCTTCTCAAACTGCTGCGAGAAGCGAAAGTCGGCGCCGTACTCCTCGCTGCCGGCGGGTCCCTGGCTCTCGAGCCATTTCCATCCGGCGGTGGAGAGGTCGCCGTGACGCTTCAGGTCGCGGCAGAGCGCCTTGTGGTAGCGGCGGAGGTAGTCCTCGGGTTGGGGGACGAGGATCGCCACTCCGGAGAGGATCGGGAAGAGGGTTCCGCAGCGGCCGCAGTGGAGGGAGCCTTCCCAGATTTCTTCCGGCATCGAGCCGAGGCGCTGTGGGAGGGCGCCGCCAGGCTGAAGGGTGGGTGAGCCGCCGCATACGGCTCCGGCGCGGGGCACCGGGCAACTGAGAAACGGAAGAATGCTGGTGTTCAAGATGGGGCTCCGCGACCCCACAGTATGGTCCGAGAGCGGTGCTCGGGTCCAGAGGCGCGCGAGGGATGAGGCGGAGCGCATCCGGCGTGCGCTCCCGGGCGGAGACGGCGGAGGGCACTTTCGAACCGTTGGCGAACTCCGCTGGGCCGCAGGTGAGCGGCGGAGAATCCCGAATGCCCGTGCTGATCATTCCGCAGTTGTCCGAGAGCGACGTGGCCCGCATCCAGGCCGCCGCGCCGGGGGTGGAGCTTCGAACCGCGGCATCCCAGTCGGAGGCGGAAGCCCTAGCGTGCGACGCGGACGCCTGTTTCGGGTTCATGTCCCCGGCCCTGTGTCGCGCGGGCTCGCGGCTGCGCTGGGTGCAGGTGGCTTCGGCGGGGATCGAGCGGTACGGATTTCCCGAACTGGTGAACAGCGACATCGTGCTGACGAACGCCTCCGGGACCTACGGCAGCCATCTCGCCGAGCATCTGCTCGCGTTCATCCTTGCCTTTTCCCGCAACTTCCACCTCCTGTTCCCGGCCCAACAGGAGCGCCGCTGGATGCGTCGGAGCGAAGTGCCGGCCCATGAACTGGCGGGGGAGACCGTGCTGATCGTGGGGCTGGGCGGTACCGGTCGAGACCTGGCGCGGAAGACGCATGCCCTGGGAATGCGGGTGGTCGCCGCAACCCGGACGCCGAAGCCCGGAGAGGAGTGTGTGGATCGGCTGGTGGGGATGGATCAGCTCCACGAGGTCTTGCCGGATGCCGACTACGTCGCGCTCTGCTGCGCCTACACCCGGGAGACGCACCACCTCTTCGGCGCGCCGGAGTTCGCCCGGATGAAACCCACGGCCTACATCACCAATGTGGCGCGAGGCGGGGTGATCGATCAGGATGCGCTGATCGCGGCGCTCGCTGCGGGTGAGATCGCCGGAGCGGGCCTGGATGTCACTACCCCCGAGCCGCTCCCGTCGGACCATCCGCTCTGGACCACGCCGAACGTGCTTATCACGCCGCACAGCAGCGGGCACTCGCCGCACAGCGATCGCCGTCTCATGGATCTTCTGTGCGAGAACCTGCGCCGGTTCACGGCGGGGGAGCCGCTGCTGAACCGCGTGGATAAGCAGCGGGACTTCTGATCCCCGCTCGGCGGCACGAGCGATCGGATCCGCTCTCCAGCGCGAAGGTGTTGCACTCACGACCGGCGAAGTACTCTCCCGGCGTGGGGGCACTTCGCGGACTCTCATGCCGGATGCAGAGATTCATCATTCGAAATGCCCGGTACAGGCGAGCAACTGGGACCTTACCTGCTCGGAGAAGAGTTGGGCAGAGGCTCTTTCGGACGAGTCTTCAAGGCCGCTCGTGTGGACGGACTTCGACCGGTTCCCGTTGCGGTCAAGATCCCCCATAACTCGACCCCGGGGATGCCGCGTTCTTGCGTGAGGCGGATGCGTGGCTGAAGATCGAGGGCCATGCCAACGTCGTTCCGCTGCTGGATGTGCGGATTGAACAGGGCTACGGCATCCTGGTCTCCGAGCTGGTTACGGGAGGATCCCTTCGGAGCCGGATCGGCATTCCGCCCGGGCCGGCGAAAGATCCGGTGTGGGCGACGCAAATGATCGTGGGCGTCCTCAGGGGGCTGGTGGTGCTTCACGCAGCCGGCATTGTGCATCGCGACCTGAAGCCCGAGAATGTGCTGCTGCAGCATGAGCACCCCCGCCTGACGGACTTCGGGATCTCCCGATTTGCCACCCGCTCGCTCGAAACGGTTGGGGAGTTTGCCGGCACCCCGCTTTACTCACCGCCGGAGGCCTTCGCGGGGCGCATCGGTCCCAGCACGGACCTCTGGGCCGCCGGCGTCATGCTCTACGAACTGCTCACCGGAACATTGCCTTTCTCCGGCGAGAACGACATTGCCCTGCGCCTGGCGATCACCAACGGTCACTTCCGCCCGCTCTCCAGCGTCCTGCCTGCGGAACTGCGAGGCGTAGTGAGTCGGGCTCTGGATCCCCGCGTCGACAATCGCTTTCCGTCGGCGGCGGCTTTTCTAGCCGCGCTGGAGCCGATCCATCACGCGCTTGCGGCGGGAACCGTTCGTTCGGAGACGACGGAGAAACTCGCTGCCGAAACCGGAACTGCGGGCGGTAGCCAGGACACGGAGGGCAAGCATCGACCCGGACCGGCTCCACCCGAAAACCCCCCAGACACGTCCACGCACCAGCAGGGGTCGATCAAGACTCGTGATACCACGATCAAGACCCCCAGCACAGTCCTTAAAGAGTCCCAAACTCGGCCAGTGGCTCGCGTCGGCGGGCGATGGGGTGTGGTGGCTGGGTGTGTCGTGGCTGTCGGCCTCGGATCGGTTCTGCTTCCGGGCTTGCTTCCCGGCGCCGCCCGAGGCGGGGCCGACCAACAGGTACCGGATCATCCGGCTCAGCCCAACCCGGCAGTGGTGCAAAGGAATCCCCGAGATGGCGCGGAGCTGGTCCGGGTGCCGGCGGGGGAGTTCCAGATGGGCGCAAATGAACTGGAACCCGGTCTGAAGTCCGACTCGCAGCCGCTCCACAGGGTAAGGATTTCGCGGGACTTCCTCCTGTATCGGCACGAAGTGACCAACGGGTGCTATCGCAAGTTTCTGTCTGAGCATCCGAAGGCGCGAAAGCCGGAACAGCTCGATGATCCCCAGTTCGGCAAGGAGGATCTCCCTGTGGTTGGGGTGACCTGGAAAGAAGCCGACGCGTACGCCCGTTGGGCGGGAGGCCGGCTTCCTACCGAGGCGGAGTGGGAATACGCGGCGCGAGGCCCCGAGTCTCGACGATATCCGTGGGGCAAGGAAGAGCCGACCGGGCGAGCGATCTTCCAGAGGAGTCCCTACCTTCCGGCTCCAGTGGGGTCGATTCCCGAGGGGAAGAGCTGGTGCAATGCCATGGATCTTGCCGGGAATGTGGCGGAGTGGTGTCAGGACTGGTTCGGGCAGAACTACTACACCCAGAGTGACCCGGTGGACCCGAAAGGCCCGTCTTCCGGTACGTATCGCGTGATCCGTGGAGGTTCATTTGCGGCTACCGCCGAGGAACTGCTGAATGCGAGGCGCGATCTGGATGCTCCGCGCCGGTGGACATCTCTCACGGGCTTTCGGGTCGTCATCGATCCGCCCGCGCAGAGCAGCCGGAAGCCCTGATTCGGGTCGCTCGCCCCGAAACACTCGCGAGACGCGTTTGTCTCATCATGTCAGGTGAAATGCCGCCACGCACGCTGCTGTGAAGTGAACTCCATGCCCCGAAAGCCAACGATTTCCAAGCTCCTTCGGACCACCGCTGCCGGTCTTTCATTGATCGCCGCACCCGCCGTCCTGTTTGCGGCGCCGTCGCCGGCCGCTCGGAAGGCCCCGGTCGCAAGCGCCGCGAAGACGGCGATCGAGTTTGATCGAGACGTGCGCCCGATCCTGTCCGAGAACTGCTTCAAGTGTCATGGGTTCGACGAGAAGGCGCGCCAGGGTGGGCTTCGTCTCGACACGCCCGAGGGCGCCTTCGCGGCTCTCGCCGGCGGGCGACGAGCGATCGCACCGGGGCATCCGGAGACCAGCGAACTCGTGAAGCGAATCCGCCTCACGCGGGGTCCGAAGATGCCGCCCGAGAGCAGCGGCAAGGTACTGAAACCTGCTCAGATCGAGATCCTGACCCGCTGGATCCAGCAGGGCGCCCGCTATGCGCCGCACTGGGCCTTCGTCCTGCCGAAACGCCCGGCTCTGCCGCCGGTACGGGATGCGCTCTGGGTAAGAAACCCCATCGACCGCTTCGTGCTGGCCCGCCTGGAGAGGGAAAAACTCAAGCCGAGTCCCGAGGCGGACCGGAGCACATTGATCCGACGGTTGAGCCTGGATCTGCGAGGGCTCCCGCCGACCCTGGCTGAGGTCAATCGCTTCCTGGGAGACCGCCGGCCGGATGCCTATGAGCGATTGGTCGAAGAGTTCCTGGCTTCGCCGCACTACGGCGAACGGATGGCGCTCCGCTGGTTGGATCTGGCTCGGTACGCGGACACGCACGGGTACCACATCGACAGCCACCGTGACATGTGGCTCTGGCGGGATTGGGTGATCGGCGCCTACAACAAGAACATGCCGTTCGATCAGTTCACGATCGAGCAGCTTGCGGGCGACCTGCTGCCCAACGCGACCCGAGAGCAGCGGATTGCCACGGGGTTCAACCGGAACCACCCGATCAACTTCGAGGGCGGCGCGATCCCCGAGGAGTACCACGCCGCCTACATTTTTGACCGCATCGACACCACCGCGACGACATGGATGGCGCTGACCCTCCGGTGCACGCAGTGTCACGATCACAAGTACGAGCCCTTCACCCAGAAGGAGTTCTACAAGCTCTTCGCCTTCTTCCACAACGTGCCGGAGAAGGGTCTGGACGGTCAGCGCGGCAACGCGGCGCCCTTCTTGAAGGTGCCGTCGTCCGAGCAGGAAAAAGAGCTGGCGGAGTTGCAGCGAAAGATCGCCGAACTCGATGCTGCTTCAAAAGCCCGTGCCTCAGAGACTGCAGCGGAGCGAGCCGAGTGGGAGAAGACTGTTCTCGCCGGCGGCGGAGGCGGCCGGGCGGCTGAAGGTCTCGTGGCCCGGTTCCCGCTGGATGAGACTGTGGTCGGAACAGCCGTGCGCTCCGAGGGCGGCAAGCGCGTTTCGGCTCGTCTGGTGGGGACGCCCGGCTTCGCCGACGGCAAGGTGGCCGGCGCCCTGCGACTGGACGGCAATAGCTCCGCGCAGGCTGAGCTGGGAGACTTCGAGCGCGATCAACCCTTCTCCTACGGGGCCTGGGTGAAACCGACCGGCCGCGAGGCGATGGCGGTGATCTCCCGGATGGATGACGCCGCCGCGAACCGGGGATGGGACCTCTACCTGCAGGATGGCAAGGTCTACGTCCACCTCATCAGCGAGTGGGAAGGCAACGCCATCCGGCTCAACACCCGGGATGCCGTGATCGGAACCGACTGGGCGCATGTCTTCGCCACCTACGACGGCTCGTCGAAGGCGTCCGGCGTCAAGATCTATGTCAACGGCAAGCCGGCGGCGGTGGTGACCACGCACGACCGCCTGAGCGGCTCAATCCGAACCCAGCGACTCTTGCAGATTGGCCGCCGTACCCCGGGAGCGCCGTTCAAGGGCCTGATCGATGATGTGCGCCTTTACGAGCGCTCGCTAGAAGCGGCCGAAGTGCTGGACATTGCCGGCCTGGACTCCGTGCGGCCCCTGATCGCCGTCGAGCCCGGCAAGCGCACGGCCGAGCAGACCACCGCAATCCTGCGCTACTTCCTGGACAGTCGGGACCCCACCTATGCCCGGCTGAGCGCCGATCTGGCTGCCGCACGGGGGCGAGTCACCGAAATCGAGAATGCCATCCCCACCGTGATGGTGATGGAAGAGATGGCAAAGCCGCGCGAGACGCATGTGCTCATCCGCGGCCAGTACGATCGCCGCGGCGACGCGGTGACCGCGGGCTTCCCCGCCGCCATCCCGGCCCCGGCAACCCCCGGAAAGCAGCCCAACCGTCTGGATCTGGCGCGGTGGCTCGTGAGTCCGGATCACCCGCTGACGGCGCGTGTGGCGGTGAACCGGTACTGGGAGATCTACTTCGGCCAGGGCATCGTGAAGACCACCGAGAACTTCGGTCTTCAGGGCGACCGCCCGAGTCATCCAGAACTGCTCGACTGGCTCGCTACCGAGTTCATTCGGACCGGTTGGGATGTAAAGGCGATGCAGCGTCTCATCGTTTCCTCCGCGACCTACCGGCAGGTGTCGGTGTCCCGGCCCGAGTTGAAGCATCGGGATCCCGAGAACCAGCTTCTGGCCCACGGCCCGCGGATGCGTCTTCCGGCCGAACTCATTCGCGATCAGGCTCTGGCGCTCAGCGGCCTCTTCGCGCCGAAGGTGGGCGGTCCATCGGTGAAGCCGTACCACCCGGCAGGTTTGTGGGAGGAGTTGGCGTTCGGCGGCAACTTCACGGCGCAGACCTACGTGCAGGACCACGGCGAATCTCTTTACCGGAGGACGATGTATACCTTCTGGAAGCGCACCTGCCCACCACCGTCGCTCACCACCTTCGATGCGCCGGACCGGGAGTTCTGCGTGGTGCGCAGGGGTGTCACCAACACGCCATTACAGGCGCTGGTGCTCTGGAACGACCCGACGTACGTCGAAGCGGCACGGCACTTCGCCCAGCGGCTCATGACGGAGGTCTCGGCCAGTCCCGAGGATCGCATCCGCTATGCCTATCGGCTGGCGCTCTGCCGAACCGCAAAGCCCGTCGAGGTGCAGGTGATGCTCGGGGTGTACCGGGATCAGCTTGCCCGTTATCGAGCTGACCGGACTCAGGCGGAGAAGCTGCTGGCGGTCGGAGAGTCGCCCCGCAACAAGGCGCTCGACGTCGCCGAGCACGCCGCGTGGACCAGTGTCGCAAGCGTGCTCCTCAATCTTGATGAAGTGATTTCGAAGAACTAGGAACGGCAGGGAACTCAGCCATGGATCCACGAGAAGAACGCCGTCTACTCCTCACTCGCCGCCATCTGTTCGGCAAGAGCGCTGAGAGTATTGGGATCGCCGCACTCTCCACGCTGTTGGCCCGTGATGGCCTCGCCGCTCAGCCCGGCGGTGGGGCAACCCAGGGGATCTTGCCGAAGCTGCATCTTCCCCAGAAGGCCAAGCGCATCATCTGCATGCACCAGGGCGGGGCGCCGTCGCAGCTCGATCTCTTCGACTACAAACCGAAGCTGACTGAGTTGCACGGCACGGAACTCCCGGCATCCATCCGCATGGGGCAGCGAATCACCGGGATGACCTCCGGCCAGAAGTCGCTGCCGGTGGCGTCGTCGATCTTCAAGTTCCAGCAGCGAGGCAAGTCCGGCGCGTGGATTTCGGAGATCCTGCCCCATACCGGGTCGATCGCAGACGACATCTGCATCGTCCGCTCCATGACCACCACGGCGATCAACCACGATCCCGCGATTACGTTTATTCAGACGGGCTCGGAGCAGCCGGGACGTCCCAGCATCGGTTCGTGGCTCTCCTACGGGATCGGAAGCGATACCCAGAACCTGCCCGCTTACATCGTGCTGATTTCCCTCGCCAGCAACGGTCAGAACGATCAGCCGCTCTTCGGACGGCTCTGGGGCAGCGGGTTTCTGCCGTCCGTCCATCAGGGCGTCAAGCTGCGATCTTCCGGCGATCCGGTGCTCTATCTGAACAACCCGCCTGGTATCGACCTGAACGGCCGTCGCCGCATGCTGGATGCAATCTCCCGGCTCAACCAGATGACTGAGACGTCGTTTGGGGATCCTGAGATCAATACCCGCATCGCGCAATACGAGCTGGCCTACCGGATGCAGGCCTCGGTGCCGGAGTTGATGGACCTCTCCAAAGAGCCGGATCGGGTATTCGAAATGTACGGTCCGGACTCCCGAAAGCCCGGCACCTATGCCGCGAATTGCATCCTCGCTCGACGGCTGGTGGAGCGGGGGGTGCGGTTCGTGCAGCTCTTCCACCGCGGGTGGGATCAACACGGCAACCTCCCGACGATGATCCGCAGCCAGTGCAAGGACACCGATCAGGCGTCCGCGGCGCTGGTCAAGGATCTGAAGGATCGCGGCTTGCTGGACGACACTCTCGTGATGTGGGGCGGAGAGTTCGGCCGGACGGTCTACTGTCAGGGCGCCCTGACGCGGGACAACTATGGTCGCGATCACCACGGCCGCTGCTTCAGCCGCTGGATGGCCGGCGGCGGGATCAAGCCGGGCCTGACCTACGGGGAGACCGACGACTACAGCTACAACGTGGTCAAGGACCCGGTGCCCATTCACGACATGAATGCGACGGTGCTCCACAACCTGGGGATCGACCATACCCGGCTCACGTTCCGTTATCAGGGCCGCGACTTCCGACTGACGGACGTCGAAGGCAACGTCGTGAAGGAGTTCCTGGCGTGATCCGCCGCCCCCGAGCGCCCTCACGGCGGCAACTGCTGGAAGGCGGTCTGGCGGCTGCAGCGACAACGGGCGCCCTCCTGGCCCGGGCCTCCGCCGCCGCGACGAAGCGCGTGACCTGCTTCTATCAGTTCGGTGCGGCGGCGCTCAAGGCTCTGGCCGTGCTGCCGAACAGCGAGAATCACCTCCACCTCTTCACGCACAGCCACCCCGGCAATCGGGCTCATCCCGACGCGGCGCGATCCGTGCAGGCGCTCGGCTCCAGCTTCAAGTACGGACTGGCGCTCGACGTACACAAGTACCCGGGTTGGCAAACGGCAGGTGACGCGCAATTGAAGGCCTGGGCCGAGGAGTTTCGCGGCTTTGCTCTCGACGCCGGAGGCCCCGCGGATTACTTCGCCTTCAACGAGATGCCGACCGTCGGGCCGACCAACCCCGAGCTGAGGCTTCAAGTGACCCGCTGGCTCCGCCACCTCCACACGGCCGGAGGCGGACGGAAACTGCCCGGTGTCTTCTACTTCACGGAGAGAAATCTGAACCCGGACCTGTGGGTCGGCGATCCCGCTCCGTTCTGGGAAGCGATTGATGAGACGTGTGATCTGGTCGTCGGCGAGCACTACCACAACCACGGCTTTATCTACGGGCAATCTCCGGAAAAGCTCTCCACGCATCTCTTCCGCGTGGCGGACTGGCTTACGAAGTCCGGCCGACAGCCGGAGGTCCGGATCGCGCAGGAGAAGTACGCCGTGCTGCTCTCGTCGTACTACGGTCCCAAAACCACTGGATGGTGGGGACTGCTGAACGGAGAACACGATCCCGCCGCCCTGGAGTCGTACTTTCGTCGAGTCATCTCCGCGGTACGCAGTTCGCCCTACGGGAGAGATCGAATCGGTTTCGGACCGCTTGCGAACAAGGATTTGGACCCGAGAGTCCACGACATTCTGGCCCGCTGTCTGGCGGATGACCTGAGGCTGGCCACGTGACCCGCACTTGGGTTTCGCGCTGATAGCAACGAGGACACTGGTTTCCATGGATCGACGAACGCTCCTTACCGGCGGCGCTGCCGCCGTCGCATTTGCATCCTCTTCGCAATCGGCGGCATCCGCAGTCGCGGACGAAGGAGTCTGGCCCCAGGGCGGCGGTCCGAACGGCAATTGGGCCGTCAGGTCGAGCGATGCTCCCCTCCATTGGAGCGGAGCCCGCGGCGAGAACATCGCCTGGCGGACCGATCTCCCGGAGTGTGGCCAGGGCGGCATCACCGTCTGGCGCGACCGGTTGTTCCTCACCACCATGAAGCCGTTGAGAGCAGGCGTGCTGAAGAAAGAGGGCCCGGACGCCGTCGGCTACTGCCTGGACTCGGCAACCGGAAAGATCCTCTGGTCGGTGGACCTGCCCGGGAGCCTCGACGCCATCTACGCGTACGGGTTCAGCGACGGGACCACGCCCTCACCCTGCACGGACGGCAAGCAGGTCTGGTTCTTCAACGCCTGCGGATACGTCGGCTGTTATGACTTCCAGGGACGCAAGGTCTGGTCGCGCTCCTGGAAGCCGGCCGCCGACCGGCCCTTCAACAAACAGTTCGAGCCGTTCCTCATGGGCGACCATCTCGTGACCCTGGAGCCTCGCGCGGAGGGCGACGCCCGGCGAGAGGCGGACCCATGGAACTACCTCAAGGGTCTGGACAAGAAGACCGGTGAGGTGGTCTGGGTCTCCGACGATGCCCTGACGCACTACAACAATCCGATCTCGGGTCGATTGCAGGGCGGCGATCCGGCCGTCTTGATCGGTCGCGGCGGACACCACGACGTTCCGGAGAAGCCGGTCGGGTTGAGTCTGGTCAGCCTGAACCCGGCGAGGGCCGGCAAGACGCTCTGGCGGTACCACTCCACGGGCCACGCGCTTTACAACATGCACTGGACAAGGAAGTACGCCTTCTGGATTCCCGAGATTCGTCCCGAGATCACCGTGCTCAACGTGGAGACGGGCGAGCCCGTGAGGGCGCTGAAGCTCGGAACGGACGTCACGTACCGCCGGTTTGATCCGGCGAGCAAGCGCTATGAAGAGCACGTCGGTGTCGACACTCAGAAGCTGACCCCTCCGTTGACGGTCTTCCCGGCCTGGTTCACCAACACCCTGGTGGGCGACTACCTCTACTACCTTTGTTTCACCGATGCCGCTCGAAAGGTGGGTCCCGACCACTGCATCGGACGGGTGCATGTGGAGACGGGGAAGGTGGAGTACCTCGAGCTGCCTGTGTCGGTCCGTCGGGCGTCCGGTTCTCCCGACGAGTGGATCTGGGGCAAGGCGCAGTTCACGAAGACGATCAACAGCCGTGGCGTGGACGTCGCCGGCGATCCGCGCTCCCGGCGCGACGGCTGGTTCTGGTGCTTCCTGGGGACTCCCACGGTGGTCGGAATCCGCATCTACATCACCAACATGCTCGGCGTCACCTATGTCATCGACGGCGCGGCACGGGAACTGAATGCAAAAGCCCTGCTGGCGGTCAATGACCTGGGAGATCCCACGGACACCTGGAGCGTCAACTCGCTGAGCGCGGTGGGAGACTCGATCTACCATCGCTCCATGAAGGAAGTCGTTCGTATTCGGGCCGGCGCCTGACCGGCGAAAGGACTTGTCATTGGCGAGCGTGATGCGGCAGGTCCGGCTCAACGAGCCCGGTCGTTTCCTCCTGCGAGAAGAGTCGACGCCGACGGCGGGGCCGGGCGAGGTGCTCCTGCGGGTGCGCCGGATCGGAGTCTGCGGGACCGATCTCCACGCATATCGGGGCCGGCAGCCGTTCTTCAACTACCCCAGGGTTCTCGGCCATGAACTCGGCGTTGAAGTGGTTTCGTTCGGATCCGGCGTGGAGGGGTTTGCCGTCGGGGAGCGGGCGGCGCTGGAGCCATACCTCGCGTGTGGTCGCTGTCGCACCTGTTGTTCGGGCCGCTCCAACTGCTGTGCTCGGTTGGAGGTGCTGGGCGTCCATCGCGATGGTGGAATGCAGGACTACATCGCGGCGCCCGCCGCGCTCGTGCATCGAAGCGCAGCCCTCGATTTCGAACAACTCGCGCTGATCGAGACCCTGGGGATCGGCTATCACGCGGTGGAGCGGGCACGGCTTGAACCGGGCGAATGGGTCGTCGTCGTGGGAGCCGGACCCATTGGTCTGACCGTTGTTCAGTTCGCCGCCCTCGCCGGCGCCCGCGTCACCGTGCTGGACGTGAACGCCGGTCGGCGGGAGTTCTCCCGCCGGCTCGGCGCAGAGTTCGTGGTGGACTCCAGCGGAGGCTCAGCCCAAACCGAGGCCGCCGTTGCCGAGATCTGCGGCGATGAACTCGCGCACTGCGTTTTCGACGCCACGGGAAACCTGGAGGTCATGAGCTCCAGTCTTCGGCTGGCCGGTCCCGGGGGTCGCGTCGTGATGGTGGGCCTGGCGCTCGGCGAGTTTCGAGTGGACGACCCGCTGTTTCACCGGCGCGAACTCAGCATCCACTCCACCCGCAACAGCGCCGGCGCCTTTCCGGCGATCATCGGACTGATGGAGTCGGGCAAAATCGACACTCGCCCGTGGGTCACCCACCGTCTGGCTCTCGATGCTCTGCCATCCGAATTCGAGACGCTCTACATCCCGGAAATCGGCCTCGTGAAGGCCATGATCACCCTCTGACGGTGATGGTCGTCACCCGGAATTGTTTGCCTCGAGATGTGTTCGCACGTGTCCTTCCAGCGAAGCCAGGAACGGCCGAATGCCCAGTTCGGCCGACGGATGAGAGGGGACTTCCGGCGATGCTGAGGATGTGAGTG
>SXGS01028059.1_pt1 | contig 15603 bp, 14 predicted proteins | sample 3174681 | NCBI WGS metagenome assembly SXGS01 (sample SAMN11356861, study PRJNA531348) | freshwater metagenome | isolation source: freshwater sample F1-80 | place: China: Fuxian Lake, Yuxi | collected 2017-12-25 | reverse complement strand
TCTGGAATTGCCGAGGTTATAGGCAAATCAGCAATTGATGTAATCGTCCGTTCACGTTCTGCAGAGACCGCGCAAGCGACGAAATCTGCGATTGAGGCGAGCCTTGATAAACAACTCGCAAAAGCAAAAATTACCCAAGAACAAAAAGATTCAGCAATGTCTCATGTGAGTGTGACAAGCAAACTTGAGGATCTGGTTGATTGCGATTTGATAATCGAGTCTGCTGTCGAAGATCTTGCAACAAAACAAGAATTATTTTCCAAACTTGACAAAATCGTCAAGCCGTCAGGCATCTTGTCGACAAATACGAGCACGTTGCCTGTAATCGAGATGGCGAGGTCGACAAACCGCCCTGACAAAGTTTGTGGCATCCACTTTTTTAATCCCGCTGTTTTAATGCCGCTTGTTGAAGTTGTTCGACCGATAACTGCCAGCGATGAGACGATCGCTTTTGCCAATGAGTTTGTTAGAGCCTGTGCAAAAGATGCAGTACAAGTCGTTGATCGTGCGGGCTTCATTGTTAATGCACTGTTATTTCCATATTTGAACAATGCAATCGCAATGTTTGAGGCTGGTACTGCAAGTATGGAAGATATTGATGTTGCCATGAAGGGCGGATGTAATTTTCCGATGGGGCCTTTTGCGTTGTTAGACCTTGTCGGATTGGATACATCGGTTGCGATTCTCAACGCCCTCCATGCCGAATTTAAGTCGGCAACTCTCGAGCCGCGCCCGATGTTGAAAGAACTCGTCAAGCAGGGCAAATTGGGTCGCAAATCAAAGCAAGGTTTTTATAGTTATTAACATATGAATTAGTTACCGATGAACTGGGATTCAACACCGACCCAACTTGATGAGTCGGTTTGGGAGTTTCCACCTTCAGCGAAGTGGCCACGCAGTGATGTTGTCGGTCGTGGCGCAGATTTAAGTCCTGAAACTTTGATTCACGCGTATCGCCATGGAATATTTCCGATGGTTTCAAGCGATGAACTTGATGATCGACAACCGACTGATCTGGTCTGGTGGTCACCACTAAAGCGGGCAGTAATCAACTTAGATCAGCTGGTGATCTCTCGATCGATGCGTCGTAGTTCAAAGAAGTATGAAGTCCGTATTGACACATGTTTCGAAAAAGTAATGCGCGGTTGCGCGGCACCAAATCGTGAAAACGGTTGGATCACTGCCGAGTTCATAGACGCGTATGTACAACTTCACAAACTTGGTTATGCCCATAGTTTTGAAGTCTTTGACGAAAATGGATTGTTGGCGGGTGGACTTTACGGCGTTCGCGTCGGCAAATTGTTTGCAGGCGAGTCAATGTTTCATTTATTGCGAGATGCATCCAAAGTTGCGTTAATGGCCCTGGTTGGCAAGATGAAAGAAAGTGAAATGAGTTTGTTGGATGTGCAGTGGTTAACGCCACATTTAGAAACTCTCGGTGCGGTAGCCATTACAAGAGAGCAGTATTTGCGTGAACTTGCAGTCGCTGTAATGCAATAGTTACACGCCTAGCCTTAACCAATAGTGAGTGAACCAGCCAAAGCCGCCAAGCGCGATCAACCCTGGGTGATGCGCACTTATTCGGGGCACTCGAGCGCCGCTGCATCCAATGAGTTGTATCGCACGAACTTGGCGCAGGGTCAAACAGGATTGTCAATTGCATTTGATCTACCAACACAAACTGGTTACGACCCAGATCATGTACTGGCCAGAGGTGAAGTCGGCAAAGTTGGGGTTCCAGTCGCACATCTTGGTGATATGCGCACACTGCTCGACGGCATTCCTCCGGGCGAAATGAATACTTCAATGACGATAAATGCAACCGCCGCTTGGTTGCTTGCACTTTATGTTGCGAACGCTGATGCACAAAACGTCGCAACAAAAGATCTGCGTGGCACGACTCAAAACGACATACTCAAAGAATATTTGTCGCGTGGAACTTTTATATTTCCACCGCAACCATCACGACGAATAATCGTTGACATGATCGCATGGTGCGCGACAAACGCACCAAAATGGAATCCGGTCAATATTTGCTCTTATCACTTGCAAGAGGTTGGTGCGACGCCGGTGCAGGAGATCGCGTTTTCGCTGGCCAATGCAATCGACATTTTGGATGCCGTTAAATCAAGTGGCCAGGTAACCGATGAGCAGTTTCCGCAGGTGTTTTCGTCGATTTCGTTTTTTGTCAACGCCGGAATCAGATTTGTTGAAGAGATTTGCAAAATGCGCGCGTTCGTCGATCTCTGGCAGCGAATCGGTCGAGAGCGATACCAGATCACCGACGATCGTGCGTTGCGTTTCAGATACGGCGTTCAAGTTAATTCTCTCGGTCTTACTGAGGCGCAGCCCGAAAATAATGTGCAGCGAATTGTGCTTGAGATGCTGGCTGTAACACTTTCTAAAAACGCTCGGGCTCGCAGTGTGCAGTTGCCGGCATGGAACGAAGCCCTGGGTCTGCCTCGCCCGTGGGATCAACAGTGGTCGTTGCGAATGCAACAAGTCCTTGCTTTTGAAACCGACTTGCTCGAATACGAAGATATTTTTGATGGGTCGGCGGTCATCGAATCACGCACCGCGCAACTAGTCGACGAAGCATGGACTGAACTCAACGAGATCTTGGCGATTGGTGGTGCATTTGAAGCAGTTGATGTTCTCAAAAGCAAACTCGTCAATTCAATGTCGAGTCGCACGAGCAGGATAGAAAAAGGTGATCAAAAAGTCATTGGAGTAAACGCATTCACACAGACTGCACCATCGCCTTTGGGTGGCTTCGACAATATTCTTAAAGTTGATCCGAAGACAGAGAATCAAATGATCGCTGAAGTAGAAACTTGGCGAAAAACTCGAAATCAAAGTCAAGTAGATTCGGCGCTCAAGTCTTTGCAAATCGCCGCTCGCAACGGGTCTAATTTGATGCCTGCCTCAATTGAACTTGCCAAAGTCGGGGGCACGACGGGCGAGTGGTCGCAGGTGTTGCGCGATATTTTTGGTGAGTATCGTGCGCCGACTGGTGTAGGTGGAATCTCTGGTCGACACGGTCATCTGTTGAATGAGGTTTCAGATTTTGTCAAAACGATTGCTGGTGGTCCGCCGAGATTATTGGTTGCAAAGCCGGGTCTAGATGGCCACTCGAGCGGCGCCGAACAGATAGCAGTTGCCGCACGCGACTCTGGAATGGAAGTTGTCTACAGCGGTATTCGTTTGACACCAGAGCAAATTGCATCCTCGGCACGCGATGAGGATCCAGATGTAATTGGACTATCAATACTTTCGGGGTCGCATCTAGCGCTAGTGCCAGAAGTGATATTGCAGTTGAAAAAAGCAGGTGTGACCTCGCCCGTAGTGGTGGGTGGGATTATTCCTGAGGACGATCGCAAGAAATTAACCGACCTGGGCGTCGTCGCGGTTTACACTCCGAAAGATTTTGATATCGCAAGAATTATGCGAGAGATTGCTGAAATCTCGGTGAAGCATCGCCAAAAGTAATTTAAGGCTTCATCGTCGTAGATGGCGCAACTGGAACGAAACCATTTGCAGGTGGAAATATAAGTTCATCTCCCGTTTCAACATGGTCAGAGTTTGTAATGTCGTTCAAATCCATCAACGCCCTCATATCCAATAAATAAGTCGAAGCAATGCCAAAGAGTGTGTCGCCGGGTTGGATTATGTATCTGACCGGGGGCGTATAAATCGTTGTAGTCACGGGCACGGTTGTCGTTGTTGGCACGAGAGTTGTAGTTGGTGGCGGGTCATCACCAATTTGGGCAAATACCAGCGATAGAACACCGCTGACAATTGTGGTTGCAAGTAGCGACATTTGAAGTCGGCCTTTAAAAAACATTGTTGTAAAGGCTAGGCGAATATCACAGTTATTTTACGATCACGATCTCATCTAACCTGAACGCATGAAAGTGCTCGCTGCCGTCGACAAGTTTCGCGGCACTGCCACCGCAGCGCAAGTCGCGACTGCGATCGGGCATGCATGTTGGCAACTGGGGCACGACTGCATTGAGCGTCCACTTGCCGATGGAGGAGAAGGGACACTAGATGCGCTCGGCGGTGCAAACCGAACGACACTCGTCACTGGTCCGTTGGGTGATCCTGTTAATGCAGATTGGCGTTTACATCGGGGCACGGCAATTATTGAGATGGCCTGCGCCTCCGGGTTGTTGCTTGCCGGTGGTAGAGAGAAAAATGACGCTATTGCCGCGTCGACAACTGGCACGGGAGAACTCATTGATGCCGCGTTGGATCATGGAGCAAAACGAATCATCGTTTGTCTTGGTGGATCCGCCACTACGGATGGAGGGCTCGGGGCAGTACGTGCAATTCAAACGCCGGCGCGGCTCAAAGGTGTCGAGTTTGTGGTTGCGTGTGATGTGACGACGGCTTTCACCGATGCCGCCAAAGTATTTGGACCGCAAAAAGGTGCGTCGCCAGCGCAAGTTCAGTTGCTCACCACTCGCCTTGAGCGTCTTGTTCAGATGTATCAAGAAACGCATGGTATTGATGTCTCGCGGTTACCGGGTGCTGGTGCCGCAGGTGGATTAGCAGGTGGATTGGCGGCACTCGGGGCAAAGCTTGTGCCAGGTTTTGATCTTGTCGCCGAAGAAGTTCTGCTCGACGAACTACTGGTTGATGTGGACTTCATTATTACGGGTGAGGGCTACATGGACAACGAAAGTTTTTCGGGGAAAGTTGTCGGCTCAATGGCAGAACTTGCCGCTGAGAAAAAAATTCAGATCGCGGTAATCTGTGGTGATATTCACCAAGAGGTGCAAGGTCGACTGAACGCACTAAGTCTTGTTGAATTGTTTGGGCGCGAGGTTGCGATGCGACAACCTTTACATTGCATTGAGCAGGCAGCGTTACAAATTTTGCGTAACGCAAAATAATTTGAAAGTTTTGTTATCCTGCCGTCGTAGTTGGCGCAACAGGTGCGATTGTTACGACGGGAGCGACAGGTGCGACTGTAGCGGCGCTTGCAACAGGAAGCGGTATTCCGGCTATGTCTGTACCTAACAAAATCAACACGCTTGCTTCACCGAGTTTTCCGGTTTCGGTCGGCACTGGTTCCGGCATTGCCGCCACGGCAACTCCACCGAGTTCTTTGGCGACCGCAGCCGCGGCAGTTTCACTGCCAAGCAAGTAGTACACCACAGTCACAGTTTGTTTTGGGGTGATTTCACTTTTGTTGAGAGCAGGTTGCACGATGTAGCCACGACCCTGCAACTCAGTAGTCAACTGACCTGCACTTCCGGCGATTCCTGATGCGTTGGCGATTTGAATTTTAAATGCGGTTAAGACGATCGTTGTTTGAACTGGAATCTCAAGCAGAGTTGTTTCGGTAGTTACCATCGTGTCTTGAGTTGGTGCTGTGAGAGTTTGGCTCGAGTTATCGCCACGTATATCGCGCAAAATAAAGAACCCAAGCAACAAAACAAGTACTGCGATGATGATTGACAAAGTTGAATTGACATTTGATCCGCCGCCCGATGAACGTCCACCCGACGAGCGACCACGAGAAGAACGTCCGTCTGACAAATATCTTTCAGAATCTCCACGACTTGGGCGGTATTGTTCTTGGCTCATACCTACTTAAGATATCGCATAGTCATAACTAGATGGTTTATACCGTGATCCCATCGCGACATCTCGCCAGATTCGCCACAGAACCTTGCGACCTTCAAATCGAGCCGAGGGTGGGGATTGAACCCACGACCTACCGCTTACAAGGCGGTTGCTCTGCCACTGAGCTACCCCGGCGTTTTTTATTCGCGGTCAGTGTACGGCAGATATTTGGTGTATCGGGTATTTGAGTTTCTTGAAGTTACCTAGAGGCCTTGCGGACTCGCACGATCTCGTAGGTTGCCAAAGCCGCCGCAACAGAAACATTCAACGATGACAACGATCCGAGCATTGGAATGTTTGCCACCAAGTCGCATCGCTCGCGCACGAGTCTTGACAAGCCAGGTCCTTCTGCGCCGAGCACAAGACAGACTGAATCTGTAGCTACCGCACCCAATTCAAAAATACTTTTCTCCGCTGAGTCATCTAATCCGATGACAATGACTCCGGCAGTTTTCATTTCAGACAATGCACTTGGTAAACCGCCAACAACGCACATGTTCAAGTATTCGATTGCACCAGCAGAAGATTTTGCAACCGTCGGAGTTATGTGGACTGCACGATGTCGGGGCAAGATTACTGAGTCGACTCCTGCGCCGTCGCAACATCGCAAAATTGCGCCGAGGTTCCCTGGGTCGGTTACACCGTCGATCGCAACCAACAGAAGTGGCTTATCGCGCGGGGCGATGAGCAGATCAGCCAACAACGTTTCTTCGAGCGGCGCAGCCTTGGCTAGTACTCCTTGCGGGGCCTCACTGCGTGCTTCTCTTTCGATTTCGCGTCGCGAAACATTTAACACTTGAACTCTTTGGTCGCGAGCAATTTCTAAAATGTCATCAATTACCGGGCTGCTCTCGATGTCGTTTGCAATCCAGATTTCGTGAACTCTGCGTCGCGAACCCAGCAACAATTCTCTTACCGCTTGTCGGCCTTCAATTTGTTCGCCACCCAGGCCGTGTTCTTTATGAACTGGTCGACCTACACCGCGATCTGATCTATTTTGTCTTCGCGATAAGTCAATTCGTTTTGGACTGTTTGGATTACGACCAGTTTTTTTTGAGCCACCTGTTTTATTGCGTTTGTTCGGTCGACTATTGCGATTTTTGGCCATGATTAGAAATTAAGCATTTTGGGTCACCACGGCGACTGCCCAACAGGCGATTCCTTCGCCACGGCCCAGTGATCCGAGGCCTTCGGCACGACGACCTTTGATCGTCACGGGTGCGCCAGCGGCCGCACTTAGCTTATTTTGCATCTCGTCTCTGTGGACTGAGATCCTCGGTCGTTCGCAGACAACACTGCAGTCAACATTGCCAATTTCGAATTTGTTTTCTTTCGCCATTTTGGTGACGCTTGCCAACAGGGTCAACGAGTCGACATTTTTCCATTTTGGATCAGTATCGGGGAAGTGTTCGCCGATGTTGCCGAGTCCACATGCTCCAAGAATCGCTTCGGTGACCGCATGGGTGATGACATCGGCATCACTATGCCCAATCAGCCCAAGTTCATCGACAAAATGTACGCCCCCTAAAATTAGTTTTTGATCAGCATTCGACGCATCAACAAAACGATGAATATCAAAACCTTGTCCAACTCGAACTTTCGTCGCCATGGTTAAATATTTACACTTCACCGCGCGTAATCGCGCGAGCCCAGTTCATATCGTCTGGTGTTGTTAATTTGCGATTAAGAGGGTCTCCATGAACTACTACGACTCGGCCTCCACTGTTTTCAACCAAGGCTGCATCGTCTGTGCTTTCCGGGTTTGAGGCGTGAGCGTCGCGCAAAACTTTTGCCCGAAATGCCTGTGGGGTCTGCACTGCGACAAGCTGCCTGCGATCCGGGGTCGACACAACGACGTTTTCTTGTGAGACAACTTTTATTGTGTCAACAACGGGCAACCCGGGCACCGCACCGTCGGCGCCAGCGCATACGGCATCAACGACCTCATGAAACAAAAACTCCGAGGCAAACGGTCGGGCCGCGTCGTGAACACAGATTATTGATGCTTCTATAGGAACCGCAGCCAAACCACTGCGCACAGACGCACTTCGCGTCGACCCGCCAACTACCCCTCTTTCGTTATGGGCATGAGTTGCGGGCAAAACGACGACTACGCCGTCACTTGCGGCGCGCGCAGTTTCAACCGCCCAGTCCACGACTCGGCGTTCATTAATTAACTCAAATTGTTTGGGGCCACCAAATCTGGTGCCCGAACCCGCCGCAACGACAATTGTCCAAATTTTTTCGCCAATTTTTTGGGTTGGCATGGTGTTCACGCTCATTTAGGGTAGTACCGTCAAATACATATGGCACAACAACTTCTTGGTAACAGCGCGTTTTTTGCAGATACTCCATCAGATGTGCTTGCTCTGATTGCCGCAAGTGGTGAAACAAAAAACTTACAGCGCGGGGATGTGTTATTCAGTGAAGGCGATACACCAGAATCGATGTACATCGTTTTGTCAGGACGAATCGCAATTGCAATCGGCAACCAACCGATAGATAGTCGAGAAAGTGTGCTCGCCCTAATGGAGCGAGGCGACCTATTCGGCGAACTTGCGCTTCTTGATAACGGTAAACGAAGCGCAATGGCTCGCGCGATTGAGCCGTCATCGGTGTTGCAGATTCCTTATTCGGTAGTCCGTCAACAGTTGCAATTGAACCCAACGATGCTGTGGGGAGTCACAAAGTTGCTGGCGTCGCGTTTGCGAATAATGGATGAAGTTCTTTCAGACAGCGTGTTTCTAGATGTAACTGGCCGAACCGCCAAGCGGTTACTTGAACTGTCGAGCGGGAAAGACGAATTCGTTCTTCCGATTACACAAGAAGAACTTGCCGGAATGGTTGGCGCTTCTCGTGAAAGAGTAAACAAAGCGATCGCAAGTTTTATTCGTTTGGGCTGGCTCGAACAGCACGATCGTCGATATCGAATCTTGATGCGCCAAAAACTTGAAATACGCTCTAGTTAAATAACTAGCCAGTCGTGCGCAAGCGCGAAAGCGTTTTTTGCGTCTTGTGCGCGATGCGCCGGCCGCGACGCGTCGTGGGCGAAACCGTGTTCGGCATCAGAGTAAATTTCAGTTCGCACGCCATGAGCTTGCAATTCGGCAACATCTGCTGCCGGTGTGTAATGGTCTTTGCCACCGATAATTGCTAAAACTCGGTCAGCATTGCCAGTTTGTAAATGGTGCAACGGTTCACCTTGTGTTGCGCTGAGCCAACCATTTGGGATTGTGATCATTCCGTAGAATGAAACAATTTTTTTGAATCTTTCAGATCGAGCCGACTTAAAGCAATACATTCCACCCATACAAAAACCCATCAGCCCAACAACTGGCGTTGCGAGTGCGTCGGCTGCCTCATGCAAATCACGCAAATGGTTTTCGTCGTTCAGCGTCGGCACCGCTGCAAACCTTGGCTCAATTTCAGGGCCCAACACGCGACCTGGAAACGGTTCAACGGCGCACACCGCCATGTTCCATTCGCGAGCCAAACGCGCAACTAAGTCGTCGAACAACTCTCGCAAACCAAAAATATCTGGGGCAATGACCAAACCCATCGTTGGATTTTTTATGGTTTTATCAATTTCGCATTGCGTGCCCGAAGGCAAAGTGATTCGCATTACTTAATTATGGCTGAAGTTCAAAGTTTTTTCGTAAGTGAGAGTTGCGGTGAGACCGCAAGTGCTAGTCGCGGTGGTGCTAATTCGCACGATGTTGTGCATGACACAACTCACTACAGTCAATTCAGACGAAGTAACAAGTCAGCCTTTATTGGTTTGGAGCCCCGGACTTGCCCAAAGATCGGCCAGTCCAGTTTCGCGACTAATCAAAGAATGGCAACTGATCAGCGACCGAAACCGTGAACTAGAAATCGTTAATTCGTGGTCGTTGCCTGGTGCCAAAGTAAGTCACCTAGATGAAGTTCTGGTGCGAGCGGGCTTTAACACTGCACGCGATGATTCGCAGGGCGATCAATATTTATGGTTGTTAGTCAAACAGGCAACAAGCGATGAACTTGCTGCTCGAATTGTTTTGCAGCGAATTTTGCCACCTCTTTTGGCGATAGCGCGAAGGCGAGGTCGAATAGTTGAAGGAGGAATCGATACGGCAATCGCTGATGTTCTAGCGAGCGCATGGGGAGTGATTCGCAAATACCCTTGGCACCGTCGATCAAACAAAGTTGCAGCTAATCTCGTGCGAGACAGCGAATATTTCGCTTTTGTACACGGTCATCGGTCAAAGCGCTTCAAAGTTATCCCCATGGATCCGTATATGTTGTCTGAATTTTTGGTTGCACCAGAAGAACAAATTGGAGAAGAGATTAGTTTGGACAAACTAATTGCCGTTGCCTTAGATCAAGGCATTGATCCAAGGCACATCGAAATTTTGCGGGCAGTTGCGAGTGGCGATAATGCGGCAACAATTGCTGCACGTTACGGCGTGGCAGAGCGAACGGCGCGAGCCTGGCGGGCGAAAGCCGTCAGCGAGTTGCGTGTACGAACGCGGTGTGCTGTGTGAGTTTGGTTGTGCGCAATCTCAAACTGTTTGTGACCACAAAAACACTTGAAAACGCCATCGCTAGGCCAGCCCACATTGGATTCAAATATCCCAGTGCTGCGAGTGGTATCGCTGCAGTGTTATAAGCAAACGCCCAGAACACGTTTGCCGTAATCGTGCGCAATGTTGCGCGTGAAAGCAAAATCGCATCAGCGACTAAACGCAGATCGCCACTGACAATAGTCAGGTCACTGGCATGCATCGCAACATCTGTACCAGTTCCCATGGCGATGCCGACATCTGCCTGGGCAAGTGCGGCGGCGTCGTTTACTCCATCTCCAACCATTGCCACCGCATAGCCACGCTGCTGCAAATCGGATACGACACGAACTTTTTCATCGGGTAAAACGCCAGCAATAACGTGCTGCTCATCGGCGTCGATTCCGACCTGTTGGGCGATAGCAACTGCAGTCGCATGGTTGTCTCCGGTGAGAAGCACAGAGCGCAACCCGAGTTTGCGCAATTCGGCAATCGCAATTGCGCTAGTGGCTTTTGGTTGATCGGCAACAACACAAACTGCTTTAACAGCACCATCGACGACAACCAAGACAGCGGTGTTGCCGTTGTTACGAGAGTTTGTTAGAGCACTGCGAAGATCTGATGGGATAATCACCATTGTCTTGCTAAATAGAGATTCGCGTCCAACCATCACTTTGCGACCGTTCACCACACCAGAAGTACCCATGCCAGGCGAAGATTCGAAACCAGTCACGTCAGGCAACTGGCCAAGTTCAGTTCGCGCAGCCTTCGCAATTGCGCGAGCAACCGGATGCTCACTGGCGTGTTCAAGTGCACCTGCGTATAAAAGTATTTCGTTACGAGTTGAATTTTGCGCACAAATAATGTCGACTAACTGCATCACACCGGTGGTAACAGTTCCAGTTTTGTCAAACACGACGGTGTCGATGCGGCGTGTGCTTTGCAACACATCTACGCCTTTAATTACGATGCCCATTTGGGCGGCGCGACCGCTGCCAACCATTAATGCAGTCGGCGTTGCAAGACCAAGCGCGCACGGGCAAGCGATAATTAAAACGGCAACCGCTGCCGTGAATGCTTGAGCTATTGAGTCACCCAAAAAATACCAGGCTACAAATGTTGCAATTGACAAACCGATTACAGTTGGCACGAAGATTGCGCTCACGCGGTCAGCAAGTTTTTGAACAGGTGCTTTTGTTGTTTGTGCATCTCTGACCAAGCGAGTTATTTGTGCAAAGGTAGTTTCAGCACCGACGTACGTTGCGCGGGCGATCAATCGCCCGGTTAGATTTACCGTTGTACCAACAATTTCGCTGCCTGGTGCGACATCTGTGGGCACGCTCTCGCCGGTCAACATCGAGACATCTAAGGACGAGTTGCCCTCGACGACTACACCATCAGCCGGAATTATTTCTCCTGGTCGAACGACCATCAAATCACCCACTCGCACCTGCGATGCATCGACGGTCTGCTCTTGTTCATCACGTATCACGGTCGCTGTTCTTGCGTTGAGTGCAAGCAATGAGCGCAACGCATCGCCCGCACGGTTTTTCGCCCGAGCCTCAAAGTATCTGCCGGCGAGAAGAAACAACGTCACTGCGACAGCGACTTCAAGATAAATATGTGTGCTGTCACCAGCCTTCATCACCATGCTCGTCATGCTCGCAGCGTGTGATGACCCACGATAGATATGTTCGACTGAGTCGCCCCAGACAATCGCCCAAACTGACCAAGCGGTTGAAGCAGTAATGCCAATCGAAATTAAAGTATCCATGGTCGTGGTGCGATGGCGGGCGTTCATTAAAGCAGCGCGGTGAAACGGCCAAGCACCCCAAGTGACAACTGGAGCACTCAAGACAAGCACTAGCCACTGCCAGTTTTTAAATTGCAATGCGGCGACCATTGAAATAATTACAACTGGTAGACCTAAAACTATTGATGCTGTGAGTCGCGTCAGAAGCATCGCCACGCGCTCGCTAACTTCGGCTTCAAGCATTTCGGTGGTTGTGTTTTCGAGCAGGCGCGCGTTGTAGCCAAGTGACTTGACTGTTTCGATAATCTTTTCAGGGTTAGTTTGTTGGTTCGAGAAACTGATTCGAGCAGACTCGGTGGCGAAGTTGACTGACGCCTGCACACCGGACATCTTGTTGAGTCCTTTTTCGATTGTCATCGCACATGCATTGCATGACATGCCGGTCAGGCTCAGATCGAGTTGCGTGTCGACTGATTGAATAGCCATTGATTATCTAAGTCTCGCAGGTAGAAAGGGGATTTACCCCCATTTAGATTGGCCGAAGCGGTAGCCAACACTGCGAACAGTTTCAATCAGGTTGGCATGTTCTTCGCCAAGTTTCGCGCGCAAGCGACGAATGTGCACATCCACCGTTCGCGCACCACCGTAGTATTCGTATCCCCAAACTCGAGACAGCAAAATTTCGCGACTGAATACTTTGCCCGGGTTTTGTGCAAGAAACTTAAGCAGTTCGTACTCCATATAGGTGAGGTCTAGCGGGTTGCCTCCAAACGATGCTTGGTAAGTTTCGGTATTTAGTACCAATCCGCCATATTCAATTAATGATTCGCGAGAGACAGACATCTCGCTATAAAACAAATGCCGCAAACGCGAATCAAGTTCTCGTGGATGAATTGGCGCCAAGCAAAAATCATCGAACAGATCATCGCGCATTTCTAAATCTGCGAGTTGTGCACCGCTAACGAGAACGACTATTCGATTGACCGGCATATCGCATCTCCGAAGTGAACGGCACAAAGCCCAGCCGAATTCGGGGTCCTGACTGCAGTCGACGACGGCCCCAGCCCAACCATTGGCGGGTTGCAGTTGGCTGAGTGCGTCGCTGTTTTTTACCGCTTTCCACGAATAACCGGAGAGGTCCAAAGTTCTCGCAACATCTATCGGCGCAGGATCAGGAAAGACTGCAAGCAGATTGGTTTCGTCGTGAGCCATCGTCGTCTTAGAGAGAACGCAAGTAACGATTTAGTTCGTACTGGCTGATATGGGTTTTGTAACCGCGCCACTCTGCACGCTTATTTCTAAGGAACCATTCGAAGATATGTTCTCCGAGAGCTTCGGCAACAAGTTCTGATCGCTCCATTACTCGCAATGCATCAGACATTGACTGGGGCAATTGTTCGATGCTCAATTTCTCGAGCATGTCGTCACCGATCTCGAAAAGATTTGCGTCTGCTTCTTGAGGCAGTTCGTAGCCTTCTTTGATGCCGCGTAGTCCTGCTGCAAGAATCACCGAAAAAGCCAAATACGGGTTGCATGCCGGGTCTGGTGATCGATACTCAATTCGAGTTGCTTGTTCGCTATTTCGTTTTTGAATCGGTACTCGAATCAATCCACTGCGATTGTTTCTCGCCCATGAGATATGCACAGGTGCCTCAAAACCGGGCACTAAACGTTTGTAACTGTTCACCGTCTGGTTCGTGATCGCGGTTATTTCTGCTGCGTGACGCAGTAAACCTGCCATGAATTGTTTTGCAGTTTCTGACAAGTTGTACGGGTCGTCACCGTCATGAAATGCGTTTTGTTCATCCTTGAACAAACTGAGGTGCAGGTGCATTCCTGACCCTTGCACACTTTCGAGTGGTTTCGGCATGAAAGTGGCGTGCACATTATGCAGCGCGGCGATTTCTTTGACGACCAGGCGAAAGGTCATCACGCTGTCGGCCATTGTCAATGCATCGGTGTGCCGTAAATCAATTTCGTGCTGGCTTGGTGCGTCTTCATGGAAACTGTATTCAACCGGAATGCTCATCGTTTCGAGAGTGCGAATAGTTTCTTTGCGCAACGAACTAGTAATGTCGGTGCTCGTTAAATCAAAGAACCCACCTTCGTCAAGGGGTAGCGGTCTCGCGTCAACTGTTGGTGGATCAAAATAAAAATATTCAATATCTGGTGCGACATAGAACTGGTAGCCGAGTTTGTGAGCGGCGTTCAAATTGCGTCGTAACACTTGTCGTGGATCACCATCAAACGGCGTGCCATCTAGTTTGGCGACATCACAAAAGACTCTGGCTTCTGCCCCCTTTGGGTCGACCCAAGGCAAAACTTCGAATGTGTTGGCATCGGGTAACGCAAGCACATCACTTTCTTGGACTCGGCTGAAACCGTCAATCGCCGAGCCGTCGAAGATCATCCCGTCGTTGAGGGCGTTCTCCATTTCGGCGGGGCTGATCGCAAAACTTTTCAAATTACCGAGAACATCGGTAAACCACAGGCGGACGAGTCGAATGCCGCGCTCCTCGACGGTACGCAAGACGTAATCTCGTTGCTGCTCAATCATCTCAGCACTCGTTTCTGGTCGCACACATCTTTATAGTCTGCCGCCGTTGCGCCAAGATTTACTCGGGCAACGACGACAGGCCTGATGCTGCTCGTTACTTCTTCTTTGACTTCTTCTTTGCGGCCTTTTTTGGTGCAGTCTTTTTAGTTTTGACTATTTTGGGGTTTCCACAGACTGTTTCAAGTATCAACTGCGTGACTATGTATGGATCCATATTTGCATTTGGTCGACGATCCTCGGCATAACCCTTTTTATCACGAGCAACCTGCCATGGAATTCGCACAGAAGCACCACGGTTTGAAACACCGTAACTGAATTTGTTGTACGGAGCAGTTTCATGTTTTCCGGTCAATCGGCTCTCGATGTCGTGTCCATAGTTGCTGACATGCTCGTTGATTCGTGTGCCGAGTGCTTGACATGCCTCATCGATTGCTTTGTAGTTTGATCGCATGTCTTTTGTTGAGAAGTTTGTGTGACAACCCGCACCGTTCCAATCACCTTGTTGTGGTTTTGCGTCCAGCGAAATCACAACGTCAAAATCTTCGGCAACACGATGCAACAACCAGCGAGCAACATGAAGCTCATCGCTCACTCGCAGTGCGTCAACTGGACCAATCTGAAACTCCCACTGGCCAGGCATTACTTCGGCATTGGTTCCAGAAATATGTAGACCGGCCTCAAGACACAAGTCCGTGTGAATCTCGACGATGTCGCGACCCATGACTCGACCCGCGCCTACGCCACAGTAGTAAGGCCCTTGTGGCGCTGGTTCACCAGAAAGTTCTGGAAACCCATATGGGCGACCGTTAAGCCGCATCATCGTGTATTCCTGTTCGATTCCGTAGATCATTTTTTCCGAGGAATACTTCTTTGCAGCCGCTGCGCACGCCGCACGAGTATTTGTTGGATGTGGCTTTCCCGTTGATGCAACCAACACTTCGCACATCACGAGAACATTCTTGCCACCGCGAATTGGATCCTTGCAACTAAAAACTGGATTAAGAATGCAATCTGATGCTTCGCCTGTCGCTTGACTCGTTGAAGATCCGTCGAATCCCCAAATTGGAAGTGCTTTTGAACCGCTTTCAATGATTTTTGTTTTGGAACGCAATGTTGGTGTT
>SXGS01125972.1_pt1 | contig 15608 bp, 12 predicted proteins | sample 3174681 | NCBI WGS metagenome assembly SXGS01 (sample SAMN11356861, study PRJNA531348) | freshwater metagenome | isolation source: freshwater sample F1-80 | place: China: Fuxian Lake, Yuxi | collected 2017-12-25 | reverse complement strand
GCGGGAGTTCCGCATTTCGGCGGCTCATGACCGCCTAATGGCGGAACTCCGGCGGGAACTCCAGCGGGAACTCCAACGGGAACTCCAACGGGAACTCCAACGGGAACTCCAACGATCCCGCCGGGGTAATAGATTTGTAGCACGCGCACCGCCAACACGTTGTCTTGCTCGATACGAAGCAATTCGTGGGGCAGCCGATACACGCGCCAGCGCCACGGCACCTCCACGAGATCCCTCCCGATGACTCCCTCGCCGCCGATCTTCACTCCATTGAGAAACACCTCGTCCGCAGACTGAATGACTCCCAGAGCCACCGCCGGGTCGATGTCGCGCAGCCACGCCTTGCCACGAAAGTGGAAGCGATACCAGCCGATGACAATTCCCGACGCGACTCCTTGCGACGCCCAGTCGCTCGGCACTGCGATTGACGGCCACGCCGAATCGTCGAAGTCCGGCCGCGACCACGCGGGATCATCGCCCACTCTGAATTTCACCAGCGATGACAGGCTCAAGGTTGTGGGTTGGTCGATGGACCACGCGGGGGCGAGGCCGCCTAAAGGTGGGACTCCAACGGTCAGCAACACGAAGGCGATCACGAGTTGTCGCACGGTTTGGCCGATCGGTCAGTTGGAGTTCCGCCTTGAGTGCGAAGCATGACCGCCTGAAGGCGGAACTCCAACGGGAACTCCAACGGGATGACGCCTCGCCACTTTGAGCGGCTTCGCGAATTCTGGCAAGCGGTGTGGGGAAGAGAGGACGATGCCAGTCTTGGATTGTGGCTGCGAATGTCACCGGCGACCCGCCCACCAGTTCGACTGGCTCGAAACCTCTTAGGTCCCTTTGATAACATTCTGTCCGGGCTCAAGAAGCCCTCTCACACCTTCACCGCGTTTCGTGGAGACTCTGCCCGATGACTTTGCCCATTTCCGCTCCGCTCGCTGCTGATACCACCACCTCGTCGTCCCGCCGCGACTTTCTGAAAGCAGGAGCCGCCGCCGTCGCGATTCCGGCCGTGATCGCGTCAATTGCTCCACGAGCCTACGCCGCTGGTAGCGACAAACTGAAGATCGGTCTCGTCGGCTGCGGTGGCCGCGGTTCAGGAGCGGCTCGCGAGGCTCTCTCGGCCGACCCGAACGTCGAACTGGTCGCGATGGGCGATGCTTTTGGCGAGAGTCTCAACAGCAGCCTGCGAAATCTGTCAGGCGTGGAAGCCATCAAGTCCAAGATCGCGGTCGATGACGATCACAAGTTCGTCGGCCTCGATGCCTACAAAAAGGTGATCGACTCGTGCGACGTAGCGCTGCTGTGCAGCCCGCCTGGTTTCCGGCCGGTCCATTTCAAGTACGCAGTCGAGGCCGGCAAGCACATCTTCACCGAGAAGCCGATGGCCACGGACGCTCCCGGCGTGCGTTCGATCATGGAGTCAGTCGAGGTCAGCAAGCAGAAGAAGCTCGCGATCTGCGCCGGCTTCTGCTGGCGATACGACAACGCCAAGCGAGCGTTTTTCGAGCAAATCCAAAGCGGCACGCTCGGCGAAGTGAAGGCCGTCTTCGGCACCTACCTCACCAGCCCCGTGAAGCCGATGCCCCCCGCGAATACTCGGCCGGAGGGACTCAGCAATTTGGAGTGGATGGTCCGCAACTGGTACAACTACACATGGCTCTCCGGCGACGGACTCGTCGAGCAAGCCGTCCACACCGTCGATTGGCTGGCGTGGGTCTTCCAAGACAACCCGCCCGTGAGTTGCACCGCCGTCGGCGGCCGACAGATCCCACAAGAAGGGGGCAACATCTTCGATCACATCGAAGTGAACTACGTTTGGGCCAACGACGCTCGCGGCTTCCTGGCTCAGCGACAAACTCCCGGTTGTCACAACGAGAACAACTTGTACGTTCTAGGCACGAAGGGGAGCGGCCAGCTCGGCCCGCGCGGCACGGTCATCAACGGCGAGACCGAATGGAAGTACAAAGGCCCCGGCAACAACATGTACCAGACCGAACACGACGAGTTCTTCAAGTCGATCCGTGACGGCAAGCCGCTGAACAACGGCGACCGCATGGCCAAGAGCACGCTGATGGGCATCATGGGCCGCACCGCCGCCTACACCGGCAAGCAAATCACATGGGAGATGATGCTCAACTCGCAAGAGTCACTCGTCCCCACCGCGTTCCCGGACGGCTGGAAGACTCAAGTGGAGCTGCCCAAAACAGCGATGCCCGGTATCACGCAGTTCGTGTAATCAGCGTTTGCAGATGTCTCGCCGAACCTCTTGAGTCGCACCAGCGCGCTCCACTAGACTCCCGCCCCGCTTGCGGTACCCGATAGTGTAACGGTAGCACAACAGATTTTGGTTCTGTTTGTCCAGGTTCGAATCCTGGTCGGGTAACTGGTTTATTGTTCAGTATTCGGAAAGAAGTGGAAAGGCCCGGAAACTCCGGGCTTTTTTCGTTTTCACGCTTCGGGCGAATGCTCGACTTTCCGTCCGATTCGCCCATTTCCGTTCCTGACTGCGTCGGATTCTGCGTCGCTTTTTTGAAGTCGGTTTCCGTGGTGTGGAGATAGTGCTCCCCGGCGACCGCTTCGGAGTTTCCCATCCAAGAGCAGACGACGTGAGCCGGGAAAGTTTGAGCCAATTCGGTTTGCCGAGATGCTCTGAGGTTGTGGAAAACACGCTCCCAAGGCTCCAGACCTGCGCGGCGGAGATCTTCAACATCGTGGTCCGCAAGTTCTGTGAGGCGTCTCAGTAGCGTGTGACGACGTGCTCCGTCCCTTCGGCCGCCAGTTCAAAGGTGTCACGCAGATACAGCTCCAACTCCGGGAATAGCGTCGCCACTGGAACAGCGCGTTCGACCACGAGAACCCGTGCCACATGTGACTCGCGCGGTGCCTGCTCTCGCTGCGCCTTGCCCTGCTCGCACCGAGTCGCCCGCGAATCCAGCGTCCGCACCGGATCATACGGAGCCGTCGTCTGCCAGAATTCGCGCAGTGGTTTCAGATCACGAAATACAGCCGCTGTCATCGTGGGTTGATCAGAGTTTTGTTGGACTCACGGTCGGTGCGGATGATGTCTTGGCCACGACGGATCCAGACGTGTTGTGCAACTCGACCGATCTGCTGAGGCGGACCAGAGTGGGCATGGTCTGTGATCGGCGAAGATCGACGGACGCTAGCGGGGCTCGACGTGAAAGACATGGTAATGCCACGCGCACAGGTCCAAGTACAAACCACGTTCGAACAAATCGGTTCCATCCCGATCGTAGTCCGCCTCGCTCATTTGATCCTTCAGCCGCCATGTTCCCTGTTTCAGATCATCGTGCGGCAATCGGACGAAGCATTGGCTTTGGTTCGGCGAGTAGTTGACGGCGACGAGCAGTCGATCGCCGTCGGCTCCTCGCCACTCGCAGGCAACGAAGTTGTCGTTTGAGCCATTACCGCTCCACGCCGGAACGCAATCGAGTTGACGCCACGATCCGTTGCGAACAGCCTCGTCACGCAGGACGGACAGCAATCGATCGTAGAACCGTTTCCTGATCTCGTCCACGGCCTCGACCGGTGCGCGGACGAGATGCGGTGAGATGCGTTTCAGGCGTCCCTCGAACTGACCTTGATGAAAGAAACGCAGGCCAGGCGACAAGTACGTGATCATCGCGGCCGCTTCGTGAACGTCTCGTGAAAACGTCGCCGTTGCTCGCGGTTCATCGTGGTTTTCCAGGAAGCGAGCCAACTTGTCTTGATAATCGAGGCCTGCCCAGAAGTGCTCGCGTACGGGGCGAGCCTGCTGCTCACGCAGTCGATCGTACAGCCGCTTGTCATAGGCATAGTCGAAACCCTGATGCTGCATCGTCCATTCGAGATCCCAATAGACCTCGGCCATGAACTGAAAGTTTGGATGCGCCCGCCGCACAGAGTCGGTCGCCGTCGGCCAGAAGAGTTCCGACTGAATACCCCAAGTGCGCTCGAAGACATCAGGTAGGACGAGCATCGACATGTCGCAGCGCACGCCGTCGCATTGCCCGGCGATGCGAGTCAACTCGCCAATCATCGCTTCTTGCAGCGCGGGGTTGCCGTAGTTGAGCTGAATCGTGTCGGGCCAGCCGTCGAAGTACGGGTCGCGGCCATAGGCGAGCAACAATGATCCGTTCTTCGTTGGCACGCGGCAGTAGTTTTGCGGCGAACGAGCGATCTCTAACTCGCTGCCGTGGACGAAGTAGTCGGGATGCTCGTCAATCCACGGATGATCTGGGGCCAAGTGGTTCGGGACGAAATCGAGAATCAGTTTCAGTCCACGTTGTTGCAATCGTGCTCGCAAACGTGTGAGCGCCGCGTCACCACCGAGGTCGTGATGTACGGTGTAGCTTTGAATGGCGAACCCGGAACCGCCGATGTCTTCGTCTTGGAGGTCCGGCAGCGTCTCCTCGAATTCGTGCCGCCATCCGAGATTCGCTCGCGAGACCGCTTGCGCGGCCGGGCCAGTCTGCCAGACGCTCAGCAACCATATCCAGTCGAAGCCTTGCCGTGCGAAGTCATCCAGCGCGGCATCCGGGACGTCGTCTAACGTCGCGCGACGGCCGAGCGCGCGAGACAACTCCGTCATCCAGACGCGGGTGTTGATCTGATACAGCGAAGGGTAACGAGGCGTCGCCATCGGGCCGTATCGTATCCAAAGACTTCCGAAGTCTTCAAAGAACTCGGAATTTTTGAAGTCATTCCCACGCGAACAACGTGGCCAAGTCTTCGTTGATCAGTTCGATGCCGATCAACGACTCGCCGACGCGCTGGGTTCGGGATCGCGTCCCTCTTGGACTCGTACGGCGCGCCGCAACAGATCGCGGATCGTTTGCCAGAGGCCCTGACGACGCCACTGATGAAAATCGTCCCGCACCGTTCCCTCGGGCGGAAAGTCCTACGGCAGATGACGCCAGCCACACCCGGTTCTGAACAAGTACAGCACCACGTTGAGCACTTCCCGCAAGTTCGTGGTCCGAGCCCGGCCACCTCCCGACGACGGCAACAACGGTGCAATCAACTGCCACTGCGATTCCGACAAATCACTCGGGTAGGGCTTTCGGCTTTGTTCCTGGGCATCCCTGCTAATCCTCCGCTTCGCGTTGATGGTTCTACCAGTTCACAACGGCGGACTCGTCAGGCGGCGAGGACTTCCTTGTCCAGAACTCTTAACTTCCCGCACGCTCTCTTAGCACGGGACATCTTCCGCTGCAGACAACGACCAGCTCCTGCTTTGCACCGACGATCTGACCGACATAGTTTCCAATGCAGAAATCGCTCAAATGCTCGCAGCCGCGACGACAGCTCAAATCACCTGTGGGACATTGATCGACGCCACGTTGGTCAACGGTGGCAAAGTCAATGTGACTGTTGTGCTCGCTCGGTACACGGCTGCAAAGTCCGCTCGTTGCGGCTCGTTTCGGACAGCGGTAGCATCGCCCGCGTGTTCGTCGTTCCGCCTTGAGGCGGTCATCGCGTTCCGCCTGAAGGCGGGACGACAAACTTGAGGAGCTTTCCATGTCCACATTACTTCCTCGTCGTGACTTTCTCAAATCCACTTTGGCGGCGTCCGCCGTCGCCGCTCTGCCGATGCAACTTGGCATCGCCGATGACGCGAAGAAACCGAAGCTGCGCATCGCGGTCAAGTACGGGATGATCAAGCACGACGGCTCGATTGAGGACAAGTTCAACCTCATCAAAAAGCTCGGCCTGGCCGGGGTCGAGGTGGATAGCCCCAGTGGGTTGAACAAGGAGGAGGCCAAAGCTGCCGCCAAGAAAACTGGGATCGTGATTCACGGCGTCATCGACAGCGTCCACTGGCGCGACACGCTGTCGAGTTCCGACGCCGACGTCCGAGCCAAAGGGCTGTCCGCTCTGAACGGGGCGATCGAGGATGCCGCGTTCTTCGGCTGCGACACCGTGCTGCTGGTTCCCGGCGTCGTGAAGGACGACGTCACCTTCGAGCAGTGCTACGAACGCTCGCAAGCCGAAATCAAAAAGGCTCTACCGTTGGCCGAGAAGCACAAAGTCAAAATCTGCATCGAGACCGTCTGGAACAACTTCATCACCAAGCCGGAGCACCTGATCTCGTTCGTAGACGACCTGAAAAGCCCGTGGGCCGGTGCGTACTTCGATTGCAGCAACATGCTCAAGTACGGCGTGTCGTCCGCCGAGTGGATTCGGAAGCTCGGCAAGCGGCTGGTGAAGTTCGACTTCAAAGGCTACAGCCACAAAAACAGTTGGTGCAAAATCGGCGAGGGTGACGAAGACTGGCCGGAAGTTCTGAAAGCCCTCGGCGAAATCGGCTACGACGGCTGGGCCACCAGCGAAGTCGGCGGCGGCGGAGAGAAAGAGTTGGCCGACATCACGGCGCGAATGAAGAAGGTGCTGGGGCTGAGCTGATCTCGATGAGGCGAAATCATGTCGTCTCCGACGGTTCCACAGATGCGATACGCCCGCAAGAGCCGTCCACCTCAACGGAGGTTGGCTCTTGCCGCCGTCGTTACTTGGCCGATCATCTTGGTGCTGGATTGGGATCGTGTCGTTCTTGGTGATGAGTTGCGGCTCTTGGTGTCGTTGTTGCTCTACATTGCAGCCGCTTTTGAACTTCGTTGTGGATGGGTTCCGTTCACGGTCATTGCCGGAACGGTTTTCGGACTGATAGGCAACCCGAGCGTGAAAGGCGGAAGCATCGACGGGCAGATGTGGGAGAGCGTCAGGCACTTAGCTCGCGGAATGGCAATTGGTTTTTTGGTTGGTTTGATCTTGGACTCGATCCCAAGAACTCGCCACTATCTTCGAGACCACATGCGGTGACGTAAAAAGGAGACCGATTATGACCGCTACCGAAATCCGCAAACTCAGTCTTGCCGAACGCATTCAACTTCTGGAAGACGTCTGGGATTCGATTGCCGAAGAGACGAATGCTTGGGAACTCACGCCGGAGCTTCAGGCGGAGCTTGATCAGCGATTGAACGACCTGGAGACAAACCCCTCAGGCAATGTGACCTGGGAAGAAGTCAAAGCCGGCTTGCGAGCACAGCGATGACTTTCTCGCTGGAGTTGCGTCCGGTCACTCAACGAGACATCGAGTCGGCGCATCGTTGGTACGAGGCTCGTCAGCGAGGGCTTGGACTGGAGTTTGAAGCGTGTGTCGAACAAGCCTTCGCGAGAATTTTGTCTGATCCCGAGTCCTACGATTCCTCGTACCGCGATCTGCGGCGTTTGCCCGTGATTCGATTTCCGTATCAGGTCTATTTCGTGGTGCATGGTTCGCGGGTCATCATCGTCGGCGTCTTGCATGGACGACGCAGTACGTCACAGATTCGTCGTCGATCACGACGAACCTGAAAAGTCCGGCCGGATCTCGATCCTGCCTCACGGTTGGAACGGACAACCGGAGATCATTGGGAGGTTTCGCTGATCTTCCTTGTTGACACAGTCGTTTTTGGACCGTCAAATCTCAACCGATGCATCAGTTACGGCCGATTTGAGAGATGCGTCCCCGCGATCTTTCCGCCAAATTCACTCCACGATGGAGCCTGCCCATGCTGACGATTCTCGGACGTGAGCACCACCAAGATGCGACTCAAGGGACGAGTTTTTGCGACCGGATGTCTCGCCGATCGTTTTTGACGATTGGCGGTTTCGCGATGGGCGGCCTCGCTTTGCCGAGCGTCTTGCGAGCCGAAGCTGCGGCGCGGTCGGGGAACTCGCACAAGGCGATCATCAACATCTACATGCCGGGCGGGCCGTCGCACATTGATTTATGGGATCCGAAGCCAGACGCCCCCGCCGAGATTCGGGGTGAGTTCCGGCCGATCGCGACCAACGTGCCGGGGATCGAAATCTGCGAGCTGTTTCCTCGCATGGCTCAGATGATGGACAAGTTCGTGCCGGTGCGGTCGATCTCGGACGCCGACGGCTTGCACGACGGCTATCAGTGCATGACCGGGCATCGTAAATCGGATCGCAAGCCCCCCGGAGGTTGGCCGGCCGCCGGGTCATGGATTTCCAAACTGCAAGGCCCGACGAACGGAGCCGTCCCGCCGAACGTCGCGCTCATGTACACAGTCGGCAACCGCACCTGGGGCGAGCCTGCCGACGGTGGCTTCCTGGGTGTCTCGCACACGCCGTTCAATTTGCTCGGCAGCAAAGCTCGCAGTTCGCCGGAAGGAATGGTGCTGCAAGGCATTTCGCTGGAGCGGCTGCAAGACCGCAACCAACTGATGAAAGCCTTCGACGGCTTCGTCCGCGCGGCCGATGGCAAAGGAGTGATGGAAAGCGTCGATGTCTACACGCAGCAAGCGCTCGGTATTCTCACGACCTCGAAGCTGGCCGAGGCTCTCGATCTCTCGAAAGAAGACCCGAGTGTGCTGGCTCGATACGGCAAGAGTGACGAGAAGTTCATGCGCGACGGTGCGCCGCGCATGATCGAGAATTTTTGTGTGGCTCGGCGACTGGTCGAAGCGGGCGCTCGGTACGTCTCGCTGAACTACAGCCGCTGGGACTGGCACGGCGGCGACGGGATGAACTTCCCGATGTCGCGAGAAGAGTTCCCGTTGCTCGATCAAGGCTTGTCCGCACTCGTCACCGATCTGCACGAACGCGGATTGCAGAATGACGTCTCGGTCGTCGTCTGGGGCGAGTTCGGCCGGACTCCGAAGATCAACAACAACAACTCGCGCGATCACTGGCCGCAGGTGTCGTGCGCGATGCTCGCCGGTGGCGGAATGAAGACCGGCCAATTCATCGGCCGGACGAACCGCAAGGGCGAGCACGCCGTCGAACGCCCGGTCAAGTTCCAAGAAATCTTCGCGACGCTCTACAAGAATGCCGGCCTCGACGTTGGCCGAGTCCGCATTTTCGACGGAGCTGGCGTCCCGCAGAACCTTGTTGACGACGGCGTTCAGCCGATGCGCGAACTGGTCTAACTTTCGGAGCCGCCCATGCTTCACTCTCGTCGTTCCGTTCTGCAAGCTGGCTTGGCTGGTGCGTTCGGTTTGTCGCTGCCGGGACTGCTGCAACAACGCGCGTCGGCCGGTTTGGCGTCCCGCAAGACCGCGGTGATTTACGTCGAGATGGCCGGTGGGCCGACGCAGCATGAGACCTACGATCCGAAGCCGCTCGCACCTGCGGAGTATCGCGGGCCGCTGGGTGCGATCGACACGGCGATTCCCGGCGTGCAGTTTTCCGAGTTCATGGCCGAGCAAGCTCGGATCATCGACAAGCTGGCGGTGATTCGGTCGATGCACCACACGAATGGCAGTCACGGGACCAGCAGCCATCTGACGCAGACCGGCTACTACCTGCGAGACAACCAGAACCGCGAAAACGAAATGCCCTGCTTCGGCTCGATCACCACGAAGCTGCGCGGGGCGAATGAGCCAAGCGTGCCGGCCTTCGTGGCGATCCCGGCCAGCATGAGATTCGGCCGAGCGGCTTGGCTCGGCAAAGGCTTCAATCCGTTCGAGACCGTGAAGTCGGCGGACGACAAAGCCTTCGAGGTTGCGAACCTCACACTGCTCGGCGGACTGACGAATGAACGACTCAACGATCGCCGCGCGTTGCTGACTGGCTTTGGCGAGACTCGGCAGCTCATTGACCGCGAGGGAGTCGCCGACTCGATCGACCAGTTCACTCGCGAGGCGTTCGATCTCGTCACCGGCGACCGCGCACGGACGGCGTTCGACATCTCGAAAGAGTCCACCGAAACGCGAACTCGCTACGGCATGAACTCGCTCGGCCAAAATATGCTGCTGGCTCGGCGACTGGTCGAGCACGGCATCACGGTCGTCACTGTCCGAGCCAGTACGCTCGGCGGTTGGGACGATCACGGCAACATCGCCGACGCGATGAAGAAGAAAGGCCCCGGCTTCGATCAAGCGGTCGCCGCTCTTGTTACCGATCTGTACGAGCGTGGTCTCGACAAGGACGTGCTCGTTGTTTGCATGGGCGAGTTCGGCCGCACTCCGCGAGTCAACAAAGGTGCCGGCCGCGACCACTGGGGCCAAGTGATGAGCAGCGTGGTCGCCGGTGGCGGCTTGAAAGTCGGCCAAGTCATCGGTTCCTCCGATTCGACCGGATCGGTTCCGAAGGATCGTCCGTATCGGCCGGAGAACGTGCTGGCGATGGTCTATCGCCACCTGGGTATCGAGTCGAATCACACGTTTAACGACAACTCCGGCCGTCCTCGTTATGTGCTGGAAGAACGTGGATTGATCAAAGAGTTGGTTTGACCGCTTCGAAAAACGGTACAACGGCTGACGGAAATCGGCGTCCTGCGTTCGGCCGATTGCCGTCAGCCGAAAGCCGATTGCCGTGATGCCATTTTTATCCTCCGTGACACCGCGATCGGAAAATGAATCGCCGAAACTCGTGGCACAGCTTCGGGCGGGCCTGCACCGCTGCGATGCCGTCGGAACGAGTCTGCTGGTTGCGATCTCTGGCGGAGCGGACAGCGTCGCGTTGCTACTCGGACTACTGCAACTTCGAGAGCCACTGAAGCTGACGCTGCGAGCGGCTCACTTGAACCATCAATTGCGTGGACCCGATGCCGATGCTGATGCCGATTGGGTGTCGGCGTTGTGTCAGCGACATGAGATTCCGTGCGACGTTGAGATTGCTTCGATTCGTGAGCTTGCCGAACAAGCTCGGCGAGGACTCGAAGAGACCGCTCGCGATACGCGGTACGAATTTCTGCGAGCGACCGCGACTCGGCACGGATGCGACGCCGTCGCCGTCGCCCACACGGCGGACGATCAGGCGGAGACGGTGTTGCATCACATCCTGCGCGGCACCGGGCTTACCGGCCTGCGCGGCATGGAATGGTCGCGCAGCCTCGGCGATTCGACGCGGCTCATTCGGCCGATGCTGGCGATTTGGCGAACCGAGGTCGAACAGTTTCTGACGGAACTCGGTCAAGACTTCCGGCAGGACGCGACCAATCAAGACATCTCGCTGACTCGCAATCGACTGCGACGTGAACTGCTGCCTCGCCTGGAACAGGACTTCAATCCGCGCGTGAGAGAACATCTCTGCCAGTTGGCGGAACAAGCGGCGGGTTGCGAAGAGGCGACTCGCATCGCTGCCGACACGTTGCTGGATGCCGCGCTGCTCGATCATTCCGACAACGTTGTGAGATTGCGGCGTGATGCGTTGACGCAAGTTTCGCGGTCGCTGGCTCGCGAAGTATTCGTCCGTCTGTGGCAGCGAGTGAATTGGACTCGTCAGTCGATGGCGTTCACTCACTGGGATCGCTTGGTGGACTTTGTCCAAGCGGATCAACCCGCCGCGATCGACTTGCCCGGCCCGGTCTCGGTCCGCCGACGAGCGAACATGATTGTCCTGGAGTGTCATTGAAATCCACGCGATTGTTCGGGAGGGCGAGGCTCCCGCCGAGCCGGTGCGTGAATCACGCGTGCTCTCCGACCCGGCTCGGCGGGAGCCTCGCCCTCCCAATGAGCGCAGCTTTTTTGTTGGAGGCCGGATTAGCCCCAACGGATTTGCTCGAACAGCAATCGCAGCTTCTCCGCTCGTGCGGGATTGAGTTGCCGGACGAACGCGATGCGGCCTCGCAGGTGCGCGGCGAAGTCGGCGTGGTTGTCGCGGTTTTGCGATGCCGGGCTAAGCTTCACGCAGTTGTGCAGGATCGCTTTTAGTCGGTCGAATTCGTCGCGGCGGATGTTCGGCTTCGTGTTGACGACGACTCCGGTGACGAGCTGCCGATGCCCGCGCCGCACGACCTTTCGCTTGCGGTGATTCAATCGAAAGCGTTCCGAACGGACGATCTGTTCGGTCAGCGGGATGACGCAGCGGAGCGCGTATCGAAAGTCGTCGTCGCCCGACAGCGTCAGGTCGTCGGCGTACCGCGTGTAGTTACCGCCGAACTTTTTGAGCAACCCGGACAGCCGCACGTCCAGGCCGAAGGCGGACAAGTTCGCGAGGGCCGGTGACGTCGGTGCTCCCTGCGGCAAGTGCCGGCGGACGTAGAGCGACTTCGTGGCCTCGTCCCCGTCCGGCACGGCCAGCGACCAGGGGACGGCGGAAGTCGTCAGTCGCCCCAGCCAAATCGCGGCCTCGCGGCAGTAGCCCATCGAACGGAAGATCGCGACGACTCGGCTGTAGGTCACGTTCGCGTAGAAGTTCTGCAAGTCAAGCTTGATGACCACCGCCTGCCCAACATGCGGCCGCGCGTTCGAGACGATCGACCTCCCCCGCACGAACCCATGCGCCGTGTGATGTGCCGGAATCTTTTCGAGAATCTCGGTCAGAATTTTTCGCTGCGCCGCTTTGAGCGTCTGCTTCGGAGCCTCAATCAACCGCCACTGAGTCTGCACTGGCCGGCTGTTCGGCGAGCCAGCTTCCAAACTCGCGGACCGCTTCTTGACCCAGCGATAAACGTAGTGCGACCGCTGCTTGTCAGTCGGCCGGCGATCCGAAGTGCTGCGATGCACGAGCCAAGCCAGTTCGCCGACGCGAACTCCCAGCCAATCGGCCAATTCTTGTGGCGTGTGAAAGACCGGCAGATGCCAACTCGCTAGAAGCGCATCGTCGCCGGTGCACAACAGGTCCAGGAACTGACACTTGCCCCATAATTTGCCTGTTGGCACAAAAGATGAAAACAGATAGGGCGACGATTTGCAGCTGACCAGAGGGGGGTACTTCCGGAGCGCATACGCCTGCTTCGGGTGTCGGCGACTCGTCAATTGAACTAGGCGTTGGGTTGCGCGTTGTCGGCCGGCTGACGCTTGACCGACCGACGTGATGTCGCCACGTCGGCCACTGCCGAGGAGCCATTTCAAGATTCTGACGAGAAGATTCATCCAGGTTGAGCCGGCGAAATGTCAACCGTATAGCGGCAGATAGGACGCGGCCCGCTCCCTGACGTTCGCAGTACGGCTTTGAATTCAAATGTGGTCGGCGGGTTGCTCAACGGGTCCAGTAGCGTACTGGCTGGAAGAACTAGCTTCTTCGGTGGCCAGTACGGCAACGAAATCAACGCAAGCGAACAACCGCGGGGTATCCCCGTGGCGTTGTTGAGCCGCCGTCAAAGCAGCTCACCAACAAGGCTTGGGCAACCCACCGACCACGCGCGGAATGTAGCGAGGTCGTTTGCTGGCCGCAAAGAACACAAAAGAGCCCAAAGAATGGCTTCCGAGCGCGTTCTCTTTGTGGCCAACTCACTTCTTCTCGTCCTCCTTCGCGCGGAAGTCGCCGGCCTCAACGATCACGAGCTTGGTGGGGTCGAGATACTTGCGGCAGGCTTTCATGACGTCGGCGGGGGTGACTTTTTGCACGCGGGCTTCGAGGTCGGCTTGGTACTTCAGCGAGCGGCCCGCTTCGAGCGATTCTTCGATGATCGCGGCGAGCTGCGCGTCTTCCGTGCGGCCGACTTGCTCGCCTTGGAGAAACCCTTGCTTGGCGGCGTCGAGTTCGTCCTCGGTCACGCCGTCCTTCAGCATCAGGTCAAGCTCTTCGCGGATCGCCTTCTCGACTTTTGGCATGTTGGCCGGGTTGCAGATGGCGTAGAGGTAGAACAGCGTCCGATCGTCGACGGCGGGAACTTGCAGGCCGCTGCCGACTCCGTAGCTCAGGCCGTCCTTCTCGCGCACGCGGTTGCCGAGTCGCGATGACAGCGAACCGTGGCCGAGGATGAAGTTGCCAAGATTCAGCGCGGCGAAGTCGGGATGGTCATCCTTCAGCGGGAAGACGAGTCCCGCGAAGTACGTCGCGCTCGCCTTGTCGGGAGTCGCGAGCGATTGGACGTTCCCTTTCACCTTGATGTCTGACTTCCGCACGATGCGCTGGTACGAGACCTTCGGCTGCCAGCCGTCGAAGAGTTTCGCGAGTTGTTGCTTCGTCGGTTCGGGGTCAAAGTCGCCGATGACGGTCAGCTCGCCGTTCTTTGCTCCGAGCATCGTGTCGTACAGCTCGCGAATCGTTGCCAGTGAGGTCCCTTGCAGCATCTCGACCTCTTCGGGAGCCGACGGGATGTAGCGCGGGTCGCTGCCGGCATACGGGTTGAGCTGCTTCGAGACAGCGGTTTGAGCGAGCGCGGTTGGATCGGTCTTGTTCTTTTCGAGGCTCGCAAGCTGCGCGTTCTTCAGCGTCTCCAGCTCTTTCTCGGCGAGCGCCGGTTCGCGGAGGACTTGTCGCAGGAGGTCGAGCGCGGCGGGAAGATTCTTCTTTTTCGTCTTGAGCGTGAAGGTCGCGACGCCGGGCTGACGGAGCGCCGCGGTCGCGTGCAGTTCGGTGAACTCCTTGTCGAGCACGTCGGTCAATTCTTCGCGTGACAACTTCTTCGTGCCGCGAGCCATCAGCTTCGGCAGCAGTTCTGCGGCCTTGGCTTTGTTGGTGAGCGATTCTTCGCTGCCGAACCGCAGCGTCAGCCGCAGCGTGACCGCCTCGCCTCGCGTTTTCTTCGGAAGGAACGCGGCGCGCAGGCCGGTCGGCAGGGTGACTCGCTCAGTGCGGGCTTCGATCTTCAGCGGATCGACATCGAACGCCTCGCCGGCGGCGACGTCCTCGCGACCTTTGTAGTCGCCGATCATTTCCGCCAGCGCGGGGGTCGGCGGGACGCTGACTCGTTCGGGAGTCTTAACCGGCAGGTACATGCCGACCGTGCGGTTGTTCTGCCGCAAGTACGCGGACGCGACTTTCTGAACGGCGGCCTTCGTGACTTGTTCCAGGCGGTCGCGGTAGACGAAGTACATCCGCCAGTCACCCTGCGAGGCCCATTCGGACAACTGAATCGCGAGGCCCGCGCTGTCGGCGGCCTGAAGTTCACGCTGCTTGAGCAGACTTTGTTTCGCTCTCGCGACGTCGTCGTCAGCGACTCCGTCGAGCGCGACTTTGTCGATCGCATCCAGCATCGCTTCGAGCACGACTTGAGGGTCGTTCCCCTTCGCGACTTCGGCCATCAACAGCAGCACGCCAGGATCGTGCAGCGCGAACGCACCGCCGGTCACGCTCGCGGCTTTCTTGGTCTCGACCAGAGCCTTGTAGAGCTTGCCGGAGGGAGCTTGTGTGAGGACGGATTCCAGAACATCGACGGCCGCGAACTCTGGGTGCGGCCCCGACGGAATGTGAAACACGCTGCCGACGACGGCGACGTCGCCGACTCGCCGCAGAGTCACGATCCGCTCGCCGTCTTGTGCCGGCTCTTCGGTGTAAGTGTTTTCGAGTTTGCGTTCCGGTTTCGGCATCGGGCCGAAGTACTTGTTGGCGAGCTTGAGGGCCGTCTCCGGTTCAAACTTCCCGGCGACGACGAGCATCGCGTTATCGGGCTGATAAAACTTGTGGTAGAAACGCTTCAAGTTGGCGACGGGAACACGCTCGATGTCGGCGCGGTTGCCGATCGTCGATTTGCCGTAGTTGTGCCACTCGAATGCGGCGGACAGCATGCGTTGCATCAGCACGGACTGAGCACGGTTCTCGCCGCTTTCGAATTCGTTGCGGACGACGGTCATCTCCGACGCGAGGTCTTCGGCCTTGATGAAGCTGTTGACCATGCGGTCGGCTTCCAGCTTGATCGCGAATTCGAGGTTGTCGTAGCTGGCCGGCAGTGTCTCGAAATAGTTCGTGCGGTCGAGCCAGGTCGT
>SXGS01316646.1_pt1 | contig 15611 bp, 15 predicted proteins | sample 3174681 | NCBI WGS metagenome assembly SXGS01 (sample SAMN11356861, study PRJNA531348) | freshwater metagenome | isolation source: freshwater sample F1-80 | place: China: Fuxian Lake, Yuxi | collected 2017-12-25 | reverse complement strand
GCAATGGCTGGTTCGGCGGCATGCTGCCGCTGCTGGCCACGGCCCTGGTGGCCTGGTCGGGCGATATCTACTACGGCCTCTGGTACCCGATCCTGGTCGCCTTGATGACCTTGATCGTCGGCTACTTCTACCTCAACGACAACAAGGACAGAAATATCCACGAATGAGGAGCGTGGGCCCCGGAGCGATCCGGGGCCCGCTGCTTCTGTCGATGTCCCGTGTCGGCCCTTCGATGTAACAATCGTTGACCGACACACTAGGCCCGGCGACGGTTTCGACCGTCGCCGGGTCCTTTTTAGAGCTTCACGGATGGAAGCCGAGATTCAGCGCTGCGCCGAAACCATCGTTGCCCGGCATTGCCTGTTCGCCGGCATCGCCATCGCCGTCATCGCCCTCGCCCTGCTCGACGATCCCTTACGGGCCCTGCTCACCGCCGCAGTGCTCAATCTCATGGGCTGCCTGATCCTGCTGCTCTGCGCCACCAACGCGGCCACCAGGAACTACCGCCGGACCGAACTCTGGCTGCTGGTACGCGATCGCGTCACCCTGCCGCCCCGGGCGACACAGCATCTGCTGAGCGGCATCCTGCGCGAGACCTATCTGCGATTCGCACGCAGCCTGGCGACCGCCTCGGTCTGGTTCTTCGTCTGCGCCGGCACCTGGGCGGCCATGCACACTCCCAGCCCGCTACTGGTTGCCCTGCACCTGCTGCCGCACTGACCCCTCACCGCCTGGCGATATCGGCAAACCTGCCTGCGGTCAGTCGCTCGAGATCGGCGGGGGTGAGGCGGAAGACGGCGTTGGGCGTGCCGGCCGCGGCCCAGATCGTCTCGTACTGACGCAGATCGCCGTCGAGCAGCACCGCGGGCGCCACCGCGTGGCCGACCGGCGCCACCCCGCCGATGGCATAGCCGGTCTTCTCGCGCACGAAATCGGCGTCGGCCCGGCCGATCGCCTCGCCCAGCAGGGCGCCGACCTTCTTCTCGTCGACCCGGTTGCTGCCCGAGGCGACGACCAGCACCGGCCCGCCGCTGGCCGCGCGGAAGACCAGCGACTTGGCGATCTGCGCCACGGTGCAGCCGATGGCCGCGGCAGCCTCGGCCGAGGTCTTGGTGCTGGCGTCGAACTCGACCACGGCGAAGCCGGGCCCGAGGATCTCCTGGACGCGCATGGCCGCCGCGGCACTCGCCGGTTTCATGGCATCTCCCGCATCATTTGAGCGCCGGCAGGCCGACGAAGCTGCCGGAATTCTGCTCGGCCAGGATGCGCATCAGATGCGCGAAGCGGGTGAAGCTGGCCTGCTGGTTGGCCAGCAGCAGCATGACCGGGAAGCCGAAGGTATGGATCCGCACCTCGGCCTGGCCCGACCCTGATTTCGGGTTGCTGCGCCGGACCGCCTGCACGACCTCGTCGATGCTCGGGCCGTTGAAGTCGTCGCCGAAGACGAAAATGCTGGTCGGCTGATCAGGCCGGTGGAAGGTCTGGATCGCCTGGACGATGCCGGGTGCTGGATTGCTGGCGCTGAAGATCGCCCAGCCCCGCAGGCGCTCGATCACCACGGCGCGGCGGGTCGGCGTATCCGGGATCCACTGGCCGGCGTAGGAAGGAAACATGTAGGTGCCCTGGTCATTGAGCACCTGGATGCCCTTCACCCGGGGATAGGAGTTGAGCACCTCCTGCATCTTGCGCACGACCAGCGGCCAGGCGCCCTGCTGCATGCTGCCCGAGGTGTCGATGACGAAGATGATGTATTCGCTGTCGACGGGAATGCCGCCGATGGTCGCGTTCGGATCGGGTGGCTTGTACTCCGCCTGGCTGGACAGGCGCTTCATCTCCTCGCTCAGGCTCTGCTGGACAGTGCGCAGCTGCTCCTCGACCCGCACGCTGGATTCGGCGCCGGCCTGGGCCACACCCTGCTGGCGCTGCGCGCGGTCGAACTCGCCCCCCAGCGCCGAGAGACGCGTCTGCAGCTGAGCCAGCGCCCGCTTCCTGGCCTCCAGCTCGCGCACCAGCGCCTGGTGCTCGCCGGCCAGGGTCTCACGGGTGGTCGTGCTGGCGCTGACCTGCTCGCGCAGGTCGCTCGTCACCTGCTCCACGGCCTGCTTCTGGGTGGCAATGACCACGACCAGCAGCACGATCATCGCGCCGAAGCCGCAGGAAACCACGTCCAGGAAGGACAGGCTGAAGATCTCGATCTCGCGCCGGCGCGGCCGCTTCATGGCCAGTCCCTCGACGGGGTGATGAACGAGCCCTGGGTCGAGATGGCGAGCTGCCAGAAGGCGCCGGCCGCCGTGGGGTCGCCCTCCATCGGCAGCAGCAGGGTATTAATCGGGATGCCCTTGCGCAGGCTGCGGATCGCGTCCGTGAACAGGTCCATCCGGTCATCGGCGGAGACCAGCCGATCGCCTGCGATCGTCCGCCCCTGGGTCGGCAGGCCATCGGTGATCAGAATGACGCTGTCGGGCGGCGGCTCCAGCCTGTCGATGACGGCGAAAGCGCGGTGCAGGCTGGTCCCTCCCGCCGGCGCGAAGTCCCGCGCCGCCACCAGGGCCGCACCCAGCTGCCTGGTGTCGTTGGTGCTCAGCCACTTGCCGTCGCTGCCGGCGATCAGGGATCTGGCGTCGGTGCTGAAGTGATAGATCTGCACCTGCTTGTCCGGCCGCAGATTGGCCGTCAGCCAGTGCAGGGTGCGTACGGTGCGCTGCCATTTGGGGGCGTTGCGCCGCGTCTCCGGCGGCTGCAGCTTCCAGCGCACGACATTGACCACGGTCTCGTCGAGCATGCTGGCCGAGGAATCGACGAGGATCAGCGTGCGCTCGCCCCCGAGCTTGAGACCGGTGAGGTACTGGCGCTGGCCGTCGCCGGTGAAGCCGACCGGCCGCTTGCCGCCATCCCATTGCTGGTTCGCCTTGTTGCGCAGCGCCGCCACCGCCTGCTCCATGGCGGCACTCTGGGCCCGCAGGCTGGCAATCGAGGCCTGCAGCGCCTGGTTGCGCGCCTCGGCGTCGTCGGCGCGGCGCGTGGCGTCGCGGATCCGGCCCTGCAGCTGGCCGATCTCGTAGCTGACCACGGATTGCTGCTCCTCGACGGCAGCGATCTCCAGCCCGCGCCGGGCCAACTCGTCACGGGCGAAGGCCTCCAGGGCATTTGCCCGCTGCAGTTCGGCGCTCAGATCCTGCGATGGTTCGGCGCGCTCCTTGACCGCGGTGGCGACGATGATGACGAACAGCAGGATGACCGCGCCGAAGCCGCAGCACATCACGTCCATGAAGGAGATGAGGTTGACGGATTCTTCGCGGCGGGCCATGGGTGGAATTTTCCGGCTCTCAGGCCTTCAGCCGGCGCACGAGCCAGTCGTCGCCGTAGCGGCGCGTCTCCAGCACCAGCTGCTCCTGCACCGCCTGCAGGTGATGGATGACGAACATCAGCACCATGCTGATCAGCAGCGCCACCAGGGTCGAGTTGAAGGCAGTGCCCAGCGCGTCGACCACGCCGGCGATGTCGCCGCTGATCGCCTTGTTGATCTGGGTGAGTGCGTCGCCGATGCCGCGCACCGTGCCGATGAAACCGAGTGAGGGAATCGCCCACGCGATGTAGCGGATGATCGCCAGATCGGAATCCATGCGGCCCGCCTCGGCGTCGCAGACCGTGTGCACGACGCTCGAGGCGTCCTGCACGCTCCTCGTGGCGGTGAAGCGGTCGATGGCGGCGAGGATGGCGCGCGGCAGCAGATAACCCTGCTGCGCCGCGGGCAGCCGCTGGCGGATGAGGGAAGAGATCTGATTGGCGCTGTCGAGAGTCACCGGCGTGCCCTCGGGCAGGCCGACGAGGTCGACATCGAGAAGCTCGCGCTGGCGGTAGGTGTTCACCGCCTTGTAGACCAGGATGGCCAGGGCCCAGAACATCAGCACGACGCAGGCCTCCTGCTCGTAGTCGCGCAGGATGACGTAGATCGACTGGGCGATCTGGTGGTTGGGATCGAGCTTCGCCTTGGCCCGCTCGGTGAGCAGGTAGAGCTCGGCGCTCGGCCGCACGATGGCCGCGTAGTAGCCGTGAACCACGATGAACGAGACGAGCAGCGCGAAGACCTGGAAGACGAGCTCGGTCGGAAAGAGGCGGCGCATCAGCGGCTCATTTCATATGTCGTTCGGGAAGGAGACCTTGCGGCCGGAGGACACGTCCTCGCTCGGCCGGAAGGGGCGCGGCGGGGGCGCCTGCGTGGCAGGTGGCTTGGCCTCGCTGGTCGCGGGCTTGGGCGGTGCGGGTTGGGGGGCCTGCTGCGCGACAGCGACCGCGCCGCTCAGCAGGACAATCGCGCCGGCGAGGACCACATGGCTATTTCGCATCGACATAACGCACCACCCTGAACCCCAGATCGTCGCGCGGCTTCTCGGCATAGTCCCGGTAGGACAGGCGCAGCTCCGTGACGCTGCCGCTGCGCCAGCTCGCCCCCTTGATCACATGGAAGCGCCCGTCGGCCGGCCCTGCCGGATCGCGGCGCACCGCGCCGCCCGGCGCCGGTACATCATAGAAGTCGTGGCACCATTCGGCGACGTTGCCGCCGAGATCGTAGACCAGCGCCTGGTTGGCCACGAACTTGCCGACCGGCGCCGAGGCCGGATAGCCGTCGACATAGCCGGGGATGGCGAAAGGCAGGTTGCTGCCGTCATCGGCGAAATTGCCGCTTTCCCTGGGCGGCGGCATGGCGTCGCCCCAGGGGTAGAGCAGCGGCTGATCGCCCGCTCGCTTGCCGCCCTCGTAGCGCGCCACGAATTCCCACTCCGCCTCGGTCGGCAGGCGGTAGCCGTTGGTCAGCGGGGTCACCGGCAGAACCTTGCCGTCCTGCTCCCTGTAGTTGGGGGGCAGGCCTTCCTGCTCGCTCAGCCAGTTGGCGTAACGTGCCGCGTCCTCCCACGAGACATTGGCCGCCGGCTGCTCACCGCCGTCGAGGCTGGTGGTCTGGTAGAGGCCGGAATTGTGGGTCGCGCGGAACTTCCTGAACTCGGCGTTGGTCACTTCCTTCTCGCTCATCAGGAACGGGCGCGTCAGCTCGACCGGATATTCGACCTCGTTGGAGCGCCGGGCGGAATCGCGGCGCGGCGCCCCGACATTGAAGCGGGCGGGAGCCGGAATGTAGATCAGCACCAGCTTCTGGCCCGCCCTGGTGCTGAGATTCCTGGCCCGTTCCTGCAGCGCCTCGCCCAGCGTCCGGAGAGTGACGTCGAGCCGCTTGGGCACGCCGCGCTGCGGCGTCACCAGCGTCTTGTAGGGCTCGTAGCCCGGCCGGGTGATCTCGATGGTCTGCGGCAGGGTCTGCAGGCTGAGGCGCTGGGTGGCGCTGCCGCCCGGCTGGCCGTTGAGGGTCAGGGTCGCCCCCGGCGGGTTGGTGGTGAGAAAGACGACGCCCGTCTCCGGCGGCAGAAGCAGCGCCAGCCGCGCGGTCTTGCCGCCTTCGACCCGCACGCTGCGCGAGGCGCTCTCGTGGCCGGCCTTCGACAGGCTGAGCTGGTAATCCCGCTCGCCGACCAGGGCGAGAGACAGCGGCGTCTGGCCGCGGAACTGGCCGTTGATCAGCACCTGCGCGCCGGCCGGCTCGGAACGCAGCTCCAGAGTGCCGTCGATCCGCTCCAACTCGACCGCCGGCAGCGTCGCGGCCTGTCCGGCGCGGATCTCGACCTGGCGCGTGGCCGGCTTCCAGCCGTCCTTGCTGAATTCGAGCGTGTGCGGGCCCTGCAGCGGCTCGAGATCGAGCGGCGTCTCGCCGGCGTCCTGGCCGTCGAGCCGTACCCGCGCCTTGTCGGGGAGCGTGCTCACCGCCAGCCTTCCCCAGGCCGGCTGCAGCGCCACCTCCAGGGTCTGCAGTCTGCCGACCCCTTCGATGGTCAGACGCTGGGTGGCGGGCAGGTAACGCTCCGCCACGACGCGGATCTCGCGCTCGCCCGCCTCGATGTCGAGCGTCGCGGGGCTGGCGCCGCTGTCGGCCCCGTCGATGAAGACCCGCGCCCCGTCGACCGGCTTCGTGGTGACTCGCAGCCTGCCCGGCAATTTCTGCAGATCGAAGGTGAAGTTCGCCGCCTCGCCGTAAGGCACCGAAACGGTGCGCTGGAACGGCCGGTAACCCTCCCGCCCGGCTTCCACCGTGTAGCTGCCGGGAAACACCAGGTAACGACCGCCCACCGGAACAGCCGGCAGGAAACCGCGCACCGAGAGGCTCTCCGCCTCGGGCGTGAATTGCAGGCGCAGCGGCGACGCGGCGATGACATAGACCACGCCGACGGCGAGCACGGCAAAGATGGCCAGCGCGATGCGCGCCGGCGACAGGCCGCGCCGACGCGGCTCGCCGCCGTCGAAGCGCTGGCCAAAGCGCTGCGCCTGCTCGGTGCTCATCGAATCGGCTCCGTGCACTGGATGGTCACCGGCTGCTCCGCCGTGGCCGATGACACCTCGAACGTCACCCGCACGTCACGATAGCCGGCGCGCGAGCCGACGGCCAGGTAGCGGCCGGGCGGCAGGTCGAGGCGGCGGCTTTCGAAGGCGCCTAAGGGGCCGACGCGCTGCACCACCACCTCGGTGTTGCGGTCGGAGCGCAGCAGCACCGGCAGCGGCGCCTGGGCCGCCGTCACCAGCTGTGTCAGCTGCCGGCGCTTGCCAGCGAGGATCGGGCCCTCGTCCTCCGGCGTCACGCTCTGCGCCAGGAGCGTGCGGGCATGGGCCCGCGGATCGGCCGATTGCAGCCGCACCGGCTCGGCGAGGTAGACGTCGATCGCCGCGTGCAGCTGCGCCAGGTGCTGCGCGTGCTCGCGCCCTCGTGCCGCAAACGATGCGGCCCGGTCGAGGGCCAGCGCCTGGTCGTAGAGCTTCACGGCGTCCGCCCACTTTTCCTGGCGTTCGAGCCCGGCAGCCTGACTGCGCAGCCGCTCGAGACTGGCGAGCTGCGAGGCGGCGTGCACGCGCTGACGCAGATCCGCAAGCTCAGCCCCTTGCGGATTGGCCCGGCGCGCCCGCTCGAGCGCGGTTTCGGCAGCCCTGGTGTTCCCGTCATTGAGCCGCGCCAACACCTCGGAGACGGCGCTGCGATATTCGTTCGTCGCCAGTGCCGCCTCGACACGGCGCAGCGGTGTTCGCACCGCCTCGAACTCCGGATCGAGAGACGCGGCCTCGCGATAGGCGCTGCGCGCCCGGCTGAGGTCGCCCGCCCCCTCGGCACTCTCGCCCTGGCGGAATGCGGCGAGGACCTGCGGCAGCTTGCGGGCCCGCTCCAGCAGCACAGCCACCTGCGGATCGCCGGATGTCAGCGCCGCGGCGATTTCGAGATGGCGCTGCGCTGCCGGCGCATCGAGCCCCTCGAGCCCCGCGCGACCTGCGGCCAGGGCGAAACGCAGACGCTCGGGCTTGCTCTCCGCCAGCCTGTCGAGCGCCTCGATCGCCTGGCGCAGCAGCGGCAGGGCTTCGCGATACTCCTGGCGATCGAGAAGCGCCGTCGCCTTCCCCACGATCTCTTCAACGGCCGGAAGGCTCACGCCCTGCACCGTCTCCTGGCCCCACTGGCGCACGCCCTCGCCCTCCAGCCGCGCCACCCGGCGCAGCATCTCGGGCACGAGCTTCTCGGCCTCTTCCTGGCTGGCATCGGGAACCGGCGGCGCAGGAGATTCGACGCGAGGGGCCGTCGACGGCGGCGCACCGACCGGCACCGTCTGCGGCGCGGTCACGGAGTCCGGCAGGCCGAAGGCGACGAACAGCGCGACCACCGCGAGCGACGCCAGGGTAGCGACCGCGGCAAGCGCCGGCCGCCGGTTGCCATGGCCGGGCCGCAGGCCGAAGCCGGGCGGCGCCGGGTCTTCGGAGGATGCCGGCATGGCGGATTGCGCTCGCGGGCTCGTTGTCTTCAGCTGGTCGGGGGCGCGGCGTTCACCGGCGCGGTCTCATTCTCCCGCAGCCCCTTGAGCACCTCGCGCCACTGCTGGAATTTCTCCTCGACCGTGCCCCGCAGCTCGACCGTCTGGCCCTCGACTTCGACCACCGTGGGCTTCACGTCGGTCGTCAGCGACTGGCCCATCTCCTCCAGCGCCGCCTTGTGCATGCTGGTCTCGGCCGAGGCCTGCTCCGAGGCCTTCACCGCCATCTGGACGCCGACCGCGATGGCAATGCCGCCGACCGCGACACCGGCGGTCGTGCAGCTCGGGCAGCGGCCGCCGCGGTTCTGCGAGGCGATCGCGGCACCGGCCAGGGCGCCCAGGATGCCCACGGCGGCAGCCTTCGCCTGCTCCTCGTTCTTCACCCGGTCCGTCTCGCGGATGGCGTTGATCTCCTTGAGCCGCGAGGTGCGCCACTGGGTGTAGGCGGGGCTCACGCCGCGCGCCAGCCCGTCATATTGCTGGTCGAGCGTATCGACCAGGAACTCCTCGCGCGTCCGGATGCGGCCGATCCGCTGCACGATCGGATCCTCCTCGGAAGGCAGGCGCGCCACCGTGTAGACCGGGCTGCGCGTGCTCACGGTCCGGCCGGAGTTCATGAAGGCGATCAGCCGCTGCATGTCGCCCTGCGGTGCCTCCTCCTCCTTGCGCTGGAGGTAAGGCCCGAACATCTCAGGCGCGAACTCGGAGGCAAAGCGCAGATCGGCGACCTTGCGGATCGAGGAATTGTCCTCGGGCTTGAGGGTCTTCTTGTAGGCCGCGATGTCGTTGGCGATCCGGTTGTAGAGGTTCTGGAACGGATCGACGCCGCCCTGCTCGGCCTTGCGATAGGCCCCGGTGTCGATGACGCTCTCGTACTCCTTGCCGAACCAGGGAACCCCGGCTGCGTCTTTTACATCGATATGCAGCTTCAGCGCCTCGCCATCCGATTCGAGGATCCGGCCTGAGACCACGACCTCGCCCTCGCGCATGCCCTTGGGCACGACGCGCACCGTTCCCCAATGCCCCGAACGCTGCATCGTGTTCTTGAGCTGGACAGGGATGTAGTAGGCCTCGGCGCTGCGGATCTCGGGCGACAGTCCTTTGGCGAGGTTGGGGTCCTCGGGCAGCGTCCCGGCATCGAACGACTCGATACGCACCGCCAGCAGCTCGGCATCGCCCGGCGGCTTCAGCGGCCGGTCAATGGCCGTATCGACGTTCGACAGGGTGCGGGTGGGATAGGTGTTGGCGCAGGCGCCGAGCCCGGCCGCCAGCGCGCCAACCGCGAGGATCCGGAGCAGACGCATCGCGGCACTCATTTCTTGCCCTCTTTGTATTTCCGGTACTCGTCCCAGAGCTTTTCCTTGAGCACGGGGTCGGTTTCCTTCTCCGCCGCCTCGCGCAGCTGGCGCGCCACGACGTCATCGTCGCTGCCGCCATCGCTCGGCCTCTGCCGCTGCGCCGTACGGCCACTATTCGCCGGCAGGCCGGTGCTGGAACCCGGCTGTCCGGTGGAGCCGGACGAGGCCGAGCGCTCGCCGTCGCCGCCGGGCTGACCTGGCTCGCCGGTCTTGCGTTCCGGCGGCGGACCCCAGGTCGAACCGGGGGCCGCACTCGAGGTGCCGCTACCCGCGGCACCGCCAGCGCCACCCCCACTGCCCCCGGCGCCGCCACCCGTGGCAGCCCGGGCGCTGGCCGCGCCCGCCTTCTGCCGGATGTCCTGCTGGCGCCTCTGCAGGCTGTCGTCGATATCGCCTTCGAGCGCGTTGAGGCGCGCCTGCAGCACCGCGCGCTTTTCCTCCTCGGTCTGTACCGTGGCCGACGGAACGATGACCGCAATCCTCTCTTCCGGCCCGAGGCGCACGCACTCGAAACCGCTGACGGCCTGCTCGCCGCCGAGCCGGCGCACCGTCTCGCACTGCTCGAGCACGCGCAGGCGCAGGCCGGCGACAAAGCCGGCATATTCCTGGGCATCGGCTGGCGAGATCTTCGCCGCCCCGCGGGCGGCCCGATAGGACGCATCCTCGCGCCGCCATTCCTCGAGGCTCAGGCGCAGGGTCTCGCTGGCGCTGGCGAGATCGCCCGTCTGTGCCGTGGCCGGAGCCTGCGCCATCGCCGGAAACGCGGCGGCCAGCAGGCCGGCGGCAAGAAGGTTACGGAAAATCCCCTGCACTGTTCGCTCCACGGCTTAAAGCCGGATTATCGATGGTCGCCTGTACCCCGGCAATACCGGTGCTGGTGTCGCGCTATGGCGTTACAACCAGCGCGGTAGCCCGTCACGAAAACCCGCTGCTCTCCTCCTCTTAAACGGTTAAGTCACCCCCGCTATTCGCCCGGCGAAGCTTGGCCGTTGCCGTGGCCGGGGAGCCTTGCCGGGCCAATTGTTTCAAGCCTAAAGTAATTTGACAGGGGAGAAGCTTTTGAGCCTTGAACCGCGGGCGGGCACGCCGATCATCGCCTTTCGCGACGTCCAGGTCGCCTTTGGCGGTGAGCGTATCTACGAGCGGCTCAATCTCGAGGTTCACCCCGGCGAGTTCATCTGCATCCTCGGTCCGTCCGGCTGCGGCAAATCGACCTCGCTGCGCGTCATCGGCGGCCTGCTGGAGATCAGCGGCGGCGAGGTGACGATCAACGGCCGCCCGCCGCAGCAGAGCTGGCCCGACATCGCTTTCGTCTTCCAGTCGCCCCGGCTGGTGCCCTGGCGCACGGCGCTGGGCAATGTGCTGCTGGGCTCCGACCTGCGCTTCGGCGGTGCCGGCGACGGCCGCGACGCCCGCGCGAAGGAACTGCTGGCCCTGGTCGGTCTGGCCGGCGACACACACAAATATCCCTCGATGCTCTCGGGCGGCGAGCGCCAGCGCGGCGCCATCGCCCGGGCGCTGGCCGTCGACCCGCAGATCGTGCTGATGGACGAGCCCTTCTCGGCCCTCGACCCCAACACCCGCCGCCGGCTGCGGACGGAAATGGAGCGCATCTGGCAGACCACCGGCAAGACCGTGGTCTTCGTCACGCACGATCCCGAGGAGGCGCTGCAGCTCGCCGACCGGATCATCGTGCTGTCGAACAAGCCGACCCGCGTGGTCGATGTCATCCCGCTCGGCGTGCCGCGACCGCGCGCCCTGACCCACCCCGACCTTGCCCGCGAGCGCCAGCGCCTGATGACGATGCTGGGCGCCAGCGAAACGATCGCCGAAACAGGAGGATCATCATGAAGAGACGCACGGCCCTCAAGCTGCTGGCAGCCCCCGCGCTGCTGTCGCTGACCCGCCCGGGCTTCGCCCAGGCGAAGGAGAAGATCACCTACGCCTACCTGCTCGACCCGGCCTATGACGCGGTGACCTGGGCGATGATGAACGGCAAGGTGACGTCGGACAAAATCACCGTCGAGGCGCGCGGCCTCGCCATCCCGCAGCTCATCCAGGCGACCTCGGCCAAGCAGTACGACGTCATCATGACGGCGGTGATCGGCATTCCGCCGGCCGTGTCGCGCGGCCTCGACCTGCGGATTCTCAGCGCCGCCCTGCAGCAATCGCCGGCCGGCGAGGGCGGCGGCGTCTGGGTCAAGGCCGACTCTCCGCTCAAGGAGGCGAAGGACCTCAAGGGCAAGACGCTCGGCTCCTACGGGCTGCGCTCGACCGGCTACACCCAGGTGCGCTTCGCGCTGCAGTACAAGCACGGGCTCAACGCCGCGCTCGAAGGCGGCGACGTCAGGCAGATCGAGATCCAGGCGCCCAACCTGCCGGGTGCCCTGGCCGCCGGTCAGATCGACGCCGCGACCCTGATCCACAGCCAGGCCTACCGGGCCAAGAAATCGGGCGAGTTCCGCAACATCGCCGAGACTGGCCGCGACAATATCGACGTCTACAAGATGCGCTTCGTCAGCGCCCTGAACATCGCCTATCCCGAGCGGCTGGCCCAGAAACCCGAGGCCTATCGCGAGTTCAACCGCATGTTCCGCGAATCCGCCCGCTACGCCCTGGCCAACAAGGCCGAGGTCTTCGGCGCGGTCGGCCGGCAGAGCAATATCGACACCGACTTCTTCGAGTGGTGGTTCGGGCAGAGCTCCGACGTGCCGGCGATCTTCGACGAGAGCCACGCCCAGGCGATCATGAAGCTCTACGAGCTGTCGAAGGATATGGGCATGATCCAGGGCTTCCCGGACATCCGCACCCTGGTCTGGGAGCACGCGCTGCGTTCGTGACCACCGGCGCGGCACTCGCGGCGACGGCGTCCTGGCGCGGCACAATGCCGCGCCGGGCGACCGCGCATCTCTTCACGCTGCTCTTCCTGGCGGCCTGGGGCGGGGCCTCTCTCATTGCCCCTTCCTATCTGGTGCCGGGACCGGTCGAAGTGGCGGTGCGCCTCTGGGGCTTCGCCACCAGCGCCCGCGACACCGGCCACGTCGTCGCCTCGCTGCGCCATGTCGGTATCGCCATCGCCGTGTCCTTCGTCATCGGCTCCCTGCTGGCGCTGATCCCCTACTACCGGCCGGAATTCCGCTTCGCCATCGAGCGCCGGCTCGCACCGTTCCTCAACGCCTTCTCCGGTGTCGGCTGGACCCTGCTCTCGGTGATGTGGTTCGGCATCGGTCCCGGCACGGTGATCTTCGCCATCAGCGCCGTGCTCATCCCCTTCGCGCTGGTCAACATGGCGGCGGGCCTGGCCAATCTCGACCGCGAGACGCTGGAGATGGCGCGCAGCTTCAGCCGCAGGCGCCTGCCGGTCTTCCTGCGCATCGTCGTGCCGTCGCTCTACCCGTTCATCTTCGCCACGCTGCGCATCATGTTCGGCGTCGCCTGGAAGGTGACGCTGACCGCCGAGCTGTTCGGCGGCAGCAGCGGCCTCGGCTACCTGATCAACCTCGCCCGCCAGGAGTTCGACACGGCGACCATCATGGCGGCCATCGTCATCATCATCGCCTTCGTGCACTCCATGGATCGCCTCGTCTTCGCCCCGCTGCAGAACAGCCTGTCGCGTCACTATGCCGTCTGAAACCCAGCCTCGAATCGCCCTGTCCCACCGCCTGATCGGCGAAGGGCTGGTGGTGCTCGCCCTGCTCGGCTGGTGGCTGATGGCCAGGCGCCTGCCCGAATTCATCCTGCCCGATCCGCTGTCGGTGGCGCGGCGGCTGGTCGACCTGTTCGTCACACCCGACTTCCTGCAGCACACCTTCGCTTCGACCTGGCGGGTCGTCGTCTCGGTCATCGCTGCACTCGCCATCGGCGGCGGCCTCGCCTTCCTTGCTGACCGCCTGCCGGTGCTCGAGGCCGCGATCAACGAGCGCATCAAGCCGGTGCTCAACTCCTTCCCTTCGATCGGCTGGGCCATCCTCGCCGCCATCTGGTTCCCGCCTGGTGATTTCGGGGTGATCTTCGTCGAGGTGGCGATCCTTATCCCCTTCTGCCTGATCAACATCGGCGAGGGATTGCGGGCCATTGACCGCGAGCTGCTGGAAATGGGGCACAGCTTCACCCGCAGCCGGGCGCGGATCCTCTGGCGGCTGACCCTGCCGCTGCTCATCCCCTATGTGCTTTCGGCCCTGCGTATCGCCTACGGCATTGCCTGGAAGATCGCGCTGGTCTCGGAGCTGCTGGGTGCCCCCAGCGGGCTGGGCTATCTCATGCTGCGTGCCCAGACGGCGGCCGACAGCCCGACCTTTCTTGCCACCTGTTTCGCCATCGTCGTGATCTTCGTTGCCGGCGAGCGGCTGGTGATCGTGCCGCTGGAGCGGCGCTTCGCGCAACGCTGAGAGAGCCTGAAAAGGAGACTGCCATGGTGATGACCGCCAGCCGCGACGACCTTGTCGTCCGCACCAGCGCCGGGGCCCTGCGTGGCACGCGCGAGAACAACCTGCTGGTCTTCCGCGGCATCCCCTACGCCGCCCCGCCCGTCGAGGCCTTGCGCTTTCAGCCGCCGCAGCCGCTCAAGTGGGAAGGGACACGCGACGCCACGGCGGATGGGCCGATCCCGCCGCAGGGGCGCTCTCGACTCGCGCATGTGATGGGCGATTTCGAGCGGCCGCAGAGCGAGGATTGTCTGACCCTCAACCTGTGGACGCCGGCGGCCGATGGCGGCAAACGGCCGGTGATCGTCTGGATACATGGCGGCGCCTATTCGAGCGGCGCCGGCTCGCTGCCCTGGTATTCGGGCGAGACCTTCGCCGCCAACGGCGACATGGTTGCCATCTCCATCAACTACCGGCTGGGCGCGCTCGGCTTCCTCTACATGCCGGGGATCAGCGGCGGCAATCTCGGCCTGCTCGACCAGCAGGCGGCCCTGCGCTGGGTGCGCGACCACATCGCCGCGTTCTGCGGCGATCCGGACAACGTCACGGTAGTCGGCCAGTCGGCCGGTGCCGGCTCGATCGCCGCGCACATGGCCATGCACCCCAAAGGCGGCCTCTTCCGCCGCGCCGTGCTGCAGAGCGCGCCGTTCGGCCGCATCTCGCGCACCGCCACGGACGCGCAGCGCATGGCCGGCCGTTTCCTCGAGGTGCTGGGTCTCAAGCCGGATGAAGCGAACCGCCTGAAGGCCCTGCCATTCGAGAAATTCCTCGCCGCCCAGGGTGAGCTCGGACGACTGGAAAAGAAATTCGCCGACGCCGCCGCGCCCTTCGGCCCGGTGGTCGACGGCACGATCAGTCCCGGCGACATCGCCGGGGCGCTCAAGGCCGGGGCGGGCGCCGACATCGACGTGATGATCGGCACGACGCGCGAGGAGATGGCGGCGTTCTACAGCGTCGACAAGGAGGTGCAGAACGCATCAGCCGAGCAAGTGCTGGGTGTGTTCGAGCGTTTCTTCAAGAACGACGCCCGCGCCTACTACGACGAGGTGCGTAGTACCCGCGCCTCGGGTAATAGCGCTACCGTCCTCGGCGAGCTCTATTCCGACCAGGTCTTCCGCCTCGGCAGTCTGCGTTTCGCCGAACAGCGCGCCGCGTCGAAGAAGCCCGCCTATGTCTTCCAGTTCGACTGGCAGTCACCCGCGGGCTTCGAATCCTGCCACTGCCTGGAGATTCCCTTCGTCTTCGACAATTTCAGCCAGTGGCCGGATTCGCCGATGCTACGCGGGGCGAAGGCCGACGAGACCGCCGGCCTCGCCAAAGCCATGCACGCCGCCTGGATCGCCTTCGCGCGTTCGGGCGACCCCAACCACGCCGGAATGCCGCGCTGGCCGGTGTACGGACCGAAGGACCGCACGACCCTGCGCTTCGACAGCGTCATCGGCCCGGTCAGCGACCTCGCGGGACTGGGCTGGCGCAAACCCTGGCCCGACCCGGCCTAGCCCTTCACGGCGCCGGCCGTCAGGCCGGCGACGATGTGCTTCTGCACGGTGAGGAACATGGCGATCGCCGGCAGGATGGTCAGGGTTACGAAGGCCAGTATCAGGTTCCAGTCGGTCGAATACTCGCCCTGGTAGACCAGGATGCCCACGGGCCACGGGTACATGGTGTCGCGGTTGAGCAGGATGAGCGGCAGCAGATAGGCGGTCCAGCTGTGCACGAAAGCGATGATGCCGACCGTGCCGAGGATCGGCCTGGACAGCGGCAGGGTGACGTAGCGGAAGAACTTGAGATAGCCGCAGCCATCGATCAGCGCGGCGTCCAGGAGCTCCGTCGGCAGGCGGCGGAAGAAGTTGCGGCAGAGCAGGATGCTGGAGCCGAGGCCGAAGGCGACCTGGGGCAGCGCCACGCCCCAGTAGGTGTCGAGCAGGCCGAGG
>SXGS01499940.1_pt1 | contig 15615 bp, 7 predicted proteins | sample 3174681 | NCBI WGS metagenome assembly SXGS01 (sample SAMN11356861, study PRJNA531348) | freshwater metagenome | isolation source: freshwater sample F1-80 | place: China: Fuxian Lake, Yuxi | collected 2017-12-25 | reverse complement strand
GGTGGCGGTCTGGGCCCTGTCGGAGGCTGGATTCGATGGAGCGATCCCGTCTGGTCCGCTGGCCCTCGCGCCCTGTCGCGACCCTGACGACCGCGGCGCCGCCGCCGTCAGCGCCGATGCCTGCGACATACCGGGCGCGGAACACGCGGTTCGGGCGGAACACTCGACCGATGGTGTGAACCGCGCCGTGGCCGGCCGTACGCCCGGGCTGGGCGATGCGATGGCTGGAGCCGGCCGCGGCGGAGACGCGACGGCAGGTAGCGGCAGCGTGCCGGTGTCCGGGCCCGGGCTGGGCGATGCGATGGCGCTGCGGGCGGTACCTTGGGCCCGTCATGCCGCAGCCTTGGTGGTGGTGATGGCGCCCGAGGATTCTCGCGGCTTGCCGCGCGGTGGCGCTGGCCGTCGCGATCCGGTCCCGCGCTCGCCCGGGCAGGAGATCGGCATCGGTCAAGCAACACGAATCGGGCTCGTCGGTCCGGTGTCGCCGGGCGAGCAGCCTGCACACGCGGCCGCGAGGGCTGCCACATTCCCCTCCCGCGAGGCCGTGGCGTCCGAGCAAGCGCGGGGGGCGGGCGTCGAGGGCCATCGACTCGGCCGAGGTCGGGCGCGCGAGGTCGTGGTGCGCGAGCAAGCGGCAGGGGTGGCTGCGTCGGGCGGGGCCGCATGGCGGATCACCCGTCTCGCTTCCAACCTCGCGGGCGAAGCGCGCGACGATCTGCTTCTGCCGGGAAACACGCTCCTGCGTCTCGGGCCGCGCCGGGTCGACCTCGCCTCGGTGTGGACGCACCTCGCGCTGGCCCGCAGCGCGCAACTCGTCGGCGCTCTCGAAGCAAGTCTTGACCTGGCTCTGCGCTACGCCGGCGAGCGCGTCCAGTTCGGTCGGCCGATCGGTCGGTTCCAGGCCGTGCAGCAGGAACTCGCGCGCTTCGCGGGCCAGGTCGCCGCCGCCGGGGCCGCACTCGAGGCCGCGCTCGCTGCGGCCGATCGCGGCGAGGGCGAGCGGCCGGCGTCGCGGGGCGAGGCGCAGGGGGAGGAGGGCCTGGACCGTGGTGCGCGGCTGCCCGAGCTACCCGCCGCCGCGGTGCGCGCGATCGAACTCGGCCAGATCCGGGCCCAGCTCGCGGCGGCGCTCGGCGCGCTCGAGTCCGGCGATCCGACTTTCGAGATCGCGGTCGCCAAGATCGTTGCCAGCGACGCGGCGAGTGCGGGAGCGGCCATCGCGCATCAGGTCCATGGTGCGATCGGCTTCACCGCCGAGCATCCATTACAACACCTGACGAGGCGTCTGTGGGCATGGCGCGCCGAGGCGGGACGCGCCGCCGACTGGGCCGAGTTGCTCGGCGAGGCGACGCTTCGGGCCGGCCCCGAAGCCCTGTGGCCGCGACTCACCGCGCGCTGATGCCCGCGGCCGGCTGGGTGTCGCTGTCCAGCGACTAGCCTCACGGATTCGGCCAAGGGCGGCCGCTGCCTGCATCCTGCGCAGGACCCACGGTTCTCGGGAAGCGTTGCAAACGGAACACGGGTGTCCTGTTCCGCAAAACATCTTGCAAATTCCGCTGTAGGGCGGCCGCTGCCTGCACTCTGCCCGGGACCCGCGGTTCAAACGAAGCGTTTGGAAACGGAACACTAGACGAAGAGCGCGGGCGTGCCGCCGGTGTGCAGGAAGATGATCGGCGTCTCGGCGCTGAATTCGCCCGAGCGAACCGCCGCGAAGAGCCCGGCCATCGCCTTGCCGGAGTAGACCGGGTCGAGCACCAGACCCTCTAGTCGTGCACAGGTTTCCAGGGCCTCGTGCATCGCTTCCGTGGGCTCGCCGTAGGCCTTGCCGAGGAAGCCGTCGCGGACGTCGATGCGACTCGCGGATGGCGGTGCGACGCCAAGCAATGCGGCCGCTTCCGTGGCCAGCGCGAGTGCCGTGGCCGCGGTCTCGGACGCTGCTCCGGCCACGGCGATCGCTGTCGTGGTGAGCTCCGCGCCGAGCGCGTGCAGGCCGCAGACGAGACCGGCCAGCGTCCCGGCCGTGCTCACAGCCAGCACGATCCGGCCGGTCGAGACCGCCGGTGGCCGGTCCGTCCCGGAGGTTGCTCCAGGTGCGGTGGCGGCGCGCACCTGGCGGACAAATCCTGCTTCGATGCGATCTCGGGCGCCGGAGGTTGCTCCCGGTGCGGTCGCGGTACCCACCTGCGCGACGATCTCGACTGCCGCGCGGACGTAGCCGAGCGCGCCGGTCGCGGTCGATCCGCCGGCCGGGAAGAAGGCTGCGTGGACGCCGGCCTGCTCGGAGGTCGCGAGCAGTTCGAGGACGCGCGTGGCCGCGGCCTGAGCGTCCGCAACGACGTGGACCTCGGCACCGAAGAGCCTGTCCAGCAGAATATTACCACCGCTCTCGTAGGTCTCGTCGCGTCGCGCCACCATACGCGGCAGGACCAGCGTGCAATCGAGGCCGAGGCGAGCGCACGCTGCAGCCGTCTGGCGGGCATGGTTTGACTGCACGCCGCCCACGGTGACAATCCGTGTCGCCCCCTGCGCGCGAGCCTCGCCGAGCAGGTACTCGAGCTTGCGCACCTTGTTGCCGCCGAGCCCGAGACCCGAGCAATCGTCACGCTTGACCCAGAGCGGCGGCCCGCCGAGGTGCGCCGTGAGCCGGGGTAGCGACTCGAGTGGGGTCGGCCAGTGGCCGAGCGGAATCCGCGGGACCCGATCGAGAGCGGCCACGACATCCATGCGACCGCTCTAGCAGGCGTCGCGCGGATGCCGCCTTGCCGGCCCGCCTGTTGCGCAGGAGTCTCGAACGAGCAGGCACCGCCGGGGGCTCGTCTTGTCGCCCTGCGCATGCCCACCCGTGGCGCACGAGGCTCGAACCTCCCCGGCTCGCCCTCGGGGGAGCGTGGGTAGCGCACTGCGCATGCCTACCCGTGGCGCACGAGGCTCGAACCAGCAGGCACCGCCGGGGGCCAGCATTGCCGTCCTCTGCGGTGGCGGGCGCGAGTTTCCAGGTCCTAAGGCGTGACGGTGTCGGTGTCGCGACCGGAGCGCAGCAGGGTGCCGGGCAGGGCACCGGTCTCGCGCCCGTTGCGCACGATCTCGACCCCATTCACCCAGACGCGCTCGATCCCGCTTGCCTCGGAATAGAGCCGCGCGCAGCCACCCGGCAGGTCGGCGCGGTTGCGCACCGGACCGGCCGCGATCGTGCGTGGATCGAAGAGCACCAGGTCGGCGTGGGCGCCTTCGACGATGCGGCCGCGGCCGCGCAGGCCAAAGAGGTCGGCGGGTGCGCTCGTCATGAGCCGAATCGCTTCCTCGATCGGAACCAGTCCCCGCTCGCGCACGACCTCGCCGAGGAATGCGGTCGGGTAGCGCCCGCCGCACATGCGGTCGAGATGCGCGCCGGCGTCCGAGCCGCCGATCATTGCGCGTTCGTCGGCCCACACGCCCACCCGGATGCGCCAGCTCTCGGGGTCGTCGTCGCTGGGAATCGGCCACAGGTCGGTGCGTAGATCGTCGGCACAGACGATGTCGAAGAGCGTGTCGCGCGGGTTGCCACCGCGCTCGGCGGCGATTTCCTCGACGCTGCGGCCGAAAAGCCCCGCGTTGTCCGGGGCGAAGGTTTCTCCGATAATGTACTTGCCCCAGCGCGAAAGTCCGGTCAGGATGCCGGCCTTCGGATCCCTGGCGAGGCGCTCCAGCTCTTCGCGCACCGCCGGGTCGCGCAGGCGCGCGCAGCGCTCGGCCGGCGGTAGCTTCATCACCGTCTCCCAGCCCGGGATCAGGTGCAGTGCGCAGTATGTAAGAAAGCTCATCTTGAGGCCGCCGATGGTCGGCATGGTCAACGCCACGATGCGCGCTCCCCGCTCGCGTGCCCTGGTGCCGGCCGCGAGCTGGTGCTCGTGGCGCGACGGATCCTTGGCGTTGGCCTGCATCACATTCCAGTTGATCGGCCGATTGGCGGCCAGCGACATGTCAATCATCAGATCTGTCTCGGTGTCGCTGAAGTGCGCGAGGCAGCCGTCGAGGATCACTTCCAGGGTGGTGCCGGGGTGATCGCGGCAGACGGCGGCGAGAGCGATCATCTCGTCACGCGAGGCGAAGCGCGAGGCGACGAACTGGCCGTCGCCGTCGCGGTGGGTGTGGGCCTGGGACGACGAAAAGCCGAGCCCGCCAGCGGCCAGCGACTCTCCCAGCACGGTTTTCATCCGCTCGATTTGTTCCGTGCTCGCGGCATTACCGGTGGCCGCGGCTCCCATCACCAGCCGGCGGATCTGGCAGTGGCCGACGAGGAATCCGGCATTTACGGCGATCCGGCCGTCGAGCCGATCGAGGTACTCGCCAAACGTGCTCCAGTCCCAGGCGAGGCCCCGCTCCAGCGTCTCGAGCGGCATACCCTCCACGTTGGCCATGAGCCGGCGCGTGTAGTCGGCGTCGCCGGGCAGGATCGGGGCAAGCGTGAAACCGCAGTTGCCGGCGATCACCGTGGTCACGCCGTGCAGGTTCGAGGGCGAGGCGAAGGGATCCCAGAAGAGCTGTGCGTCGTAGTGGGTATGCGGGTCGATGAAACCGGGACAGAGGGTCAGCCCGTCGGCGTCGAGCGTTTCGCGCGCGGCTTCACCCGTGGGGGTACGCGTCAGCGTGCCGTCGGGCCGCAGACCTACGTCGGCGCGGACGCCGGGAGCACCCGTTCCGTCGATCACGGTGGCGTTGCGGATCAGCAGGTCGATCATTGATTTAAACCTCGGCTTGGGCTCTTGCGCGCGGGAGCAGCTCCGGGGGCGACGGTCCGCTCCCGCAGAGACCGGCGCCCCGGCGGTCATAGTGCAGGCGGCCCGGGTTCCTGCAAGCCGCGATCCGCTCGCGCGCTGGCGCTGCGGCGACCAGGCCGGAGGGAGCGGTGCAGCCTTCGGACCTTGCTTGGCAGGGCCATCGGCATGGTGGGGCCGATGCACAAGCTGGGCGGGAACGTTGCCGGAGCGTCGCAGGAGAAGAAGCCAGCAGCAGCGCTGAGTGGCCGACGCCGTGGCCGAGCAGGCGCGTCGCTGGCGTTCGGCGCAGTAGGGTCGCGGGTGCCTGATCCGATGCAGTGGCCGGACAGGAACATTGTCGGCGTTCGGGCGTTGTCTCAGTGTGCCGTGGCGAACGGAGGCTCCTGCTGCGGCGCGTCTCCGGCGACGGTCCTTGTCAGCTCTGCGAATCCTTTTCCGCTTGCGACGCCACATCCTGGAGAACGGTGGCGATGTGCGGGCCGAAGCGCTTGGCCGCCGGACGCCCCGCCGCCCCCGCCCGCTGGCACGCCGTGTGGATCGGCTGGGCCTGGCCCAGCGTGGCCGGAAGGGGAGTCGCATGGAACGAATTCTGAGCGCGTACCGCCGTCGCATCGGTGACTTCGAGGTCGTCGAGGTCGACGAGAAGCAGATCGGTGAGCTGCGCCAGCGGCTCGACATCGACGCGCCGGTCGAGGTGCACTGGACCTGGGATTACGGCTCGCAGGCGGGCGAACTCCGGGCACTCTACGAGCGTGGCAAGCGTGGCCAGTGGAATGCCGAGGACGATCTCGACTGGGGCCTGCCGGTGCCGTCGTGGGACGGCTCGATGATCGACATCGACAACGAGCTCCTCATGCTGCCCCAGATCCTGAAGGCGATGGGGGCCGATCCGGAAACGCGCGGGCGGGCTGCCGCCCACGAACTGGCCTACGTGTTCTCCCAGCTCCTGCACGGCGAGCAGGCCGCCCTTCAGATCTGCGGTCAACTCACCAACGTCTGCCCGACGATCGATGCCAAGCTCTACGCTTCCTCGCAGGTGGCCGACGAGGCGCGTCACGTCGAGGTGATCGCGAAACTGCTCGAGCGCAAACTCGGCACGCTCTACCCCGTGGGCCCGACTCTCAAGGAGCTGCTTGACCAGTTGCTTACCGCGCCGACGTGGAAGACCAAGACGCTCGGCATGCAGACCCTTTTCGAGGGCATGGCGGTCGCGGTCTTCGACGGCCTCGGCAAGGCCTCGCGCACGACGCTGCTGACCGACATTCTGCGTCGGGTCAAGGTGGACGAGGCGCGTCACACGGCCTTCGGCATCCTCACCATGCGTCGCGTGATGCGCGAGGCCAGTGACGAAGAGCGCGCCGAGCTCGAGGACTTCGCCTTCTCGATTCTCGAGACGTTGAACGCCAACCAGAACCTCGACATGCTGCGCACGCTCGGGCCCCGCTACGGGATCGACCCGGAAGCCATCGTCCAGCTGGCGCTTGGGCTACCCGAGTGGTCGCAACTGAACAGCAAAGTATTTATGCACACCGTGATCCCGAACCTCTCGCGTCTCGGACTGATCACCGAGCGCACCGAGGACGCCTACCGCGAACGTGGCATCATCCACGGCGACCGTTTCGGGCACGCAATCGATCCGGACGTGGCCGCGGCGTTCTGAAGCCGTGGTCGTGGGGCGCGGCCGGGTGGAGGGGGCCCGGTCCGCGCTCTTCCCCCGTGCGGACAAGGCAAGTGTTGCCGTCACGGCGCGATGTCGTGCGGGTGTGGCTGGCTGGCGCGTCGTCTCGCCCTGCGCACGAGGCTATCGCTGCCGTCGCGGCGATGGCGCCGCGCTCGCTCGGGCGATCAGCCGGCGCGCTCGGATGAGAGCAGATCCTGGTGATAGGTGAGGTAGAGTGCAGTACCGATCGAGCCGCCGAGCGCGAGGAAGAGGTAACCTAGAAATCCCACCAGGCCGAACCGCGGCGGCTCGACCTGGTAGTACCAGAAGAGCACCAGATTGAGCGGGACCCAGAACGCCCAGGGAATCGCGATGCGCAGCACCCAGCGCCGCATCTTCCAGACGCCGAAGGCATAGGCCAGCAGCACGAGCGCCAGTCCACCACCAAGGAGCGCGGTGGGCAGGGTCTCCCGGAAGCGGATTCCGAAGACCACGATTCCCCCGGTGGGGTTGTTTGCCACCTGCCAGACCTTCGTCAGGTTAGAAATCGCGAGTGCCGTGAAGAGCACGGCCATCGTGGTCAAGAACTGCGGGCGCGTGCGGGTTGCATTCATCTTCGCCGGACCTCCGAGCGACATCCCATGTCGTGTTTCGCCGTGGAGATCAATTGTCCGTGGGGACTTGCTGCTCGCCAGGTCGGACCGGGACCCCGCGTCGCAGCGCGCCGGCCTGTCCGTTGCGGCTCGTGCGGCCAGACGGGGGCGGTTCCGGTGGCGAACCGAGTGTCGAACGCGCGCCGGTCGGTCCATGAGCGGTCGTGCGGCCAGTGTCCGCCGGATTATGTGCTGCTGCCTGCGACGGCGAGTCACCGGCACCGGTCAGTGGTGCGAAGAAGGGGCTGGTCCACGCTGCGCCGCCATCGCTCTGGACGATGCGCAGGTAGAGCCACTCGCCCGGGGCCAGGGGTACGACCTCGACGGCGCCGACCGTGTCTCTCTCGCCCTCGCCCTTGACGCGCCCGATGCGCCCGTTGCCGCGGATGACGTCGATGCGCTCGATCGGTGCGGTGGCGGCGATGCGCCACTCGAGTAACGCCGAGCGCGGGCTGGGTACCGGCTGTAGCGCGGCTGCTTCGCTCGGCGCTGGCCGCGCGCCGAGGTTGGAAGAAGGCTTGCTGCCGCTCTGCCCGCCCGCATCCGCCGCGGCGCTGCCCGGCGTGGCCGAGCCGTAGTCCGCGGGCAGATCCGCACCCATGGGCCAGCCGTCGAGAGCCGCTTCGACGAAGATGCGCGGGCCGTTGGTGGCGTAGGTCCGGCGCGCGCGCAGGGTATCGCGCACGGCCTCTCGCGTCCGCGCCGGCGTGGCCCGCACCCAGAGCCCCGCCACGCCCGAGTGGCCACCGGCGATTTGCGACAGGCCGGGGTGACCATCGTGCCCGTCGCTCGAACCGACGAAACCCAGCCGGTGCCCGCGCGCCAGCGCGTCACGCACTGTATTGTTGGGCTTCGGGTGATAGATCGGACCGGGCGTGTCGGCGGCTTCGCTCGAACCGTGGACCGACGCGATCTCGGTCACCGGCTCGATCTTCGCGGGCGGCATGAACGACCAGTCGATCGGCACCGGTCCGCCGGCCGAGTGGTGTGCGATCGTTATCGCGTCGCTGCCTGCGAGTGCCTGCCACAGCTCGTCGGGCCGGTCGGTCGCCGCGTCGAGCGAGCTGATCACGCGCGCCTCGGTCGGGTTGAAAAAGAGCACGTGACGGTGGCCCTGCTCCCAGTTGGTCCACTCGAATCCCGGCAGCGTGACGAAGCCGCCGTCGCGGTGATGGCGGGCCACGCTCGCGAGGGTCGTCTGCCAGAGGTGCGGCGTCGCATCCAGGAATTCGAGGCCCCAGTGGTCGTGGTCGGTGATCGCGACCACGTCGAGGCCGGCCACGTCGCGGCCATAGGTGAAGATCTCGTCGGGGGTGCCGCTGCCATCGGAGATCTGCGAATGGACCTGCAAATCGGCCCACAACAGCGTCGCGTCGAGTGCGGAATCAATCACAAGCGGATTGGTCTCGGCCTGGAGCCCCCGAGCCTCGACTGCCGGCGGGAATGCGCGGGTGTCCGCATTCGTCGGCCGTGCCGATTCGGGTGCGAGGGCAGCGGCCCCCCGGCGACCCCTGTGGTTGCTGGGCATCCGAGTCCCGGTGTCGGAGGCCTCGATCGGACCGCCGGTACGGCCCCCGGCGCGGCTGTCGTGATCGGGCGCCTGAGTCACCGTTTCGGTTGCGGGGTAGGCGGTCGCGACGAGCCGTGCCACGCCCTCGCCGCGCACGCGTACCGGCACCGATTTGCGGCCACGGTCGGCGGTCCCGAGCGTGACGCTTGACGGATAGGTCAGTGTCGCGGGATCGCTGTCGGGGGCGAGTGCTATCGCGACCCTGCCGATGAAATCAGTGCCGGCGTTGCCCGCCCCATCGAGAACGGCAAGATGCAGCACGATCTCCTCGCCCGGCCGCGCCGTTCCCGGCAACGCGGCGACAAGCAAGGCCGGACGGCCCGCCCGCACATCGACGGCCGGGGGATCGTGGATGAGCTTGCGCACGCCGTCCGCGTCGCCATCGACACCGATCCAGAAACGCGAGCCGTTCTCGGCGAAGCGATCGACTCGTGCCTGCGCTTCGCCCGCGCCGTAATCGATGCGCACCTGCTCGCCCGGTGCGAGTGCCCGGCCCGCGACGCGGATGCCGAGAAGCTGCGGGCCAAGTGTCTCGGGAGAGAGTTCGACACCGACGGCGCGGGTCGTGACCTGGGTGAAGCCGGGTGCGAGGGGGTCCACGACCTGCGGCGTGTCCCAACCCCAGAAGGGCGAGACCTGCAGCGTGATCGTGCCGCCTGTGGCGATGCCTCGGGGACCGACCTCGAAGATGATCGGAAATTGTGCGCGACTGGAGGCGGGTACGCTCGACCGCGAGCCGTCGGCGTGGCCCTCGATCCAGGCCCGGCCACCGCCGTCGGCGGGGTGGCGCGGTGCGCGCAGATCAGCCCGCATCTCGGCGGTGATCTCGGGGTGGGCAAAGGAATCGGCGGCCGTGTCACCACCGCGGACGCGCTCCACGGCCGGCGCGTGCGTGCCCCCGGCAATCTCGCCCGCGTGCGTGCTCTCGGCGTGCTCGCCCGCGCCCGTGCCCCCGGCAATCTCGCCCGCCTGCGTGCCTTCGGCGTGCTCGCCCGCGTGTGTGCCCTCGGCGTGCTCGCCCGCGTGCGTGCCCCCTGCAATCTCGTCCGCGTGAGTGTCCCCTGCGTGCTCCGCGGCCTCGTGGCGCGCGATCAGGCGGGCCGCGTCGCTTGGCTTTATGGCTGACGAGGCGAGCGAGGTTGTCGCCGGGGCGGGCCCGGCGAGGTGGCCCAGCGCGGGCGCGTCGCCGGGATCCAGCTCGGCCGTAAATGGCGGTGGCGCGGTGCATGCCACGAGCAGGACCGCGACCGTCAGGACCCGCCTCGCCCCCCCCGGGGCGGGTACGCTCGCGCGCGTCGGCCATGCCGGCGCCCCCGCCGGGCCTCGGCTCGATCTCCCGTCGTCGGCGGAGCGCGGCATCCCCCGAACCTATCGGGCCACACCCCGGCGGGCGAACCGGCGGCGGCCGCTTCCCTTCAGGGCATCACTCGCCTGGGTTCAGCAGCGGCTGAAACAACACCATCCTCGAAGATCTTGGCCAGTCCCTTCAGGGCATCCATTCGCCCGCGTTCACCAGCAGGTGCTGGCCGGTGATCATCCGGGCGCGGTCCGAGAGCAGGAAGAGGACGGCTTCGGCGACGTCCTCGTCGCGCGGGATCACGCCGAGCGGCATGTTGCGCGTGATCTCGCCGACCACCGCCTCCTCGGGCACGCCGCGCGTCTTGGCCATGTACTTGACGTAACGCTCGACCGGCGGGCCCCACATCCATGTGGGCACGACCATATTGCAGCGGATCCGCTCGGGGCCGAGTTCCCTGGCGATGTGCACCATGGCGCGCGAGAGAGCGCCCTTGCTTGACGCGTAACCGATCTGCGGCAGGGCGGGCAGGAAGCTCGCCTGGCTGCCGATCAGCACGACGGAACCGCCGCCTCGCTCGCGTAGCGCCGGGACCAGTGCGCGCACCACCCGCGCCGGGCCAAGCACGTTCATCTCGAGGACTCGCCGCCATTCGTCGAGATCGGAATTCAGTAGACCGCCATGGCTGTTGTCCAGCGCGGCCACCTGCGCGAGACCATCGAGTCCGCCAAAGCGTGCCTTGGCGGACTCGACCAGGCGCGCGCAGGCCGCGTCGTCGCCGATATCGGCCGCGCACCACGCCACGCGCTCGCCCGAGGGGTCGAGTTCGCGGGCGAAGGCCGCAAGGCGTTCCTCGTTGCGGGCGGCGATCAAGAGCCGCGCCCCGTCGCGCAGCGCGCCCCGCGCGATCTCGCCCCCGAGTCCCGGGCCGACACCCGTGATCAGGATGACTTTATCCTCAAGAATCATCCGGTTTCTCCTCCCACGCCGCCGATCCAGACAGGCCGCCGGCCGGCTCCCGACGCCGGCACTTGCGGCTGCCGTCAAAGCACGACGCCGTGGGGCCGTGCCATGACGCGACGCGGCGTCGGGCTGGAGGTGAGCCTGTGGGCCAGGCCGAAGAGTCGTCAATCCTCCTGTCTCTTGCCCTCGAAATCAGCTGCCAACGGCGACGTGGGTGCGCCAAGGTTCCGTTTCCAACGCTTGCTTGCAGCCGCGAGTCCTGCGCCGGATACAGACCGCGGCCGCCCTCCAGTCGGATTTGGAAGGCTACTTGTGGAACAGGTCAGCCGGACGAGGGCTCCGTCAATCTCTTTATGAGCCAGGGGCGCATGTGCGCGATCGACAGGACCGCTTCGATGGAGCCGACGCGAAGAGCCCGCGCCACGTCATGGGTGGCGTCGAAATCGGTGGCGACTGCGGCCCGGGCGCGCCCCAACGCCTCGTGACGGGCGCGGTCCAGCGCCGCATGGGTCGCGGCAGATGGCGAGGCCAGCACGACGCGCCGGGCGCGGGCGACCTCGGGATCCGCGGCCGCGAGCTGCGCGACCTCGCGTGTCAGCACGACAGCGGCGGCTGCACTCCCGCCGATCACCGAGGCGTAGGAGCCTTCCAGCGCGGCGGCGGAGAGCCCGGGGTTCAAGCGGTTCGAGAACACGACGTAGGCGCCGCCGTGGTAGCGCGAGAGCACGAGGAAGAGCAGGCGTCCGGCGAAGCCGACCACCGCGCGTGCGATCGCGGCTCCGTGCTCGAGCTGAAGTCGGCGCAGCGATTCCGGCGAGCCGTCGAAACCCGAGAGATTGGCCAGCACAACCACCGGTCGGACGCCGCTGGCGGCCGCGATCGCGCGCGCGATCGTCCTGGAGGACTGCGGAAAGAGCGTGCTGCCCGTCCACTCCGCAGGGCCGTCGGGCGGGCGGCGCCCGAGCCGCGGGAGATTTCGGCCCTCGACGCCAATCAAGCAGACCGGGAAACCGCCGAGACAGGCGTCCTGCACGATCGCCGTCTCGCCGCCGTCAAGATCCCGCCAGCGCTCGAGCGGGACGGAATCGGCATCGATCAAGGCCCGCATCACCGGACGTATCGCGAAGGGCCTGCGCCGGCCGGGGTTCGAGGCCTCGGCGAAGATCTCGCCCACGGTCGTGAAGCCGCCGGCGTCGCCGCCGGGGTAAGGCGATGTTGCGACGTCGCGACTTTCGGGATCGGTGGTCGCGTGGCGGCGCGGTTGTGTTTCGCCCGGCACGGGCGTGGCGTGGCGGTGGTGCTCGAGCAGCAGCCGGCAGGCAGCGGCGAGGTCGCGTGCGAGGTGGTGGGCTTCGCCGTTGGGGCCGGCTGTACGTTCGTAACCGCCGATCGCGACTTCGTCCTCGGCCGAGGCCGAGCCCGAGGCTTCCAGTGCGGCCCGGCCCGTGAGCACCATCGAACCGCGCGGCGTCATAATCAATATTCCGCGACTCTCGGGCATCATCGTGGCCAGCGCGTCGAAGTAGGCCTGGGCGCCGACATTGGGGCCATCGACGATGATGTTGATGGCGCCGCCCGCACGGGTGAAGTTCACGATACGTCGCACCACTTTTGCTGTCGCGTCGAGGTTCTCCGTCCCGCTGTCGAGTGCGATGCGGGCGCCGCTGGAGAGCGGGATCCAGTCGATCGCCAGTCCTTGCGCCGCGGCGAGGTCGAGTGCTGCGATCAGGCGGTCGCATTCGGGCATGCCCAGAGCACCCATGCTGCGGGTTGGATCGGAGAGGATGGCGACCCGCGGCAGGCCCGCGGGAACCTCCGGGGTCACCGCCGTCACAATTCCAAAGATGACGCCGGCGGCATGCTCGCCCGGGGCTCGGCCCGAGACGGCGCGGGCGCATGGTTCGGAGGCCGCCGGATCGATATCGAACTCCGTGAAGTGTTCGCCGAGGAGCGGCACGACTTCGTGCGGCGGCAGGAAGCCGCGCCGGCGCGCCTCGCCGATGCGTCGCTCGTAGGCCGAGCGCGGGCGCAAGGGCTCGGCGCGTGGTTCGCGCAACTCGACGTCGAGCCGCGTGCCGGTCAAGTCGGCGACCGCCAGCTCGACTTCGCACGGCGGTGCATCGAGATAGGCCGGGTCGAGTCGTGGGAAGCGCACCACCAGCCGCTCGAGGCCGAGCCGCCGCGTCGCCGGCGCCAGGCGCCGCACCAACTCGTCGATGGTGTCGGGACCGAGCGCCACGCGCGGCTCGACCAGGAGCCAGATCCGGTTCCACTGCAAGCGACGCTCCGGATCGCGCTCGGCCAGCACCGCCCGCAGGAAGCGTGTCGCGTCGTGAAAGGCACTCTCAAAAGCGGCGAGATGGAGTCGGGTGAGGCGGCCCTCGCGATGGCTGCGGCCGCGGACGTCGGCGATCACGAAAACCCGATCGTCGCCCGCCCCCTCGCGGTCGCGCGCAAACCAGGCTTCGAGGCCGGGCGGAGCCGGGATGGGTTCGAGCTCGAAGGAAGCGAAGCGCGCTCGCACCGCCCGCAAGACACGATCGTCGGGCTCCGTGCGCCGCGCCAGATCACCGAGTCGACGCCGCAGGCGGGGGGCGTCGAAGATCGCGTGGCGTACCTCGGCTGCGGCGTCGGTGAGGGCCTCGGGCAGCGTGCTGCGCAAGCCGGCGATGTGATCGAGCGCGTTGCCGAGCGCGCGCTCGTGACGTAGCCCAAAACCTGCGCTGGATAGAGATTCGAGTCGCCGGATGGTGGCGCGTGCGAGTTCGTGGCGCAGCACGCCTGTGCGGCGCGCCGCGAAGATGCGCAGCAGCGCCCGCTCGAGCGCGGGCGAAGGATCGAGGTTCGGCTGGCCGTAGTGCGCCAGTGCCCGTCCGAGTTCGGCGACGAAACCGGCATCGAGTCCTTCACCCCGCTCGCGCAGTCGGCGCAAATAAAGCCGCAGGCAGGCTTCGTTTGAGGGCGCCGGCTCACCCTCGGCCGTGCTGCGCGGGGTGCGGTCAAAGAGGGATTCAACGTCGGCGAACGCGACCACGGCTGCGGTGAGATCCTCCGCCAGGAGGGTGCTCTCCGGCCTGGCCGCGGCCGGCATGCCGTCGGGGACGTCAAGCATTGTCTCAGGTGAGCGCAGCGCCTCTCCGGGGGCAGCGCCGAGCATGGTCTCGGGTGGGCGTGATCCCTTGCCGTCGGCGATGTCGCGCGGGAGCGGTGTAAACTCGGATTTTAGCGGCCCGGTCATGCGGGGGGCCGCGAGCGCTCCTGTGGTCTCCGCGACCAGCACAGGGGGGCGGGGGTCCTCGTCTCCGGGATCGAGCGCCATGGCCAGCGCATGCAGCTCGCCGGGGCCCGCATCGTAGCCGAGCATGGCACCGACGATGTCGATCGTCGGCCCCACCGGGTGCGCCTCGGGGGGCAGTTCGGGGGACTCGTGCGGCCCAGGGAAGAGCGCGGCGTCGCCGGCCGCGGCCTCGATCAGGACGAGCAGTTCACCGGCGCGCACTGCTTGACCAGCCACCACGAGTACCTCACGCACCACGCCGGCCACCGGGCTGCGCAGCACGGCTTCCATCTTCATCGCCTCGAGCAGGCCGAGGGACTGGTCGGCGGTGACGCGATCGCCCGAGCGGATGTCGATCCGCACCACCATGCCGGGTGCCGCCGCGCGCACCCGCCCGCCACTGTGCGCGTCGAAGTGTCGGGGGTGGCCGTTGATTTCCAGGCGCACGCCGTCGTCATCGAGATCGAAGGCGAGCTGCCGCATCCGTCCCGCCAGCGCGAGCCAGCCCGCGCTCTCGCCCGTCGTGTGGAGAGTGGCCGCGATCTCGCGCGCGCCGAGCCGCACCCGGTAACGGCCCGGCCGCGCGGCGAGGACGACGAAGCGGATATCGGCCCCGCGGTGGCGGAGATCAAGCTCTTGACCAGTGGAACCGGGAGCGCGTGCCGGGTCCGCCAGGCTCGGGTCGGCGAAGAAGACGCGCCGCTCCGATTCGCGCATGTGGCGGTAAGCGAGGATGGCCGCCGCCACCAGCGCGTCACCATCGAGTACAGGATCCGGGGCGGGCAGCGTCGCCCCTCGCGCGTCGTTCGTGCGGCGGTCGAGCCAGCCGGTGTCGATCCGGCCGGCGCGGAAGTCGGGATGGTCAAGCAGATCGAGGAGGAAGCCCTTGTTGGTGGTGCCGCCGGCCAGCACGAGTTCGGTCTCGGCCAGCGCACAGCAAAGCCTCGCGCGGGCTTCCTCGCGCGTGCGGCCACGCGCCACCACGCGGGCGACCAGCGAGTCGAAGGCCGCCGCCACGGTTCCCCCCGTTGTCACTCCGGCCTCGATGCGAATGCCGGGGCCACTCGCCGGATCGAAGCGGCGCACCACGCCGGGCGCGGGTGCGAAGCCGGCGGCGGGGTTCTCGGCGCAGAGCCTGGCCTCGATCGCGTGGCCAGTCGCCGCGATGGGGCCGATCGAGTCGAGCGTACGGGCGCGGGCGAGATCGAGCTGGAGGCGGACCAGATCGAGGCCCGAGGTCTCCTCGGTCACTGCGTGCTCGACCTGAAGGCGTGGATTGACCTCGAGAAAGAGGGCGCGATCGCCGCGCACCAGGAATTCGACCGTGCCGACGCCACGGTAGCCGACCGCGCGCGCGATGCGGACGGCGGCGTCGGCGAGCTGCTGTGCCAGGTCGGGGCCGAGGCCGGGCGGTGGGGCTTCCTCGATCAGCTTCTGG
>SXGS01658153.1_pt1 | contig 15618 bp, 14 predicted proteins | sample 3174681 | NCBI WGS metagenome assembly SXGS01 (sample SAMN11356861, study PRJNA531348) | freshwater metagenome | isolation source: freshwater sample F1-80 | place: China: Fuxian Lake, Yuxi | collected 2017-12-25 | reverse complement strand
GCTCCAGGCAGGACAGAAAAGCGCTCTGAGCCGCTTTAGGCTCGCCTTTGGCCAATTCCAGTGAGCCCCGAAGACACCAGACATCGGCACTTCCTGGAAAAAGGGCTTGCGCTGTGGAAAGTGCTTCAGCAGCCTCCTCCAGCTGGCTGCTTCTTAGCGCGCCTCGGGCCCGCGCCAGATAGGGGGCAATCAGCGGGCCCAGTGCCTGCTCGCCTCCTGGCTCCTCGGAAAGAAGCCGTGCTTTGCGAAGAGCTTCCTGAATATCGCCTTTGCTGGAGTCGGACAGAAGCGACAGAAAAAGCCCCCGGCTGGCGGCGCGGGCCTACTTCCTCGCCGGCGCCGCCCAGGCCGATCTGAAGGATCGCGTGCACGCCGCGCGCGCCTTCGAGGCCGCGGCGCGGGCCGCCGCTGACGCCGGTGACGCCGAGCTCGAGGCGGCGGCGTGGATCCAGCTCGTCGGCGTGCGCGCCGACGCCCGCCAGCTCGAGCAGGCCAAGGCCCTGCTCACCGCCGCCGAGACCGCCGAGCGCCGGGCCGGTGATCCGCCCGAGCTGCGTCACGATCTGCTGGCCGCCCGCGGTTTCGTCGCCGCGGTCTCCGGCGAGCCCGAGCAGGCGCTCGAGATCTTGCGGGCCGCGGTCGAGCTGGCCGAACGCGAGCACCTGTCGCCGCGGGCGCGGATCACCGCGCTCAACTCGCTGGCCGAGCACGAGAAGCAGCTCAACCTCGACGACGAGTCGGTCGCTCACCGCAACCAGGTGCTGGCGCTCGCCGAGGCGGTCTACGGCCGTGGTCACCCCGAGTGGGCCGACGCGCTCCTCGATCTCGGCATGGCCTACGGCCAGGCCGGCAAGCTCGACGAGGCGCGCCCCCGCGTCGTCGAGGCCGCCGCTGCCCTCGCCGCCGCGCTGGGCCCGGGCGCGGCCCAGGTCGGACAGGCCGAACTGGCCCTGGCCCGCCTCGAGGCCGCCGACGGCAAGGGCGAGATCGCCGAGCCGCACTTCCTCAAGGCCATCGCCATCTACGAGGCGCTCGGCGCCCGCGAGCTGGAGATCGCGTTGATGGAGCTGGGCGAGATCAAGGCGTCGGCCGGGCACGCCCAGGGCCGTCCCATGATCGAGCGCGCGCTCGGCCTGCTCGAGCAGCGGCTCGGCACCGAGCACTACGAGTACGCGGCCGCCGAGTCGATCTACGCCGCCGTGCTCGGGTGCAAGGACGGCGAGCCGCGCCTGGTCCACGCCATCGCCGTGCTGTCGAAGTCGCTGTCGCCGGTGCAGGGCCGGACCGTGAAGGCGCGCCTGGCCCTCGGCGAGTGCCAGCTCGAGCGCTCACCCGCCGCCGGCATCGCCACGTTGACCGCGCTGATCGACGACTGTCCGCCCGACGCCGGCTGCGTCATCAATTACCTCGCCTACGCCCGCATCGATCGCGGCAAGGCGATCTGGAAACGCGACCCCGCCGCCGGCAAGGCCGACCTGCTCGCGGCCCGCGCCATGCTGATCGATCGCGATCCCGAGGCCGTCGCCGTCGAGATCGATCCGTGGCTCAAGTCGCACCGGTGACGTAGATCGGGATCGGGGATCGGATTCGGTTTTCGGTTTTCGGGTTCGGTTTTCGGATTCGGGTTCGGGTTCGGATTCGGGATCGGGTTGGGTTCGGGACCTCCGCCGACAGCGGGATCACGCGATGGGAGTACGACGCCGCAATCCGGACGGTCAAGGAGCGGTTCGCTGCCGGGTCATCGGCCCAGCGGACCGTGGCCACCACGTACGACTCGCTGGGCCGGGTCACGTCGGTCGACCACGACACCGAGCACCCCGTGGACTGCAATTCTGCCGCCGACGGCACGCCGCTCTCCGATGAGATCTACACGTACGACACGTGCACCGGCCCGCCCGGCTTCGAGCGACGTCGTGAACAGCTCGTACTGGATGGACCGCCGGTACACGTACAGCCCCAGCGGACTGCTCCTCGAGGCGGGCGACAAGGCGCGGCCCTCGGAGGGGCGTCGCTACGACTACGACAACCAGCTGCGCCTGACCTGCGAGCGAACCGTCTCGAACAACGGCGGATACGACCCGTGTGACGAGAGCTCCCCCTACACGCTTGGCTTGTTCTCGTACTTCGACGGTGAATCGCCGCTTGCGGCTCCCGATCACCGAGAGACCGCGTTCCTGCGCGGCCAGACCTACACGTCGCCGTCGACCGAACGTACAGCGACGCGAACCAATCCAATCGGCTGACCTCGATCTTTCCAGTGCTTCGGCGCCAGCTCAAGGTAGCGCTCGTCGGGCCAGTAGGGCAAGACGCGCATGACCTCGTCGAGGTGGCGGAACGGGTCGAGGCCATGAAGCCGGCAGGAGGTGAGTAGGCTGAAGAGCGCCGCGGCAGCCTCGGCGTGGGTGTCGCTGCCGTAGAACATCCAGTTCTTGCGGCCGACGACAATCTCGCGGAGCGCGCGCTCGGAGCGCGTGTTGTCGAGAGGCAGGCCGCCGTCGTCGAGCACCCCGCGCAGTTCGGTCTCTTGGTTGACGGCGTAGCCCAGCGCCTTCGTCGCGAGGTTGCGACCAGGCCGGGTGTCGCACGTCCGCACCGCTCTCACGCGCAAGAACTTCCTGTTCGCCGGCGCCGACTTCGGCGGCGAGCGCGCGACGATCGCGTACTCGATCCTCGGCTCGTGCCGCCTCGCCGGCGTCGATCCGATCGCGTACCTCACTGGTACGCCTCGCGGTACCTCGTCGTGACGACGGCCTGAGGCGTTACCGAAAACACGACGGCCCGGGCGGTGTCGCCCGGGCCGTTGAACGTCAGGTGCGCCTGCCGGCGCCGGGCATCAGGTGCCCGGGGTCAGGGTGCGCGAGGTGCTCGGGTTGACCGAGTTGGTGTTGTAGTGGAACTGGTAGCCGGTGGTGCCAGCCAGGTTTTCCACGCCGACGGTCGCGCCGTCGGAACCGAACTGCGGGATCTCCGAGCCGTTGATCAGGTGGTTCGGCCCGTAGATGAAGTCCATGCCGCCGTTCGCGCGCATGACGAGCTGGAACTGCGCGGTCTCCGCGGCCGTGTTGTAGAGGAACCCGGTCCACTGGACCGTGAACACATCGCCCGCCGTGTTCACGCGGGTGCAGATGGTCACGCCGTTCAAGTCCTCCCAGAACGGCGCGATCAACCCGTTGGGAGTGCCCGCGGTGGGAATCGGCGCGTTGGCACCGCCGCTGCTGGTCTCGGCGGTGTTGAACGTCAGCCAGCCGTTGCTCGAGAACTTCACCGATCCGCTGGTCGCCGTGCCGAAGAACGGCCACGTCGCGAACATCGCCGGCAGGGCGGTGGTCGCGCTCAGCGTGTCGTCCTGGCCGGTCATGATGACGGTGCTGCCGGTCCCACAGGCGTCCACGAACGCCAGCGTGCCGCTGGTCGGCGTGTACGGCGGATTGGTGGAGGTTGACGCCACGTCGATCGTGGACGCTTCGGTGTCGCTGCTGCCGACGGTGAACGCGACCCAGTTACCGGTCGGGAAGGTGCCGAACGACGCGGCAAGGGTCTCGGCGGCACCGTCGCCACCGACGTTGATCACCGCGCCACTGACGCTCTCGTCGGCGTTGAGGCGGCGGATGTTGATGTTCGAGTTCTGCGCGACGGCCGGGGTCACGACCGCCTGGTAGCCCCCAAGGCTCAGGCCGGTGACCAGGTAGCGGGTGGCGTTCTGCGCACCCGCCGCGTCCGAGGTGGCGGCGATCGCGTCGCCGGTGCGGTTGATCGGCGTACCCGGCTGGATGAGGCCGATCGAGATGTGCGGGCGGGTGCGGATGTTGAGGTCGTAGGTCGGGGTCGTGCCCGGCGTCGTCGACGACGTCACCCGGACCAGGAAGTCGCGGGTGTCACCGATCATGATGCGGCCGAACGGGTCGGTGCCGGCGGCGACGCGCGAGCCCGAGAAGGCCGCGGTGTAGCCGGTGTTGCCGACCCAGCCCTCGCCGGCGAGGTCGAAGGCCGACACGACGATGTTGGTGCCCCACTGGGTACCGGTCGCGGCGAACTCCACCCAGGTCGGGGTGGTGAGGTCGATGGTGTGGAACGCGGCGCCCGTGGCGGTCAGCGGCTGGGCGGTCATGGCCGTGCCGTAGGTCAGCGCGGTCGGGGTGACCGGCGTGAGGGTGCTGGTGATGATGATCGACTCGTTCAGCACCGCGCCCGCGATCGGGTTCTGCACGATCAGGTAGTAGCGGCCGGGCGCCAGGAAGCGCGTGAACTCGTTCTGGAACGCCGTGCGGGTTCCCGAGGCCGTGCCGAGGCCGTTGGGGGTGGCGAACGTCTGCAGCGCGATGCCGGTGGGGCCGGCGGTGATGACGTCGCTGCGGACGAGCACCATGTCGACGCCGATCGACGAGGTCAGGTTCCAGTGGATGAGCGCGCCGGCGCCGGCGACGTCGAACCAGAGGTAGTTAAACTTGGTGGGGTCACCCGTGGGGTCCGAACCGGCACGCTTGCCCATGATGGTAAGCGGGGTGCCGGTGGTCGGCAGCGCGTCGGCCGACAGGTCGAACATGTCGAGCGTGTACGGCTGCGGGTTGGGCGAGAAGTTGTACTGGTTGTCGACGATGACCGAGATCACGTCGCCCGTGTTCATGCCGCCTTCCCACCACTGCGGTGGGTTGGTCGCGCCGGTGGTCGGGTTGGTGCTGGGCGCCGCCGAGCCGAGCAGGGTGTTGCCGCGCATCACCACGAACGCCAGCGACAGCGAGGCGCTGGTGGTGGTCTGGAGCGTGCGCAGGATGTCGCCGTTGGCGTCGGCGGTGAAGTTGAGGACGCGGACGTCGCCGCTGTCGTTGCCCGTGGTCTGCGGGATCGTCAGCGTGGTCGCCGCCGGCAGGGCGACGGTCTTGATCGTGGTGTAGTAGCAGGTGTCGGCGCCGCCGGCGGTCTCGTCGACGAGGATGGCGCGCGAGTCGTCCATGACGAGGACGTAGTCACCGGCCGACGGCAGGTAGACCTGGCGGCGGCTGGTGTCGCCGGTCAGGTTGATGCCGGCGCGGAAGTAGTTGGGCAGGGCGGGGATGCCGAGGTCCTGCACGATGAAGCCGGCGGCGAGGCCACCGACGCCGTCGGCGGTGATCTCGAGCAGCGTCGGCGCGGTCACGCTCATGATCCAGACGTCCTCGTCGCGGACGCCAGCGCGGGGCGTGATGCAGCCGTGGATCGTGATGTCGGCGTTGAGGGCGGGCACGGTGATGGTGCCGGCGCCGGTGGGGTTCGCGTCGTTGGGCTCGGCGGCCTCCTCGAGGTCGGCCATCAGGTTCTCGTCGTCAGGGATGCAGACCCCGCCGACCAGGACCGTGCCGTCGGCGCAGGCCGACGGGTCGACGACGCACTGGCCCGAGGCCATGTCGAAGACGGTGCCCTGCTCGCAGATCACGGAGCCGTCGGGGACGCACTGTCCCCCGACGAGCACGGTGCCGGTGCCGCAGGTGGTGGTGGAGGTCGGCACGCACGCATCGCCCATGAGGACGGTGCCGGTGCCGCAGGTGACTTCATCGCCGCCGCAGCCAGCCAGCCCGTAGGCTGAGGCCGCGACGCCGAGAAGAGAGACAAGGTGGAGGCTCTTCTTCATCATCGGGGGCGTTTTCCTCCGAGCCATGAGGTCGAGTCAACCGAAAATCCGACGATGAATGTGGGAGCCCTCACGTGTGCTAGAACCAGAACAGCCCTGATGAGCCCGCGTTCGATCGTCCTCGGTGCGGTTGCCGCGCTGGTCGCGGCGGGCGGGGTCTATCTGATGATCGAGGTCCGGGCGTCGGGAGCGGCGGCCCCGTCGGACAAGGCCTTGAAAGAAGCCGCGGATCGTCATGCCCGCGTGGCCGGGAGCGCGGTCCGGCCGCCGCGGATCGAGGACCTGGGGGCGGGTGCGACGGGCGCGACGGGCGGCAGCCTCGCCCCAAAGAACCCCGACCTCGACCGCCGGGTCGCCGACGCCTTCACCCGCGACAAGGTGGCGCTCGATCAGGGCTCGGCGGCCCCCGATCCGGCGCTGAACCCCGACTTCGACACCGCCATGCTCGAGGCCAACAAGCTGTACGACCGCCACAACTACGAGGACGCGCGCCAGCTCGCCCTCAAGCTCCTCGATCGCGAGCCGGGCACGGTGCGCATGCTGCGGGTGGTGGTGTCGTCGTCGTGCATCCTCGGCGACGCCGAGACCGCGCAGAAGTACTGGCCGCAGCTACCCGAGTTCGACCGCGGCCAGATGACGTCGCGGTGCGAGCGGTTTGGCGTGAACTTCACACCCTGATACATTGCGCGCCCTGATGTCCCAGAGTCTCGTCGAGCGTATCGGAGTGGACCCCACGCGGCCCAAGGTGGTCGAGGAATGCGTCGAGCTCATCGACGCGCAGGTCAAGGCCAAGGGGGGGCTGTCGGGGATGGCGATCAAGGGCGCCTACGCCACGATCAAGACCATCAAGCGCGGCTTCGTGCCGTCGGTGGTCGAGGCGTTGCTCGACGACTGGCTGGGCCGGCTGCAGCCGCACTACGACAAGTGGGCGGCGGGCGGCAAGGGCACGTTCTCCGAGTTCGTGATCGCGCGCTCCGACGACGTCGCCGAGGATCTGCTCCAGGTCACCGACGAGCGCGCCGCCAGGAGCACCCACACCACGGCGAAGAAGGCCTACGAGAAGATGCGGGGCGGGGCCAAGAAGAACGTGATCGAGGCCATCCCCGAGCTGGCGCGCCTGATCGAGCGCCACCTGGCCGCGGCCCCGGTCGCGGCCGCGAAGGCGTAGTCCGCTCGCCGGGCGATACGGGAGCGAAGACCGTCCAGGTCCACGTCCACGTCCACGTCCACGATCACGTCCACGATCACGTCAACGCCTACGACCACGACCACGACCGGAGCGGCTCAAGCGAGGCGGCAGAGCTTGGTCAGCATCGCGACGATGCGCTCGAGCAGCTCGACAGCTGATGCGTGCTGACTGGGGTCGATGACCCCGAGCACGAGGAACGCGTCCATCACGGCGGCGCATTCCATCGCGGAGCCTCGCGCGATGGCGAAGTGCCGAGCTGTGTCCGCGTCGGTCGGCCAACGCCGTATGACCACGCGGCAGGCACTCCGACATGGAGACCGACCGCGCGAGGAACTCGATGGAGCAACGATAGACGTCGAGCTTCTGGAAGCTGAGCATGCTTCCCTGCTCGACCGGACTGCGTCCAGGTTGCCCAATCGTTGACGTGATCGTGGACGTGGGCGTGATCGTTGACGAACTCGTGATCGTGAACGTGGACCTGGACCTGGACCTGGACGATCCGGGTCTTCTATCCCGGTCGTCTCAGGGCTGCTCGGTCTTCTGCTGATCGAGCAGGTGGACCATGAGGTAGCCCTCGGCGGTCCGGCGCGGCCCGGGCGTGCCCGACATCAGGCGGTAGTCGGCGGCGAGCTGGCGGCGGTTGTACGAGCGGTAGAGCGCCATCGGGTCGATCTCGCGCGAGTGCTCGAGCTCCTCGAGCTGGCGGCCGACCACCTGCGCCGCCCAGGCCGGGCTGACCGCGGTGAGGCCGGCCTTCTTCATGGCGGCGCGGAGCCCGCCGAGCTCCTCGGTCGTCATGTTGAACAGGAACTCCTCGAAGGCCTGGGCCTCGCCCACGGAGCGATCCTCGCGGGCGAAGAAGTCGATCACCAGCGGGTTGCAGTCCTCGCTGGCCAGCCGGAACGTCTCCGACGCGCCCAGCAGGCAGCCGTAGTTGCTGGTGACGCGGTTGCGGGCGTGCCACGCCGACTCGAGCATCGGCGCGAAGTCGTCGATCTCGATCGTGGCGTCGTCCCAGATCGAGATCAGCTGATCGGCGGCGCGCCGCTTGATCGGCATGGTCACGTCGGGCTTGCGCAAGAGGGCCAGGAAGAGCTCCTCGCACAGCAGCGTGTAGATCGACTGGGCCAGCTCCTCGTTGAGATCGTGAACCAGGGTGCCGGCGTCCTCGTGGCAGGCGGTGGTGGCCTTGATGAAGCCACGCAGGAACATGATCTTCGTGAGCAGGAACGTGCGCGACAGCGTCGACTTGAGCGGCAGGGTCAGGTCGCCCGACAGGCCGTCGAGCGTCACCAGGTGATCGATGAGGGTGCTCTCGTCGCGGCCCTCGCCGCCGAGCGCGGTCGGCGAGCGCAGGGCGCGGGTGCTGTCGAGCAGCGCGTTGGTCTGGCGCAGCTGATCGATCAGGTCGCGCAGGATCTGAGCGTCCTTGGGCGCACGGGCGGCCACGACGCGCAGCGCCTGATCGACGACCTCGGTCTCGTGCGAATCGAGCACCTGGACCGCGACCGCTTCGGCCGACAGCGACATCGTCAAGAAACTACCACCTTTCGCACGTCTGTCCTGTTCAGGGCGCAGCGTCGGGGGCGGGCGCACTCCCGGCGCGTTGTGCGGCCCGTCGCTTGAGGAACCACCGGACCACCACCACGGCGGCGGCGAGCACGATCACCGCCGCGATCACCATGTCGACGCGCTTGGCCTTCTTGGCGATGGACTCCCACTTCTCGGCCATCACGTACCCGAACACCATCAAGCCGCCGCCCCAGATCATGGCGCCGAGGAAGGTCTGCAGCATGAACATGGGCACGCGCATGCGGGCGACGCCGGCCGGCACCGAGATCAGGTGGCGGGCGACCGGCACGAAGCGGGCGATGAAGACTGTCCAGGCGCCGTGCTTGTCGAAGAACTGCTCGGTCTTGGCCAGATCCTCGGGTTTGACCAGGACGTACTTGCCGTACTTGAGGAGCAGCGGTTTGCCGCCGGCGGCGCCCAGCCAGTAGGAGAGCAGCGAGCCGGTGAGCGCGCCCGCGCCGTTGAGGGCGAGGATCAGAGGCAGTGAGTAGGTGCCCTTGGCGGCCAGCGCGCCGGCGAACGGCATCACCAGCAACGACGGGACCGGCACCATCGTGCTCTCGAGGACGATCATCAAGAACAGGCCGGGATAGCCGACGGTCTCGATGAAGTCCTGGATCCAGTGAGCGATGGATTCGAGCACGGGTGCGAGGTTTTGCACCCGGGCCGGCGGAAAGGCAAGCCCGGCGGGAGAGGTCGGAGGAGGTGCGACACTGTGATCGGCAGAGGCGGAAGGGCGAGGGCACGGGCAAGGGCAAGGACAAGGGGAGTAGAGTCGATGGGTAGCTTCTTCCGGGGGACTCCATGCAGCGATCTGCGTTCTCGATCCTGACGGTGACGGCGTTCGCGCTGGGCGGCTGTTTCATCTTCCAGAGCGACGACGATCCGGTCGACCCCGACGGCGGCGCCGGCGGCGTGTGCGAGGTCGCAGGCGACTGCGCCAACGGCCTGGTGTGCGCGGCCGGCGTATGCACGTCGCCCGGCTCGCTCGGCATCGGCGCCGCGTGTTCGGCCAACCGGGACTGCGGCACCGGCCTCTACTGCGCGCTCAACGGCGTGTGCGCGCCGGCCGGCGGCGGCGGCGACGGCAGCGTGTGCGCCTCGGGCGCCGACTGCCGACCCGATCTGGTGTGCGAGCTGTCCGGCCTCGGCGGCACCTGCGAGCCCGGCGGCACCGGCGATCTCGGCGCCACCTGCACCGGCCTGCTCGACTGTCTGCCCGGCCTGGCCTGCTCGGTCGGTGGTCGCTGCGCCGCGCCCGAGGACGCCTATCCGCCGTTCGAGGGCATCGCCTGCCAGCCCGACACCTCGCCCTTCCGCGGCTACTTCCAGGTGCCGCGCCCGTCGGCGACGCCGCCCGACTTCTTCCGCCTGCCGTTCCCCAACGACGCACGCATCAAGGCCGACGGCACCCTCGACCTCGCCGACTTCCCGCGCCCCGGGCTGTCGTTCATCGGCGTCGACATCGTCGATCTCTACGCCGACGCGCTGGCCGCCGACTTCGACGGCTTCTCGAGCGTCGCGCCGGTGACCTTCCGCTTCTCGTCGCCGCTCGACTTCTCCACGGTGCAGGACGGCTCGGCGGTGTTCATCGTCGACATCACCGATCCGCTGGCGCCTGGCTACGGCGTCAACCTGGGTCGCCAGTTCGGCTACTCGACCGGCCGCGGCAAGTTCGTCTGCCAGAACCACATGACCCTGTCGAACCGGATGTCGCAGCCGCTCCTGCCCGGTCATACCTACGCGGCGTGGCTGTCCTCGAGCATCCGCGGCGCTGGCGGCGCGGCCCCGACCCAGGACGCCGATCTGGTCACGATGCTGGGCACGACCATGCCGGCCGATCCCGACCTGGCCCGGGCCTGGACCCGCTACGCGCCGTTCCGCGACTACCTCCAGCGCACGTCGCGGACCAGCGCCGACGTCGCGACCGCGGCGGTGTTCACCGTCGCCGACCACAGCAAGATCGCCCGCGATCTGCGGGCCCAGGTCGAGGCCGCCGCCCTGCCCTCGCTCTCGAGCGTGACCCTGTGTGACGGCACCAACGCCTCGCCGTGCGCCGCCGACGACGGCCGGGTGTGCGGCGACTCGGCCGGATCGTTCTGGGAGATCCACGGCCGCATGAGCGTGCCCAACTACCAGGCCGGCACGCTGCCCTACGAGCGCCCCGCCGACGGCGGCGACATTCGCCACAGCGGCGGACAGCCGGTGGTGCAGGGCATGATCGACGTCTGCTTCGCGCTGACCGTGCCCAAGGGCACCGCGCCCGGCGGCGGCTGGCCGCTGGTGGTGCACGCCCACGGCACCGGCGGCAGCTTCAAGGCCGCGGTCGGCAGCGGCATCGCCGACACCCTGGCCACCGCGTCGACGCCGATGGCGACCCTGACCTTCGATGGCGTCGGCCACGGCGAACGGCGTGGCGCCTCCACGCGCGCCGCCGACAGCCTGGTCTTCAACATCGTCAACCCGCGCGCCGCCCGCGACAACCACCTGCAGGGCGCGGTCGACGTGATCCAGGCCCTGCGCGTGGCCCAGGTCGCGCCCTTCGCGGTGCCGGCCGGCACCGTGCCCGGCCCCGGCACCGTCGACCTCGACGCGGCGCGGGTCTTCTTCTTCGGCCACTCGCAGGGCTCCAACGTCGGCATCCCGGCCATCGCCGTCACCGGCCTGGCGCCGGCGGCGATCTTCTCGGGCGCGGGCTCGGTGCTGATCGAGGGCATCCTCACCAAGAAGAGCCCGACCAACGCCAAGGCCGGCCTCGAGTTCCTGATCGGCGAGCCGCTCGGTGGCGGCCATCCGGTGATGGTCCTGTGGCAGACCTTCTTCGACCGCGTCGATCCCATCAACTACAGCGGCATGTTGATCCGGCGGACGCCGCCCGGCGTGCGTTCCAAGCACGTGCTGGTGACGTGGGGCAAGGGCGACACCTTCTCGCCCGAGACCACGATGAACAACACCGCGCTCGCCGCCGGCCTGGTCGCGGCCGAGCCCGTGGTCTCCCCGATCGGCCTCGCCAACGACGCGCGTCCGATCAACCTGTCGCCGGGCGTGCCGGGCGGCGACGGTCAGGTCCGCTTCGGCGCGCTCTTCCAGTACGACGGCGGCGCCGCCTTCGACGGCCACTTCGTGTCGACGCGCGTGACCGCGGCCATCTCCGACTGGCGCGCCTTCCTTGTCTCCGTCGCGGCGGGCACGCCTGCAGTTCCCTGAGCGCATCTCGGTGTAGGCTGCGCGGGCGATGAGCCGCCCGACGACGACGGACCCGACCAGCCCGAGCCCGGTCGTCGTCGTGACCGAGGGACGAGCGCCGGCCTCGGTCGAGCAGCGCGTGTTCTGGCTGTCGTGGCTGTCGTACTTCTCGTACTACTTCACGCGCTCGAACTTCTCGGTCGCCAAGAAGCCGATGCAGCTCGAGCTCGGCCTGTCCAAGGACGATCTCAAGTACATCGACCTGGCCAGCCTGAGCGCCTACTGCGTCGGACAGTTCGTGCACGGCGCCATCGGCGACGCGCTCGGCCCGCGCCGCCTGGTGGTGCTCGGAATGCTGGCCAGCGCCGTGTGCTCGGTGCTGTTCGGGCTCAACAGCGTCCTCTCGGTCTTCATCCTGCTGTGGGCGGTGAACGGCTTCGTGCAGGCCACCGGCTGGCCAGGCAACGGCAAGCTGATGGCGTCGTGGTTCGACACCCGCACCCGCGGCGAGCGCATGGGCGTGTGGTCGACCTGCTACCAGGCCGGCGGTGTGGCCGCCAAGCTGCTCGCCACCGCGCTCCTGGTCTACGGCTGGCGCATGTCGTTCCTGGGACCGGCCTTGTGGGTCGTCGTGGTCGCCGGCGCCTTCTGGCTGGTGATCCGCGATCGTCCGTCGGAGCTGGGCTATCGCGATCCCGAGATCAAGGCCGGCCTCTCCAAGGAGGAGCTGGCGCGGCTGCGGCGCGAGGCGTGGCCGGTGGTGCTCAAGAACATCCGGGTCTGGTGCCTCGGCATCACCTACTTCTTCATGAAGCTGATGCGGTACGCCTTCATCTACTGGCTGCCGTTCTACCTGGCCGAGGCCTACAAGTACGACGCCGCCAAGGCCGGCTACGTCTCGATCGCCTTCGACGCCGGCGGCATCCCGCTGGTGATCTTCGCCGGCTTCATGGCCGATCGCTTGCTCGGTCGACGGCGCATCGCCACCGCGGCGTTCTGGTGCTTCGCGTTGTGTGGCGCGCTCGCCCTCTATCGCGTGATCGGCGACGACGGGCTGGGCTGGAACATCCTGGGGCTGTCGCTGGTCGGCGGCACGCTCTTCGCCGCCGACTCGCTGGTCTCGGGCTCGGCGTCGCAGGACATCGGCGGGGCGCACGCATCGGCGCTGGCGTGCGGCGTGGTCAACGGCGTGGGCTCGATCGGCGGCATCGTGCAGGCCTTCACCACCGTGTGGATCAGCGACACCTACGGCTGGGACGCGCTGTTCCAGGTCTTCATGGCCCTGGCCTTCCTGTCGGCGCTTCCGCTCCTGCCGTTCCTGCGCGTGCGTCCGCAGGTCGTCGAAACGACCTGACCGGCGCCGTCACCGCGCAACCGCGGCGGGCGGCGGTTGTCACCGTGCTGGCGCGAGTTTCGTCGCTGGCGCGCCACGGAGGCCTCATGCGCAGCCTTGCCGTCGTCGCGGTCCTCTTGACCGCGTGCCGCAGCTTTGCCTACTCGACGTTCGACCCCGCCACCCGGCCGGCGCCGCGTTCGATCCTCGAGCAACGTCAGGCGCTCGAGGCGCCGATCTCGGCCGACCGCGTCGAGAGCCTCGACGACCAGCCGGCGGTGCGTCACCGCAGGCTGAGGTCGCAGGCGGCGTCGTGGCAGGACGTCGTCGTGGTCGCGCGCCGCCCGGGCTGGTTCTCGGCTCAGGCGGCGGCGACCGTGCCGCTGGCGACGGTGGTGCCGTCGGCGGTCCCCGACGCGCACGAGCAGCTCGTCGTCGAGGCCTGGATCGAGATGACCGCCACCGACGTCGGCGCGGCGGCGGCGGCGGTCGAGGCCCAGGTCACGGCGGCCGGCGGCCGCGTGGTGTCGTCGAGCGTGATCGGCAACGGGCGCGCGGCGACCAGCGCGGCGCTGGAGCTGCGGGTGCCGCCGGCCCGGACCTCGGGGTTCCTGAGCTGGCTAGGATCGAAGGGCGTGATCGAGTCGCGCCGCACGCTCGGCAGCGACGTCGGCAAGCTCCTCCTCGACCAGCAGCTCGAGCTCGACAACCTGAAGCTCACCATGAGCCGGCTCCAGCGCCTGGCCGAGCAGGAGGTCCCGATCGCCGAGCTCCTCGCCATCGAGCGCGAGATGACACGGGTGCGCGGCGAGATCGAACGCATCGAGGGCGAGCAGCGCTGGCTGGTCGATCGCGTCGAGCTGGCCACGGTCACCCTCGCCATCACCCGCGACGGCGGCGCGGTCGATCCGTCGCCCGACGCGCGCATCGACCCTGGGCCGCACCTGGCCGCGCTGGTGCTGCTCGATCCCGGCACCCGCGCGCGAGCACGCGTCGGCGGCGGCGCGACGCTGCACGTGCGCCGCCACGTGACGTTCGAGCTCGACGTCTTCCCCGGCGGGGGCGGCGACAGCCGCGCCGTGATCGCGACCGTCGGTACCGCGATGTACTCGGGGCGTGCCGGCGGCGGTGATCGCCGCGCTCTCAACCCGTACCTCGGCGTGCGCGCCGGCTACGGCTACCTGAGCGGCGAACGTGCGCCGGTGGTCGCCGCCGAGCTCGGCCTCGAGCTGGTCCGCCACCGCTACCTGCTGGTCGAGGTCGCGGCCCGCGCCGTCGCCTTCGTTCGCGACGACGGCGCCGACGCCGCGCTGCACGCGCTGGCCGGCGCGGCCGTGCCGTTCTAGTGCTTCTTTCGGCCGGCCAGGATGATGCGCAGGTAAGCCTCGCCCATGGTGTGGGCGAGGGCGGCCACCGAGGCCGCGGCCTCGGGCAGCTGGCCCAGCGGGCCGACGCCGAAGAGCAGGCAGACCGGGCGTTCTCGCACCAGCACCGGCGACACCACCATCGTACGCGAGCCGATGTCGGCGAACAGGCGGAGGAAGCGATCCTGCGCCGTCGAGCCGATCGGGGCGTCGCCGGCGAAGGGCCGGCGGTCGTCGTGGGCGGTGCGCAGCACCGACGGCTGATCGAGGGGCACCACGATCGACTCGACGTTGGACTCGGTGATGCCGCCGCCGAAGCCGTGCTGGCCGAGCGCCATCTTCTCCTTCACCACCAGCACCAGGCCGCCCTTCCACTGACCGCGCAGGTAGTCGATGGCGAGCTGGGAGATGGCGTCGCCGGTGGTCGAGGTGTGGATGGCGACCACGGTGTCCTCGAGGCTGGGCGGCGGGCGGCTCGGCTTCTTGGCCTCGGGCTCGTCGGGCGGAATCTTGATGGCCGGGTTGGACGCGGTCTGCCGCTTTCCGGCGAAGGCGCTGATCGCCGGCTGGGCCCCGGTCGTGCCGGTGCTGGTCTGGCTGTGATCCTTGTTGACGTACTGGTCGTCGAGCTCGACCAGGTCCATGGTCCCCAGGTCGCTCAGCGTCGGGAACGGCTGGGACGGCTCCTCGACGTCGATGTCGATCGACCCATCGGAGCCACCCGCGGAGCCACCGGCGGAGCCACCGACGGAGCCACCGGCGGTCGGCGCCGGCGGCGGGTACGACGCGTCCAGGGCCCGGCGCAGCGTGAGCTCGCTGGCCACGCAGGCGATCACCGGCACGCCGGCCGCGCTCCGGACCTCGTCGATGATCTCGGCCGTGGGATCGCGCAGGCAGACCACCAGGTTGAGCCCGTCGCCGCCGCGCGACATCGCCACAGGCAGCGCCCACAGCGTGCGCGCGAGCGGGGCCGGCAGGCGAGCGACCAGCGAGGGATCGCGGCCGGCGATGTGACGATCGAGCGCGGCCGGCACTCGGAGCTGGCGGGCCAGCGCTCGGGCCACCTCATCACTGGTCAGGGTGCCCATCTCCATCAGCGTCGACCCCAGCCGCAAGCCGCTGGATCGCTGCCGGGCCAGCCCCGTCTCCAGCTCCTGGCGGTTCAGCATCTCGCCCTCGACCATCAGCTCGCCGAGCCTCATCGGCTGCTCCGGTCGAGGTTCGGGCCCACGACTTCTAGTACCACCGAACGGCGCGGATCCTCAAAGCGCCTCGCCATGGCCGGCAGCCTCGCCGGCAGGCTTGACAGCCGTGGGACGTGGAGGTAATCACCATGCCGCTCCGGCTGCCCGGGGTTCCTGTTGGGGAT